>Ga0079218_10000033_pt1 | contig 24535 bp, 21 predicted proteins | sample NCCompost_FD_77181 | JGI IMG/M metagenome (GOLD analysis project Ga0079218, IMG submission 77181) | Agricultural soil microbial communities from Utah to study Nitrogen management - NC Compost | ecosystem: Environmental > Terrestrial > Soil > Agricultural land | place: USA: Utah | collected... | reverse complement strand
GAGGATCTCGTCAGCGAGAAATACCTGCGGGCGGTTCCGGTGGATCCGTTCACGTTGTCGGCCGACAGCTGGCAGACCACGATGTCGGATCCGGATCCGAGCCAACCGACCCTCGAGTCGGGGATCTCGAACGTGAAGAGCGGGTCGGAACAGACAGGACTGGACGGCACCCGTTACGCGGACTGGTAATCGACTGGTACTCACAATGCGCACAGGCACTCGACGATTCGCATCGATTGGTTGGACGGTCTTCGGCCTGACCGCCCTCGTGGCCGTGGGCTGCGACAAGGTGCCGCTGACGGCGCCGCCCAGCTCCACGATCACGCTGACGGCACCGACGCGGATGCTCCCGACCGGCGGCTCCACGGAGCTGTCCGCGGTGGTGGTGGAACAGGCCGGAACGCCCGTGCAGAACGGGACCACCGTCCGCTTCACGACCAACCTCGGACGCGTGGACCCGGTCGAGACGCAGACCCGCAATGGCACCGCCACGACGACCTTCTTTGCCGGCGACGTCTCCGGCGCGGCGGAGGTCAAAGCGACCTCGGGCGGCAGTGGCAGCGCGACGGGAACCAACGCGACGGTGACCAATGCCGTCACCATCCTGATTGGCGCCGCCGCCGTCGAACAGGTGACCGTGCGGGCGAGCGCCGGGTCGGTGCCCGCGACTGGCGGAACCGTCGACATCATCGCAACCGTCACGTCTTCAGGCGGAACGGTCGGCGGCACCGCCGTGAGCGGCGGTCCCATGCCCGGCATCCCGGTGTCGTTCAGCACCACCGCTGGAACGCTGTCGGGCACCCGGGAAGTCACGGACGGCAACGGCGAAGCCAGGACACGCCTGACCACCGACGCCAACGCCACCGTGACGGCTTCTGCCGGCACGAAGTCGGGCACCGTCACCGTTCAGGCGCTGAACCCGGTGGCGACGCCGACGATCACGTTGGCGAGTACGCCCTCCACGGCGACCTCGCAGGGACAGCTCGTCACGTTCACGGCGACCGTCGCCAACAACGCGGCCGTGGGCTCGCCCATCAGGTTCGAATGGGACTTCGGCGACGGCGTCACTCAAGTGACCAACGGACCGTCGATCGGCCACGTGTATACGAGGGAGCTCGAGGTCTTCAACGTAACCGTGAGAGCCGTGTTCGCCAACGGCAGCGCGGTGTCGGCCTTGACCCAGATCATCACGGCGGACTTCCCATAAGCACATGCGCGCGCACGCCATCGCCACCCGTGCTCACCGGTCCCGCCGCGGGGCCTCACAGGACGGGTATGCGATGGCGGCGCTGCTCGTCGCCATGAGCGTGATGGCGGTCATGATGACCATCGCGATGCCGGTGTGGAACACGCAGGCGAAGCGCGAGAAGGAAGCGGAGCTCGTGTTCCGCGGCGAGCAGTACGCCCGCGCCGTCATGCTCTACCAGCGCAAGTTCGCCAACACGCTGCCGCCGAGCCTCGACGTCTTGCTCAACGACAAGTACCTCCGCAAGAGATACAAGGACCCGATCACGGGCGGGGATTTCCAGCTGCTGTCTGGCGCCTCGGTGCAGGCCAACGCCGGGGTTCCGGGTGGGCAGGTGCCGGGCAGCGCCACGCCCGGCGGCACGACGACCGGCCGCGGCGGAGACACCGCGAGCACGTCCGGTATCGGCAGCACGTCGTTCGGCCGTTCGGGAACCCAGGCTGCGGCGGGAAGCGGAGCGACCGCCGGCGGTTTCGGCCTTGGCCGCGGTGTCGGCTCCGGCGTCGGCGGCACCGTGCCGGGCGGCATCATGGGTGTCACGAGCACCAGCGCCGCGAAGTCGCTGCGCCTCTACAACGGCCGCGGCGCCTACAACGAGTGGACCTTCGTGCCGGTGCAGCGGAACCTCAACGCCGGCGGCGGCGCGGAGGGAGCCAACACGCCCGGCGGCGCCGGCCGCGGTGGACGGGGTCGAGGCGCGCAACCACAGGGCCGTGGCGAGGGCTCGTTCCGGCCCGGTGGCGGCACCGGCGGGCCGGGCAGCTCGCCCTTCCGGCCGCCCACCGGCACCTTCGGCAATCCGCAGACGCAGCCTGGCGGCGGCCGCTAATCCGTGGCCGCGGGTCTTCAGACCCGCCTTCACACGCGGCCGGGCAGTCTCACATCGCTCATCACCGCATCGTGCAGCGCGGGACGAACGCGCTGGATGGTGTCGTTGTCACGCGTCGGGTGCACACGATTCGTCAGCAGCACGACGTAGACGCCGGTCGCCGGGTCGAGCCACAGCGATGTTCCGGTGAAGCCGGTGTGACCGAAGGCTTCGGGCGACATGCGCGTGCCGCAGGACGACGTCGGCAGCATGGTGTCCCAGCCGAGCGCGCGCGAGCTGCCGGGCACGCCGGCGCGGCGCGCCAGGAAGCGCCGCAGCGACGATTCCGCGAACACGCCGGTCCGGCCGTCGAGCACCTGAAAGAGATGGCGCGCGAACGCGCCCACCGCCGGCGCGGTGCCGAAGAGGCCGGCGTGACCGGCCACGCCGCCCAGCGCCGCGGCGTTCTCGTCGTGCACCTCGCCGACGAGCAGGCGCCGCCGCCACGCGTCGTGCTCGCTCGGCGCCGTGCGGGGCCGCCACTTCGCGGGCGGCAGGAACTGCAGGTCTTCGCCCGTGGCCATCTGCGTCCACATCGCGTCGAACCGCTGCTGCAGCGCGACGCCACGGCCCAGCGCGATCCCGAGCAGGATGAATCCCAGGTCGCTGTAGATCGACTGCGATCGCGGCACGTACTCGAGCGGAGTGGCGCAGATGCCGGCCTCGAAGGCGTCCTCGCCCTCGAGCGTCTGGTAGAAGGGGCGATAGGCGGGAAAGCCGGCACAGTGCGACAGCAGGTCCTCGACGGTGATGCCCGCCAGCGCCGGATTGCGGCATCCCGGCAGCAGGTGCGGCAGCACGTCGTCGAGCGCCATCGATCCGCGTTCGATCTCCCGCATCATCAGCGACGCGGTGGACAGGACCTTGGTGAGGGAGGCCAGATCGTAGACGGTGTCGTCGCGTACCGGCGGCGAGCTGGCGTCGTAGGCGAGCGCGCCGGCCGCGAAGCGCCAGAGCACGTCGCGGTCGGTGCCGACCTCGACGATGGCGCCGGGAAACGCCCGCTCGGCGATCGCGTGTTCGAGCACGTGCCGGGCGGCGTCGAAGCGCGCCATCGGGGTCTATCGCCGGGGGGGGACCGCGGGGGAAGCGGCGGCGCCGGCCGGGGCATCGGCGGCGTCCACCGTCACGGTGTCGATGAACCGGTTGTCGAGCCAGGTCGGCCAGTCCTGCAGGTAGTCGCTCAACGCCGCCAGCGGATCGGACCCGACCACGGCGCTCACAATCGCGTCCGGCCGCACGGACTTCACCGCGGTGCGCGCGCGCACCACGAGTGCCGTCAACTGCGTCTGGCGGAAGCGGCGCCAGACGTCCGGAAACTCCTTGGCGTATGCGAGCAGGTCGAAGGCCTCGATCCCGTCGAGCCGCCGCCGATCGTCGGCCGAGAGACCGGGCCTGATCTCGCGGCGAAGCTGCGCCAGCGTCAGACGGCTGTAATCGAAGTCGCCGGACGGGTAGCGCGCGGTGTCGAACTGCACGCCGTCGAACGGAATGCGCTCGACCAGCCGGCGGACAGCGTCGGCCACGAACGCGGCCGCGTCCGTGTGCACCGGCGACAGGTACAGCCCCGTCGCCTTCCCGGCGTTGGCGCGCGCCCACCGCGCCAGCCGCCCCGCGTAGTCCGGGCTGCGCACGTCGAGCCGCGACAGCTCGAGTGCCAGTTCCCGCGGCACCATGAGCCACTCGGGGTGCGTGTAGATGACGTGATCGCGTGACGCCGGCCACTCGCTGGCACCCGCCACGCGCGTGACGTCCACCGCCGCGACCACGCGCAGGCCGCGCGTCCGGGCCGCCGAGACCATCTCTGCGAGCATCGCCGGCGGATCCTCGAAGAGGCCGACCGGCACGAGCAGCGACTGATCCCCGGAAGCGACCGCCGTCGAGAGAACGGCGTCGAAGGCCTCGCGAGAGGCGAGCGCCGCCACCGGCACCACCCGCACGCCGGCGGCCGCCGCGACCGGGCGCGCCGGACCGAGCGTGACGCAGAAAAGCGCCAGGGCGACCAACAGCGCGCGGCGGCTCATCCTGGCGGCCGCGGCGCGGCGCGGCGTGTCTTGTTCGGCGACGCCGCGCCCCCCGCGTCGGGGGTGGTCATGGCCGCCTCGGCGTGGCCCTGCAGCATGCCGCGGAGCCGCGGCTCGATGTCCTCGCCGATGGCCTCGCGCATCGAGTCGTGGGCCTTGCGGAGCCGCGCCTGCGCCTTGGGCAGCGCCAGGCCGGTCTTCTGCATGACGATCGCCACCTTGACGTTCCACTTCGCCTTGCCCAGCAGCCGATCCGCTTCCTCGTAGTCAAGGCCGGTGACGATGTTCACGATGCGGCGGGCCCGGTCCTTCAGCTTCTCCGAGCCTGTCTGCACGTCCACCATCAGGTTGCCGTACGTCTTGCCGATGAGCACCATCGCGCCGGTGGTGAGCATGTTGAGCACGAGCTTCGTGGCCGTGCCCGCTTTGAGCCGCGTGGAGCCGGCGATCACTTCGGCGCCCACCGCCGGCGCAATCGTGAGATCCACGAACGTCTGCAGCTCGGTCCCGGGATCGCAGGTCACGAAGATGATGCGCGACCCCGCCTTGCGGGCGCGAGTGAGCGCGCCGCGCACGAACTGCGTCATGCCGCTCGCCGACACGCCGATCACGACGTCGGCCTTGGTGGGATGGAAGCGCGTCATCGCCCGGGCGCCTTCCTCGTAGTTGTCCTCGACGCCTTCCTTGGCGCCGAAGATCGCGTCGCGGCCGCCCGCCATCATCGCCTGCACCAGCATCGGGTCGGTGCTGAACGTCGGCGGCATCTCGGCGGACTCGAGGATGCCGAGACGGCCGCTCGTGCCGGCGCCGACGAAGACGATGCGCCCGCCCTTGCGGAGCGTCTGTGCCACCATCTCGACGCCGACGGCAATGCGCTCGCGCTCCCGCTGCACCGCGGCGAGCACCTTGCGGTCCTCGTTGAGCATGAGATCGACGAGGTCGTCGGCGGCGAGCTTGTCGATGCCGAGGCTCGAGGGATTGATCGCCTCGGTGGGCAACGACTGCCATTTGGAGCGCGCAACCATACAGCTATGATTCTAGCGAGGTGTCGCCTCAAAGCGGAAAGCCTCGCTAGGTTATCTAGATTGCCCGCCCTCCGGGCGGGCGTAGAATCCACCTGATGCCAGCCGACGTCACGCCGCTCATCGACGCCTATCTGACGCATCTCACCGTGGAACGCCGCCTGGCGGTGAACTCGATCGAAAGCTATGCGCGCGATCTCAACCAGCTGGCACGTTTCGCGGTAAGCCAGGGGCAACCCTTGGAAGCGTTGCAGCGGCAGGATCTCGAGCGCTTCGTCCGCGATCTCATGGCCGAAGGGCGCTCGCCACGGTCGGTGGCGCGCGAGGTGGCGTGCGTCCGCGGCTTCTATCGCTTCCTCGTGATCGACGGACGGCTGCCGACCAGCCCCGCCGACGATCTGCATCCGCCCCGCGCCTGGCACGTGCTGCCCAAGTATCTGTCGGTTGACGACGTGGACGCGCTCATCGCGCAGCCCGACGTCACGACGCCACGCGGTCTGCGGGATCGCGCCCTCATCGAGCTGCTGTACGCCACCGGCCTGCGGGTCTCCGAGCTGGTGGGCCTGCGGCCGGCCGATCTGAACCTCGAGGCGTCCTTTTTGACATGCACCGGCAAGGGCGACAAGCAGCGGGTGGTTCCCATCGGCGACGAAGCCGCACGGTGGGTGAGCCGGTACCTGCGCGAGAGCCGCAAGGCGCTGCTCGGCCGCCGGACGAGTTCACGGCTGTTCGTCAACGCACGCGGCGGCGGGCCGGGCCTCACGCGGGTGGGGTTCTGGAAGATTCTCAAGGGGTACACGCGGCAGGCCGGCCTCAAGGCCTCGCTCAGCCCTCACACGCTGCGCCATTCCTTTGCGACCCATCTGCTCGAGCGAGGCGCCGACCTGCGGGCAATCCAGATGATGCTCGGCCACGCCGACCTCTCGACGACGCAGATCTACACGCACGTGCTCGAACACCGGATGCGCGCCGTCTACGATTCATGCCATCCGCGCGCGTGACGCTCCGGGCGGTGCGGACGCTCGACGGCGGCGCGCGGTGATCCGCCGCGTGCTGCTCGTGCTCGCCGTCGCGGCGGCGGGAGTGTTCGTGCTGCTGCCGCCGCGGGCGCTGCCAGTCGCACCGGTTCCGTCCGCGGCGCCGGTCCTCCGGGGCGCGATGCACGTCCACACCACCAATTCGGACGGGTCCGGCACGCCCGACGACGTGGCCGCGGCGGCGGCGCGCGCCGGGCTCCAGTTCGTCGTGTTCACCGATCACGGCGACGCCATGCGAGCGCCCGACACGCCGCGCTACCGCTCTGGAGTGCTGGCGATCGATGCCGTGGAGGTGAGCACATCCGGCGGGCACGTGATCGCGCTCGATCTTGGGCGATCGCCCTATCCGTTGCGCGGCGAGCCGGACGACGTGCTCGAGGACCTGCAGCGCCTGGGCGCGATGACGATCGTCGCGCACCCAACCTCATTGAAGGCTGATCTCGTGTGGCGCGGGAGCCGGCCGTTCGATGGCGCCGAGTGGCTGAACAGCGACAGCGAGTGGCGCGACAATCGGCCCTGGACGCTGGCGCGCATCCTCTTCACGTTCTGGTTCCGGGCACCGGAAAGCCTCGCGTTGATGCTGGACCGTCCCGACAGCGCGCTCTCGTTCTGGGAGCGTGCCGCCCGCACGCACAACGTCGTCGGCGTGGGCGGCAGCGATGCCCACGCGATGATTGGCGGCGACCTGGACCATGGCGGCCCCGCCGCGCTGCACTTACCGTCTTACGAGCAGGTCTTCCGGACGTTTTCCATCGGCCTGCCGGGCCTGGCGCTGTCGGGCAACGCGGCGGCCGACGCCCGATCGGTGCTGGGCGCGATTCGCGCCGGCCACGTCTTCACGGCCATCGACGCTTTCGCGGGGCCGGCGCGGCTGGCCTTCACGGCGGAGGGCGCGGGCGTGCAGGCGCAGGCGGGCGACCGCGTTCCAGGCGGCGCGCCGTTCGTGTTGCGCGCCGAGGTCGCGGCGCCGGCGCTCGCGCCTACGCTGACGCTCTACCGCGATGGCCAGTCCGTCACGACCGTCACAGGCTCACGGCTCGAGCACCAGGCCGACGGCACGCCCGGCGTGTACCGCGTCGAGGCCACGCTGCCGTCGCGACGCGGCAGCGGGCCGACGGCGCCCTGGCTCGTCTCGAATCCGATCTACGTGGGCCCCGCCGTGCCGGACGTGCCGGTCAAGACACCGCCCGAGGTGGCCTCGCGGGTGCTCTATCGCGATGGCCCGTCACCGCTCGCGATCGAGAACAGCGAGCGTGCCGCGGGCGCTGTCGCGATCGTGCGCGCCGAGGGCGGCACACAGCTGTCGCTCCGCTACGCGCTCGGCGGCAGGCTCTCGGACGCCCCGTTCGTCGCCTTTGCGACCGGGGCTCCCGAGATCTCCGGCTACAGCAGCGTCCGCTTCACGGGGCGCGCCAGCCGGCCGATGCGGATATCGGTCCAGCTGCGCACGTCGGCGGAGCAGGGGAGTGGCCGGTGGCGCCGGTCGGTGTATCTGGACGAGAACGGGCGCGCCGTGACCGTGCCCTTCGCCGAGTTCCGGCCGGTCGCGAGCGGGCAGGCGGCCGCGCCGCCGCTGCCGTCGATCGCGTCGCTGCTGTTCGTCCTCGACACGATGAACACCGCGCTCGGATCGAACGGGGAGTTCTGGATCGACGACCTCGCGTTCGTACGGTAAGCCGGGCGAAGCCTCGTCAGGTCCGGACCGTCAGCAGCATGTAGGTGGCCGCCGCACCGAACAGCATGTTCGGCGCCCACGCCGCGATGAGCGGCGTCACCAGCCCACCGGTGCCCATCGCCGCAAACACGCTGATCGTGATCCAGTAGGTGAGTGCGAGACCGATGCCGACCCCGATCGCCGCCATGGCCCCACCGCGGCCGGTGAGCACCGCGAACGGCACCGCCATGAGGGTCAGGATGATCGTCACGAAGGGGAAGGCGAGCTTGCCCGCCAGCGCCACGTCCTGCTCAAGCACGTCGAAACCGCCGGCCCGCAGCCGCTCCGTGTACTCGTGCAGCTGCGCGTAGCCCATGAACCGCGCATCCGGCGGCTCGCTGACGAAGGCGGACATGGCGTCCAGCGTGCGATCGGCGGTTTCGAACGGGTCGAACGGCCCGACGGCACCCGTGGCGGTAAAGGCGCGCGTCCAGCCGCGTTCGAGATGCCACAGCGTCGAGCCCGCGGCGTCCGTCGAGGCCCGCTCCGCGAACGTGTGACGCGCGAGCCGCTCCATGCTCGCCGGGAACTCGTAGACCGAGACGCCGAGCATGCGCCGCGTCTGCGGATCGATGAAGTTGTAGTGGTAGATCTCGCCGCGCGAACCGACGACCCATTGCCGGTTGAGCGCGTCGGTGCTCGTCAGGCGGCCGCGGATGGTGTCGTTCAGGCGTTCGGCGCGCCGGTTGGCCGGCCCCAGGATGGTTTCCTCGAGGGCGAACAGCACCAGGCCGGCGCCGACGGCGGACACGATCATGGGCAGCGCAATGCGGTAGAGGCTGATGCCGCACGCCTTCATCACCACCAGCTCGTTGTTCTTCGTCAGGACGCTGATGGTGACGAGCGCGGCGACGAGCACCGCGAGCGGGATCACGAAGTAGACGTACTGGGGCGTCACGTAGACCAGATACTGGCCGAGCATCGCCCAGGTCGCGTCGCCCTTGAATACCTTGTCCGACAGATCGAGGAACGTCGTGATGTAGAAGATGCCGGTCAGGGCCACGGCCGAGAGCGCCAGGACACGCCCATACGATGTCGTCACGTAGTGGTCGAGGATGCGCACGGCGCCCCACGAGCGCCGCGCCGAACCGAACGCGCGGAAGTTGCTCAGCCAGCCCGGCATTGGAATCCGTAGCGGCCGGTCGGCGGCCTTGTCGCGCCACGCAAACAGCAGGACTCCCGCCAGACCCATCACGATGTTGGGCAGCCACGCCGCGAACCACGGCGGCACCAGGCTGCCCTTGGCGAGCGACGGTCCCAGGTACATCGGGATGTAATAGGTGAAGATCACGACGAGGCCGAGCACGAAGCTGCCGAGCGCGCCGTCGCGCCGGTTCGTGGCGCCGAGCGCGATGCCGATCAGGCCGAACACCAGACAGGCCACCGGAATCGACCACTTCTGGTGGATCTTGATCAGCTCCTGGTGCGGCGACTCGCCTCGCTTCACCTTGTCGGCCACCACCGCGCGCAGCTCGTCGATGCGCATCTCGTTGAGACCCCGCTCGAGCCCCGCCGATCGAAACACCGTGGCGGGATCCAGCGTGACCCAAAAGCGATCGAACTGCGACACCTCGTACTGCCCGTCGGTGTTGGAGGTGTGGCGGGTCCCGTCTTCGAGCACCAGCTCGATCCGCTGCCGGTCCCGGTCGATCGACACCCGCCCGCGCCGCGCCAGGTAGATCGCGGGCGCCGACGTGCTGCGGCTGTCGGAGATGAACACGCCGTTCCACCCGCCGCCGGCGGCGGGCACGTCGCGCACCCACAGCACGAGATTGGGGAAGTCGTCGAAGAAGATGCGCGACCGGATCTTGTATTCCGCCCGCTGGGCTACGACGTTGAAGGCGATCTCACGGAAGCGCTGGTTGCTGTCGGGCACGACGATCGCCCAGACGTAGAACGTGGCGCCGGCGCAGAGCACCGAGATGACGCCGACCGGACGGAGCAGCCGCGCCAGGCTCATCCCGCACGCCTGCATCGCCACGAACTCGCGGTCTGCCGACAGACGCGTGAAGGCGATCAGCAGGCCGAGCAGCAGCGACATCGGAATCGTGAGCGCCAGCGCCTGCGGCACGAGCAGCCACATCGCCGTCATGACCAGGCCGGGCGAGACGCCCTTGGCGATGAAACTCTCCGCGTGCTCCTTGATCTGCGGAATGATGAGCACGAACGTGAACACCAGCAACGCCAACAGAATTGGCGGAAGCATCTGGCGAATCACGTAGCGGTCGATAATCTTCATGAACCGGGCCCATTATGACGCGCGTCGCTTTGCTGTGGCACATGCACCAGCCGTTCTACCAGGACCTCGCCACCGGCGAGCACATCCTCCCGTGGGTGCGCCTGCACGCGCTCAAGGACTACTGGGGCATGGTGGCGCTGACGCGCGACTTCCCCGCGCTCAAGCTGACGTTCAACCTGGTGCCGTCGCTGCTCGTCCAGCTCGAGGCGTTCGCGTCGGGCCAGGCGCGTGATCGCCATCTCGAGGTGGGCCTGGCGCCTGCCGATCAGCTGAGCGAGAGCGATCGGCAGTTCTGCGCCGAGCACTTCTTCCACGCGCACCGCGCGCGCATGATCGATCCGTTCCCGCGCTACGCGGAACTGCTCGCGACGCGGGAGGCGGGCCGCCGCCGCGGCAACGCGGCCGCCGCGTTCACCACCGACGACCTGCGCGACCTGCAGGTCTGGCACAAGCTGGTGTGGATCGATCCGATCTACGCCGAACTCGATCCGCGCGTGCGCGCGCTCTTTGCGAAGGCCCGCGACTTCTCCGAGCACGACAAGCAGACGCTGCGGGCGGTGGAGCTCGAAATTCTGGGACGCGTGGTCGGGGAGTATCGCGCCGCGGCCGAGCGCGGGCAGATCGAGATCTCCACCTCGCCGTTCTATCACCCCATCCTGCCGCTGTTGTGCGATGCCTCGGTCTACCTGAAGACCCACCCCTCATGGCCGCCGCCCGAGCAGCCGTTCGTCTACCCGCAGGACGCGTCGGAACAGCTCCGCCGCGCCGTGGCGCTGCATCAACGTCTGTTCGGCCGCACGCCGACGGGACTGTGGCCGTCGGAGGGCTCCGTCTCGGAAGCGATGGTGCCGCTGGTCGCCGACGCGGGATTCGCGTGGATGGCCACCGACGAGGAGATCCTGGCGCGCTCGCTGCCGCGTACCTTTGCCCGCGACGCCGATCTGTACCGCGCGTATCAGATCGGCTCTGGAGCGGGCACCGTGGCGTGCGGCTTCCGCGACCACCTGCTGTCCGATCTCGTCGGCTTCACCTACTCGTCCTGGGACGCGCAGACAGCCGCAGACGACTTCGTGCACCGCATCGCGGCCGCCGGCGAACGCTACCGGGGGCAGCGCAGCGGGGAAGAGGCCACCGTGTTCGTGGTCCTCGACGGCGAAAACGCCTGGGAGCACTACGAAGGCCAGGGGCGCCCCTTCCTCCGCGCCCTCTACGGCCGGCTCGAGAACCACCCCCTGCTGCACACCGTGACCATGGCCGAGGCGTGCGCCGGCACCGCCGAACGCCTGCCGGCCATCCATCCCGGATCGTGGATCAACGCCGACTTCTACATCTGGATCGGCCACGGCGACGACCGCCGCGCCTGGGGCCAGCTGTCGCGTGCGCGCCGCGCGCTCGAGCACGCCAGCGGCGTGGCCAGCGCGGAGGCCCTGGCCGCGGCCCGCGAGGAGCTTCTGATCGCCGAAGGCAGCGACTGGTGCTGGTGGTACGGCGACGACCACCACTCGGATCACGATCGCGAATTCGACGATCTGTTCCGGCGCCACGTGCGCAACATCTACCGGGCCCTCGGGCTGCCGATACCCGAGGAGCTGTTCGTGACCAACATCACGACGATGCCGCCCAAGGTGACGGTGCTGCCGCCGACCGGGACGACGTCGCCGCGCGTCGACGGCCGTGAGTCGAGCTACTTCGAATGGCTGGGCGCGGGCGAGGTGACGCCATCGGCCAGCGCTGGCGCCATGCACCAGGTGGCCGCCGTCGGGCAACGGATTGCCGGCGTCCGGTTCGGTTTCGGGGACGACACGCTCTGCCTGCAGATCGCGACGGCCGAGCCGCTGACCGACTCGCTGGCTCAGGGAGGCGAGCTCACGGTCGCGTTCCTCGAGCCGCCGGGCACGCGCATCGCCATCAACAGCGCCCATCGAGGAGGGACGGTCCTGCGGCGCACGGCGGACGGGACCTGGCTCGAGGTCGCCTGGCGGGATCTCGAAGCCGCGGCGGACGCCGTGGCGGAGTTCCGCGTACCGTTCGAACGTCTGGGGCTGCGGGAACACGACGAGCTCGCGTTCGTGGTGACGCTGCGGCGGTCGTCGCGCGACGTGGACGAGTCGACACTGACCGTCGAGGCCACGGTGACCGGGCGGGGCACCGGGCGCCAATCCTGGCGCGCCTGAAACCGCCAACCGAACCCGCCCCCCGCGGTTTTCCTCGAATTTCATCAACGTCGCATAAGAGACGTTATGTTAACCAAGAAGCCTGAATGGGCCCTCAGCCCCCCAGGCTTCCGGCTACTGGCGGCCTCCGGCGCCGCGAAGACCTCCGGCTCTCCTCTCCGATGCGTTGCCATGCTCGAGGAGCGCCCCAAGGTCCAAGGTCCAAGACCTAAGGCCGTCCAGGTTCTTCGTGTCGGCCGGCCGACATTTCGATCGGCCGGGGTCGGATTGCGCGGTTGAGGATTAGTTGCGGCGCTGAGACTTGAGCTCGCGGATGATGCCTTCGAGCGCCTCGATGATCTCGGACTTGTCCACGCGCGACTTCATGAAGCTGAGACGCAGGTTGAACGCCTTCGTCTGCGGCTTGAACGCGAAGACGAACGCCTTCGGGCGTCCGGGCTTGTCCTTGGCGGTCTCGGCGCGGAGGTCCTTGCGGGTGGTGGCGCCGCCCTGGGCCACCTTCTCGACGAGCGCCAGCATCTTCTTCGGGTCGCCCTGGCGGACGATCTGCAGCAGTGTGGACTTCGACGTGATGTCCGCAAGCCGGCACAAGTTCCGGACCTCCTCGGGCATCGCGGCCAGCGACAGCGACTCGGTGATCGACACGCGCGACTTGCCAAGCTTCTGCGCCAGGTCCTCATGCGTGTAGCTGCACGTTTCACAGAGCTGCAGCAGCGCCTCGGCCTCTTCGAACGCCGTCAGGTCCTTGCGCTGGAGGTTCTCCACCAGCGCCAGTTCCATGACTTCGATGTCGTCCACCTCGCGGATGACGACCGGCACCTCGCGGAGCCCGGCCTGCACCGAGGCGTGGTAGCGGCGCTCGCCGGCGATGATCTGGTAGCGCGATCCGCGCTGGCGAACGACGAGCGGCTCGATGATGCCCTTCTCGGTCACCGAGGCGATGAGCTCCGACAGGTCGCCCATGACCTGGCGGGGCTGGTTGGGGTTCGGGTCCAGCAAATCGATCGCGACGATGCGTCCGACAGGCTGACCGGCAGACGAGGCGAGCGACTCGACGTAGTGCTCGTCATGCCGCATCCGGAGCGTTTCAGGCAGTCCGCGCTTCGACACGCTCGATCACCTCCTCACAGAGACTGTAGTAATCGGTCGCGCCGGAGGACTCGGGCGCGAACGTGAATATCGATTCCTTGTACGCCGGGCTCTCTTCGAGCCGCACGCTCTTGCTGATCACCGTCTTGAATACCTTACCGCCGAACACCTTCTGGATCTGCTCCCGGATGTCGCGGCCGAGCGCGGTGCGCTTGTCGTGCATCGTGATCACGACGCCGAGGATGCGGAGCGCCGGGTTGGGGCGCTGGCGCACCTTCTCGATCGTCTCGAGCAGATCGTCCGTGCCTTCGAGGGCGAAGTACGAGGACTGGATGGGGATGAGCAGGTGCGTGGAGGCGACCAGTGCGTTGACTGTCAGCAGCCCGAGCGCCGGCGGGCAATCGATCACCACGTGGGCGTACTCGCGACCGAGGCGGTCGATCTTGTCCTTCAACTTGAAGTGCGCGTCGAGCTCCCCTACCAACCGCGATTCGAGCTTCGCCAGCCCGATGCGGGCGGGTGCGACGAACAGGTTCTCAACCGAGGTCGCCGGCTGAATCACGTCGGCGAGCTGGCACTCCGCGTCGCCGATCGCGTCGTAGGTGCTGCGCGTGATGACGCGCGGATCCAGAAACGAGATCGTGCTGTTGGCCTGGGGGTCGAGGTCGATGAGGAGCGTCTTGCGGCCGCGCATCGCCAGCGCCGCGGCGAGGTTGACGGCAGTGGTCGTCTTGCCGACTCCCCCTTTTTGATTGGCGATGGCAACGATCATGGATTGGGCAGATCTGTGAAAACGGTCGAGGCCATTGTAGGGACGCCCCGATCGGAGGTCAACGACAAATGAGCGCGCGCGTCGCCTTAGGGCTTAAGACTTAGGGCGGTGCGGGATGAACGAGATGCAATGTCGGCCGGCCGACAACGCGCACACTCGCGCGGCGGACGGGCAGAGTGGGCGGAGTGAGCAGAGTGGAGAGAACGCGGAGCGATGCAGAGAGCGAGTGGAGTGAGCAGAGCAAGTCGGCGGAGTGATACGAGTGGAAATCAGATCGAGGGAGAAGAAGCTTTCCCTTCCCCGTCTACCCTGCTCACTCCGCCTACTCCGCCTCCAGGTTCTTGCTTGTCGGCCGGCCGACATTGAACGCGGCCGACCGCCGGACGCTACATCCGGTACTTGCCGAGCTCGTCGGGGTCGAGGCTCTCGAGCCATTTCTGCAGCCGGTCGTTGTCCACGCGCTCGAGCGCGAAGTCGCCGGTCTTGGCGGCCTCGATCACCTGCTCGTCGACGAGAATCGGCGAGCGGCTGCGGAGCGCCAGCGCGATGGCATCGCTCGGGCGCGCGTCCACCGCCACCTGCTCGCCCTTGACGGTGAGATGAATCGTGGCAAAGAAGGTGTTCTCGCGCAGGTCCGTCACCACGACGCGATCGACCTTGCCGCCGAGGTCGGAGATCAGGTTCCGGAGCAGGTCGTGCGTCATCGGGCGCGGCATGGTGACGTTCTCGATCTGCTGCGCGATGGCGTTGGCTTCGTAGATGCCGACCCAGATCGACAGGACCTTGTCGCCGGCCTTGTCCTTCAGGATCACGATCGGCGTGCTCGAGAACGAGTCCACGACCAGGCCCTTGATGGTCATCTCGATCAGCATGTGACGGCTCCCGCAGGCACGGCGGCCTCGGGCGCGGCAAGCTCCCCTGCCACGCTGTTCGGACCGGCCCGCGTCACTAGTATCGGCACGGTACGCCCCAGCCACAAGTCCGGCGCCGCCAGGGCCCCGCCCGGCACCGGGAAGTTCACCACCGTGTTGCCGCTCGTGCGGCCCGACAGTTCTCCCTCGCGGCGCCGGCTGACCGAGTCCACCAGCACGTCCACCACCTGTCCCACCGAGGCGGCGTGCAGCACGCTCTGGATCTCCCGCTGCCGCGACTGCAGCGCCACGATGCGCACGGTCTTCTCCGCCTCGGGCACGTCGTCCGGCATCCGCCTGGCTGCGAGCGTGTTGGGCCGCTCCGAGTATTTGAACGAATAGATGCTGTGGTAACGAACAGCTTCGACGAGCGCCAGCGTGTCGTCGAAGTCGCGCGCGGTCTCGCCCGGGAAGCCGACGATGAGATCGGTGGAAAGCGCGACGCCGGGGACCGTCTCGCGGATCCGGGCGACCAGGTCGAGATACTCCTCGCGCGTGTGGCGGCGCCGCATGCGGCGAAGCACCTCCGTCGAGCCCGACTGGAGCGGCAGGTGCATGTGTTTGCAGACGCGCGGCAGGTCGCGGACCGCCTCGATCAGGCGGGCGCCGGTGTGACGCGGATGCGGGCTCGCAAAGCGGATGCGCTCCACGCCGGGCACCGCGTCCACCGCGGCGAGCAGCTCCGCGAAGTCGCAGGCCGGGTCGTCCGGCGCCTGGTAGTGGTTGACGATCTGGCCGAGGAGCTGTACCTCTTTCCGGCCGGAGGCCACCGCTTCGTGCACGTCGGCCAGGATGTCGGCCTTGGCGCGCATGCGCTCGTGCCCGCGCGTGGTCGGCACGACGCAGAACGCGCAGTGGTCGTTGCACCCCTCGATGATCGTGACGTAGGCCCGCACGGCATCACCGCGGCGGGTGACGCCAACCGGGAACGTCACGTCGTCGAACCGCGCGACGTCCACTTCGCCCCGCCGTGCGCCGGGCGTCTCCGCGGCGCGCTCGAGGAGGACGGGGAGCTGCTTGAGGCGATGCGTCCCCAGGACGACGTCGATCAGGTTCCCGTTCGTCTTCTTGAAGAGCGCGTCGCCTTCCTGCTGCGCCACGCAGCCGGCGACGGCGACGAGCCGCGCGCGGCCGGTCTCCTCGCCGAGGACGCGCAGCTCGCCAAGCCGCGTGTAGAGTTTCTCCTCGGCGTGCTCACGCACGCTGCAGGTGTTGATGACCACGACGTCGGCGTCGGCGTCGGCCGCGGCACGCTCGTAGCCGGCCTGCTCCAACAGCCCCGCCATGCGCTCGGAGTCGTGGACGTTCATCTGGCAGCCGAACGTCTCGATCAGGTAACGGCGCGGAGTCATACCCGCGGCCTCCGACTTTCGCTTTCGCCTTTCGCCTGCTGTTTGACTTTCGCCCCCCGCCCGGAGGGCCGGCCATCCGGCGCGGCGCCGCCGCTCAGGAGTTCCCGCGCGCTGGCTCGCGTGGCGTCCGAGGCCCGGGTTCCGGCGAGCATTCGCGACAGTTCGTCCACGCGCTGATCTTGACCCAGCGGGGTCACCACTGTCACGGTCCGTCCACCGGCCACGCGCTTCTCGACCGCGCACTGCGTGGTGGCACGCGCGGCGATCGGCGCCAGGTGCGTAATGCAGAGTACCTGGTAGCGGCCGCCCAGCTCGCGCAGCAGCGCCCCGACCGCTTCGGCCGCACGGCCGCCGATTCCGGCATCCACTTCGTCGAAGATGAGCGTCTTCCGGCCGAGCTCGGCGGCCCCTGCCCCGCCGCGCGCCGGCCGCCGCGTCCCGTGGGTCCGCAGCGCGAGCATGATGCGCGACAGCTCGCCGCCCGAGGCCACCCGTGCGAGCGGCCGCGGATCCTCGCCCGGGTTCGGCGACACGAAGAACTCGACACGGTCGATCCCGTGCGCGTCCCAGCGCTCGGGGTCGCTTTCGATCGATTCGAACCGCACGTCGAATCTCGTCTCGGCCATCGCGAGGTCGGCCAGGAGCGCCTTCAGACTCCGCGCAAAGGGAACGGCCGCATCGCGGCGTGCCCGCGACAGCTCTTGCGCGGCCACCACGTAAGCCGTGCTCGCGTCCGCCAACTGCCCTTCAAGATTTCCGGCCTCGCTGTCGCCGCCGGTCAGCCGGGCCACGTCGGCCCGCAGAGACAGCCCCTTGGCCACGACGTCGTCGAGCGCCGGCCCATACTTCCGTTTCAGGCGTTCGAGCCGGGACAGCCGGTCCTCGACCTCCTGCAGCCTTGCCGGCGACGCGTCCACGCCGTCGGCGTAGGCGCGCAGAAACGCGGCCAGATCCTCGAGCTGCGCCTTCACCGCTCCGCGCGCCTCGAGGTGCGGCGCAAACGCCGGATCCAGGACCGCCAGCTCCTCGACCTTCTTCCAGACGCTGCCCAGCTGCGGGAGCGCTGCGCGCTCGTCGTCGTACAGCTCGCCGTAGGCGCCGCGGCACAGGCCGTCCACGCGCTCGGCGTTGGCGAGCACGCGCCGGGCCGCCTCGAGATCGGCGTCCTCGCCGGCCACCGGCTTGACGGCGTCGATCTCGGCGAGCTGGAACCGCACCAGCTCCAGCCGCGCCGTGCGCTCGCGCGCGTCCATCGACGCGCTCGCCAACCGCTCCCGGAGCTCGCGCACCCGCGCCCACTTCTCCGCGACACCGGCAGCCAAGGGCTCGAGACCCGCGTCGGCATCCAGGAAGCTCAAGTGCGTGGACGGATCGAGGAGGAGCTGGTGCTCGTGCTGGCCGTGGAGTTCGACGAGGTCGGCGGAGACGTCGCGCAACATGCCGGCCGTGGCCAGCGCGCCGTCCACGAACGAGCGGCTGCGGCCGCCGGCGGTGAGCTCGCGCCGGATCAGCACCTCGGTGCCGTCCGCCCGCCCGAAGACCGCCTCGATGGACGCGACGTCGGTCCCGGTCCGTACGAGGTCGGCGGAGGCGCGCCCCCCGAGCAGCAGGCCGACGGCCTCGACCAGGATCGATTTCCCCGCCCCGGTTTCACCCGTGAGAGCGGTGAACCCAGGGTCGAGATCGACCTCGACGGCTTCGATCACCGCCAGGTTGCGGATGCGAAGCGTGCGCAGCATGTGGCCGGAAACCCCATCGTATCATATGTTTGACAGCACTTTTTTAGCGTGCTACCCTGCCCTGTCTGCGCTGTCCCAGCGGCGCACTTCGGGTCCTCGGAGGATCAATTGAATACGCTCGGCACCCTGCTTCTTGCATTCCAGTTGCAAGAGGGCGCTGCACCTGTACCTGGGAGTACATCGGTGCTCGACCTCGTGCAGCGCACCGGACCGGTCAACCAGTCCGTACTGGCGCTGCTCGCGATCCTTTCGATCGTTTCCTGGGCCATCATCCTGCATAAGTCCTGGGCCTATCGCGCCGCGGCCAGGCACACGCGGGCGTTCCTCGACGTGTTCCGCAAGAGCAGCAAGTTCTCCGAGGTGCAGGCGGTCTGCACCACGATCCCCGACAGCCCGCTGGTGGGGGTGTTCCAGGCGGGCTACGCCGAGATCAACGCACAACTGCGCCTGACCGCGCCGGTGGCGGCCGGCCATCCGCCCGCCGCGGCCGCGCGTCCAATCCTCAAGAGCCTGGCTGCGGTGGACCGCGCGCTGCTGCGCGCCTCCGCGGTCGAGGTCAACAAACTGGAAAAGAAAGTGACCTTCCTGGCCACGATTGCGAGCGCCGCGCCGTTCATCGGGCTGTTCGGGACCGTCTGGGGCATCCTCGACGCGTTTCAGAAGATCAGTCAGACCGGCGCCACCAATCTGTCCGTGATCGGCCCCGGCATCTCCGAAGCGCTCCTCGCCACGGCGGCAGGACTCTTCGCCGCCATCCCCGCGGTGTTCTTCTACAACCACTTCACGAGCACGACCAAGGCGCTGGCGGCGGAGATGGACGACTTCTCCCTCGAGTTCATCAACATCGCCGAGCGCAATTTCACCTAGGACGCCGTGCCGAAGGTTCTCCCCGCATCCTCGTCTGGCGGCGGCCACCGGGCCCGCGGCCGCCGCGTCGCCACCACGCTGGCGGAGATCAACGTGATCCCGCTCGTGGACGTCATGCTCGTGCTCCTCATCATCTTCATGGTGGCGGCGCCGATGCTGCAGCGCGGCGTCGAGGTGACGCTGCCGCAGGCGCGGCGTTCGGCCGAGATCGCCAGCGAGCGTCTGTTCGTGGACGTCCCCTTCTCGTTCCGCCAGGACCGGCGCGTCTTCCTGGTCAAAGACAAAGAAGCGATCCGCCTCGAAGTGCTCGGCGAGCGGATGCGACAGCTGCTGGTCAACCGGTCCGACAAACACGTATTCGTCCGCGCCGACAACCGCCTCAACGTGCAGGCGCTGATCGACGTGCTCGACGCGCTGAAAGCCGGCGGCGTCGAGAACGCGGGCATCGTCACCGAGTTCCCGGAAGAGCGATGAACGAGCCAGCCAGCGACATCATCGCCGCACGCGCCCGCGTCCACGCCGGGCTGACGCCGACGCTCGTGTGGAGTGTGGCGGGTCACGTCGCGATTGTCGCGGCCATCTGGCTGGCGCCCGCGCGCTCGTCGAACGAACCGGCGCGTGTCGTCATGACGGTCAACCTCGGTGGCGCGGCGGGACCGCGGTCGGGCGGGCTCACGCCGATGGGCGGTCGCGCCGTGCCGGAACCGACGCCGGAGCCGCCGAAACCCGTGCCGCGCACGCCGCCGCCACCACCCGCGCCCTCGCGCTCGGTCGCGGCGCTGCCCGCCAAGGCCGCACCGGCCCGGCCCGCGCGAACGGAGCCGGCCCGCACGGCACCGTCGGTGCCCGAGCCGCCCACCGACGGCAACACGCGCACCGACACCGGCGCCAAGGGTCAGGGCTTCGGTCTGGCCACTGGTGGCCAAGGCGGCAAGGGCATCGAAGTCGAAACGCCGAACTTCTGCTGTCCGGGCTACCTCGAGCAAGTGCGGATCGCCATCGAACGCGGGTGGGAGCGCGCGCCTGGCGTCGTCGGCGTCACGATCGTGCGCTTCCGGATCCAACGCAACGGCACCATCGACTCGGTCAGCATCGTGCAGCCGAGCGGCAATCCGCTGATCGATGCCGCCGCCGCCCGCGCGGTCTCGCGTGTGCCGAGTGTGCAGGAGCTGCCGCGGGAGTTTCCCGACGCCACCCTCGCCTTGCGCTTGAGATTCGAGAACCGTTGATCTGGCGAATACTAGGAAGGACCGATGAGACGACTGCCCACGCACGCTGTTCTTCTGGTGATCCTGGTCGCCGCGGCCGGGCTGTGGCCCCTGGCCGCGCAGAATCAGAACCCGCAGCCCGAAATCGAGCTCGTCATCGGCGGCGACGGCAGCTCGCCGCCGCGCTACGCGGTGCCAGACTTCGTGGCCGCGTCACCCGACGCGGCCGAGATGGCCAAGACGATCAGCCAGGTGCTGTGGGACGACCTCGGATTCGAGCGCGAGTTCTATCTCATCCCGCGCGACACCTACTCCACCATCCCGGCGGCGCGCGCGCCCGAACAGGTGCCGTTCGCGTCGTGGCGCGAGCTCGGCGCCGACGCGGTGTTCTTCGGTTCGGTGCAGCGCAGCGGCGACAAGGTGGTCGTGCAGGTACGCCTCTTCAACGTCCGCACGCGCCAGCAGGTCTTCTCCAAGGAGTACGGCGGCACCGCGTCGAATCCGCGCCTCTACGCACACACCATCGCGGACGAGGTGCACCTGCAGCAGCGCGCGCTCCGCGGCGTGGCCCGTACCAAGCTCACCTTTGTTTCCGACCGCAATCGTGAGCGCCTGCTCGGCCCGATCGACAACCGCGAGGTCAAGGAGATCTACATCTCGGATTACGACGGCGCCAACCAGCGCCGGGTCACCACCACGCGACAGCTCAACCTCAACCCGTCCTGGTCTCCGGACGCGAACGCGGTGGCCTACTCGTCCTACCGCAACCTGACGCCACAGATCTTCGTGTCGCTCATCTATCAGGGTCTGCTGGAAAACGTGACCAAGAACGTCGGCAGCAATTTCATGCCGGTGTTCTCGCCGGATGGGACGCGGATCGCCTTCGTCTCGAACCGCGACGGCAACACCGAGGTCTACGTCATGAACCGCGACGGCTCGAACGTGCGCCGTCTCACGAACCACGCCGCCTACGAGATGACGCCGACGTGGTCGCCCAACGGCGCGCAGATCGCCTTCACCTCCGATCGTTCGGGCAATCCACAGGTCTACATCATGAACGCGGCCGACGGGTCCAACGTTCGGCGGCTGACGGTCAGCGAGAGCGAGGCCGACCGCGCGACCTGGTCGCCCGCTCCGTTCAATGAGATCGCCTATTCGGGCCGGACCAGCGGCGCCGGGTTCGACATCAAGATTTACGAACTGGCCACGGGCACCGTTCGGCAGATCACGTTCGGCGAAGGATCGAACGAAAGCCCAGCCTATGCCCCCAACGGCAAGCACCTGGCCTTCACGTCCACCCGGGCGGGCGGCAAGCAGGTGTTCACGATTGGCCGCGACGGACGCGGCCTCAAGCAGCTCACGCGGAGCGGCAACAACCAGACGCCCGCCTGGTCGCAGTAGCCCGCCACGTGTCGAAGCCGAGGAGCACCGCACATGATCAGTAGTCGAGGTCTGGGAATCGCGCTTGCCTTCATCTGTCTCGTGGCCGCGCCGGCGTGCTCGCGCCGCGACAAGCCGGTGGTCACGCCGCAGCCGGCGCCGGTCGCCGAGGCGCCGCCACCCGTGACACCGCCGCCTCCCCCGCCGCGCGGCGCGCAGCGGGTCGAGGATCTGCAGCCGGCCCCGCTGTCGGAAGACTCGGTCTCGAACCGCTCGCTCGACGAGCTCAACCGCGACTCGCCGCTGCGGCCGGCATTCTTCCCGCTGGACAGCTCGGATCTCGACGACTCCGGCCGTTCGGTGGTCACGAGCAACGTCGAGGTGCTGAAGAAGTATCCGCAGTGGGTGGTGACGATCGAGGGACACTGCGACGAGCGCGGCACCGCCGAGTACAACCTGGCGCTCGGCGAGCGGCGGGCGTCGGCCGTGAAGACCTACATGGTGTCGCTCGGCATCGCGCCCGACCGGCTGCGCACGGTGAGCTACGGTAAGGAATTCCCCTTCGACCCGGCCCATTCCGAGGACGCGTGGTCCAAGAACCGGCGCGCGCACTTCGTGATCACGGCCAAGTGATCGCCAGGCCGATCGCCCGGAGGATGACGATGACAATGTCGACCCGCCTTGCCGTCGCGGCGGCCGCGCTCCTGCTGGCGCTGCCGGCGCACCCGGCTGCCCAGAACCGCGAGCACCAGCAGCAGGCGGCCGAGCTGCGCATCCTGCAGGAACAGCAGCAACAGCTGACGCTGGCGATCTCGCAGCTGGCCGACGCGATCAAGGCGCTCAACACGCGTCTCGACGAGGCCTCGGCGGCCACCCGAAAGGGCTTTGCCGATCAGGAGCTCGGCATCCGCAACATGAGCGGCGACCTGAGCGCCATCCGGGAACGCACCCAGGAAACCGACACACGCATCCGGACGCTGCGTGACGAGATCGATGCCTTGCGCACCACGATTTCGAGCCTGCCGTCGCTGATCAGCCAGGCGGCGCCGCCGCCCACCGACGGCGTCGATCCCGCCGCCGTGGCGGGGGGGCCGCCCCCAGTGTCGGCCGCGCCTCCGGTCGCGACAGGCCCGCCGTCCACGGCAGGGCTCTCGCCGTCGCGCATGTTCGAGTCCGCCAAGTCCGACTACTTCGCCGGCGCGTTTTCGCTGGCGATTTCGGGCTTCGAAGCGCTGATGCGCACGTTCCCGCGGTCGGACCTGGCCGGCGAAGCGCAGTTCTACATCGGCGAGAGCTACTACGCGCAGAAGAAATTGCCGGAAGCCGTCGACGCCTACGGGCTGGTGCTGCAGAACTTCCGCAATTCGCCCTTGGTGCCCGACGCGTACCGGAAGCGCGGACAGGCGTACTTCCAGACCGGCCAGGTGGACAAAGCCCGCGAGTCCTGGGAGGCGGTCATCAAGCTGTTCCCCGAGAGCGACGCCGCCCGGCTGGCCAAGCAGGACCTCGAACGCGCCAACCGCACCTCGCCGCCCGCGAAATAGCCCGCGGCGCGAAGCGCTTCGACCACGTCGTGACCTGCCCTGTCACCCGTTTGCTATAGGCTTAGCGCTTGGCACGGCCGCAGTGACTGCGGCCGCAGCGACGGCCGCAAGGTCGTCTGGAGAGGGTTCGGCCGTGAGGCCGTCCCGAGAGAGAGAGCGGACGATATGGGCAGCGTGAACAAAGTAATCCTGGTGGGCAATCTCGGGCGTGACGCGGAGCTGCGCTACACGCCGGGCGGGGCGGCCGTCGCCACGTTGAACCTGGCCACCACCGAAGTGTGGAACGACCGCAACAGCCAGCGGCAGGAAAAGACCGAATGGCACCGGGTGGTGCTCTGGGGCAAGCAGGCGGAGAGCCTGCAGGAGTACCTCACCAAGGGGAAGCAGATTTACGTCGAGGGGCGCTTGTAGACGCGCCAGTGGGACGACAAGGACGGCAACAAGCGCTACACCACCGAGATCAAGTGCGACCGCGTCACGCTGCTCGGCGGCGGTGGCGGTGGCGGCCGTGGTGGCGGCGGGGGCGCAGAAGCCTTTGGCGCGCGCGGTGGCGGAGGCGGCCAGATGGACGAGCCGCCGGTCGAGCCGATCACCGACGACGATATTCCCTTCTAAGAATCTCGATGCTTGACGCGCAGGCGCACGCCTGGCACCTTCGCCAGGCTGCGCTTGAGCGCTTCGGCAATCATCACCGACCGGTGGCGGCCGCCGGTGCACCCGATCGCAACCGTCAGGTACGCCTTTCCTTCCTTCACGTACTGCGGCAGCGAGAACTGCAGGAACGACGTCAGCCGCTTGATGAACTCCCCCGTCTCGTCGTGCTTGTGCATGAAGCGCACGACGGCGCGATCGCGCCCGGTGAGCCGGCGCAGGCGATCCACGAAGTGCGGGTTGGGCAGGAATCGGACGTCGAACACCAGGTCGGCGTCCTCCGGCAGGCCGTGCTTGAAGCCGAAGCTGAGGAGCGTCACTACCATCTCGGCCCGGCCGCGGCCGTCGCGCGACATCCGCATGAAGATGTCGCGCAGCTCGTGCACCGTCAGCTCCGAGGTATCCACGATCATGTCGGCCATCGCGCGGATGGCGCCCAGCTTGTCACGCTCCTCGCGGATGCCTTCCGCCACCGAGCGGTCCGGCGCCATCGGATGCGGGCGCCGCGTCTCGCTGAAGCGGCGCACGAGCGCCGCGTGGCTGGCCTCGAGAAAGATGAGCGTCGGCGTCACGCCCGGCCCGGCCTTCAGTTTTTCGAAGATGCGCGGGAACTGACGCAGGAAGTTCCGCTCGCGGACGTCCACCACGAGCGCGATCTTCTCGAGGCCGGTGTCGTCGCGGCTGGCCAGTTCGGCGAG
>Ga0079218_10000032_pt1 | contig 24748 bp, 26 predicted proteins | sample NCCompost_FD_77181 | JGI IMG/M metagenome (GOLD analysis project Ga0079218, IMG submission 77181) | Agricultural soil microbial communities from Utah to study Nitrogen management - NC Compost | ecosystem: Environmental > Terrestrial > Soil > Agricultural land | place: USA: Utah | collected... | reverse complement strand
CCTCTCGCCGCTCGTGCCCGGCGCCTCGTTCGAGGCGGCCCCCAGTGTCGACTTCGCCGCCGTCTACGTGCCGGTCGATCAGCTGGTCGCCACCTGCCAGGCGCTGCGCGATTCGCTGAACTTCGAAGTGCTGGTCGAGGTGACGGCGGCCGACTATCTGCCGCGGACGCCTCGCTACGAGGTCGTCTACCACCTGCTCTCGGTGTCGAAGCGTCTGCGGCTGCGCCTGAAAGTGCGCGTCACCGCCGACGGCACCGTGCCCACCGTGCAGAGCGTGTACCCCGGCGCCGGCTGGCTCGAACGCGAAGTCTGGGACATGTTCGGGATCGTGTTCGACGGCCACAACGACCTGCGGCGGCTGCTGATGCCCGAGGACTGGGAAGGGCACCCGCAGCGCAAGGACTATCCCGTCCAGATTCAGAAGGCGGCGCAGACCTACGCGCCGCTCGAAGTCAGCCAGGAACAGTTCCAGGCGAATCTCGAGCGCGACCGCGTGAAGCGGACGCACTGACCGCCGCGCCGAACCTGTAGAGCCCGACGCATGTCAGACATCCGCACCGAGACGATGACCGTCAACATGGGGCCGCAGCATCCCAGCACGCACGGCGTGCTGCGGCTGGTGCTGGAGCTCGATGGCGAAGTCATCCAGTCGGTGATCCCGACCATCGGCTATCTGCACACCGGCATCGAGAAAACCGCCGAGCAGAAGAAGTGGCAGCAGGTCATCCCGCTCGTCGAGCGCATGGACTACCTGGCCGCCCAGAGCAACAGCCTGTCCTACGCGCTCAGCGTCGAGAAGCTGCTCGGGCTCGAGATGCCGCAGCGCGTCAAGGACATCCGCGTGCTCCTCGCGGAGCTGCAGCGCATCGCCAGCCATCTGATCTGGATCGGCACGCACGGCCTCGAAATCGGCGCGGTGTCGATGCTGTTCTACGCGGTGCGCGAGCGCGAGCTGCTGCTCAACATCAACGAGCTCATTGCCGGCTTCCGCTTCTTTCCGAGCTACATCCGCATCGGCGGCCTGCGCGAGGATCTGCCGCGCGGCTTCCACGCGCAGGTGCAGGAGTTCCTCGACCGCTTCCCGGCGAAGATCGATGAATTCGAGGGGCTGCTCACCAAGAACGACGTCTACCAGCGGCGCACGCAGGGCGTCGGCATCATCAGCCAGGAACACGCCTTCGCGTGGGGGCTCGTGGGGCCGATTGCGCGCGCCGGAGGCTCGGACTACGACGTGCGCAAGTACTTCCCCTACACCGGCTACGAAACCTACGACTTCAGGGTGCCGACGGCGACCGAGGGCGACGTCTACGCGCGCTACCGCGTGCGCGTGGCCGAGATGCGTGAGAGCCTGAAGATCGCGAAGCAGGCGCTCGACCGGATCAGCCCCGCCGGCGTGTTCGCCTGCGACGACACGCGCGTCGTGCCGCCGCCCAAGGACAAGGTCTACAGCGAGATGGAAGCGCTGATTCAGCACTTCCTGATCTACTCGCAGGGGTTCACGGTGCCGGCCGGCGACGCCTACGTGCCGGTGGAAGGGCCGCGCGGAGAGCACGGCTGCTACATCGTGTCGGATGGCACCAACCGCCCGTGGCGGGTCAAGATGCGGGCGCCGTCGTTCCTGGCCATTCAGGCGTTGCCGACCGTGGTGCGGGGCGGCCTCATCGCGGACGTGGTGGCCGTCATCGGCTCCACCGACGTTGTCATGGGAGACTGCGACCGGTGAGCTTTCATCCCTCGATGGAGTACGCGCCAGCCAAGTTCCACCGGTCCGAGCGCAAGCTGGCCGATGAAGGGCCGCCGTTCGCCTACACGCCGGAGAACCAGGCGAAGTTCGACGAGAACGTGACGCACTATCCGCCCGAGCAGCGGAAGTCGGCGATTCTCTTCGCGCTCTACCTGGCGCAGGGGCAGCAGGGGTATCTCACCGGCAACGCGATGCGCTTCGTGGCGCAGCAGATCGGCTGCTCGACGGCGGACGTCGAGGACGTCGTGTCGTACTACACGATGTTCTACACGAAGCCGGTCGGCAAGCGCGTGCTCAACGTGTGCCGCACGCTCTCGTGCGCGCTGCTCGGCGCCGAACGGGTCACTGAGGCGCTGAGCAAGAAGCTCGGGATCACGCCGGGCCAGACGACGCCCGACGGCGAGTTCACGCTGATCGAGGTGGAATGCCTGGGCGCGTGCGACCGCGCGCCGGTCGTGATGGTCAACGACGACTGGCACGAGCGTCTGGCGCCGGAACAGGCGGGTCAGTTCATCGACGACCTCAAGGCGCGCGGCCCGGCCGCGTTCACCGGGTGCCATTTGAAGGTGGAGAAGTAGGGTGGCGTTCGAACCTGTTCTCACGCCCTTCGTCCGCGAGCCCAACGGGCACACGCTGGACTTCTATCTGCAGCGCGCACGCGGCTACGAAGGGCTGCGCAAGGCGCTCACGATGCAGCCCAACGACCTCATCGAGATGGTCAAGGCGTCGGGGTTGCGTGGCCGCGGCGGCGCCGGCTTCCCGACCGGGCTGAAGTGGCAGTTCGTGGACAAGAAGGCGGAGCCGCGCTACATCGCGTGCAACGCCGACGAGAGCGAGCCGGGCACGTTCAAGGACCACGTGCTGATGGAGCGCAACCCGCACCTGCTGATCGAAGGGTGCGCCGTCTCCTGCTACGCCATCGGCGCCAAGATCGCCTACATCTACATCCGCGGCGAGTTCTACCACGTGCAGCAGATCCTCGAGGCCGAGATCGAGAAGGCCTACAAGGCCGGCTTCCTGGGCAAGAACATTCTGGGCAGCGGCTTCGACTGCGACGTCTACGTGCACCGCGGCGCCGGCGCCTACGAAGCCGGCGAGGAGACCGCCCTCATCGAGTCGCTGGAAGGGAAGCGCGCGCAGCCGCGTATCAAGCCGCCGTTCCCCGCCGTGGCCGGGCTCTATCAGAAGCCGACCGCGGTGAACAACGTCGAGACGCTGTGCAATGTGCCGCCCATCGTGCTGAACGGACCCGAATGGTTCGCGGGCCTCGGCCCCGAGAAGAACGGCGGGCCGAAGCTCTATTGCATCAGTGGGCACGTCAAGCGCCCGGGCACCTACGAAGCCTCGATGCACACGACGCTCCGCGAGCTGATCTACGGCGAGCAGTACGCGCAGGGCATGGCCGGCGGCAAGAAGTTCAAGGCCATCATCCCGGGCGGTTCGTCGGTGCCGCTGCTCCTCGACGAGCACCTCGACACCGCGGCCAGCTTCGACGGCGTGCAGAAAGCCGGCTCGCTGCTCGGATCAGCCGGTCTGATCGTCCTCGACGAGACGGTGTGCATGGTGTGGCTGGCGATGAACCTGCTGCACTTCTACCGCCACGAGTCGTGCGGCAAGTGCACGCCGTGCCGTGAGGGCGGCAACTGGCTCTATCAGCTGCTGCAGCGCGTCGAGGCCGGTGAAGGCCGCACCAAGGACATCGACCTGCTGTTCGGCGTGGCCAACAACATCATTGGCAAGACGCTGTGCGCGTTCGGGGACGCCGCGGCGACACCCGTGCTCACGACGCTGAAGCTGTTCCGTCACGAGTTCGAGGCGCACGTCAAGGAAGGGCGGTGCACGCTGCCGTCCGAGTGGCGCGCCAAACATCCCGTGATGGCCGGACACCACTAGACGGCGCCGCGCACATGGATCTGCGACTCCTCATTCAGTTCCTCATCATCTTTGCGGCCTTCTTCATGCTGGTCAACGCATCAGCGGTGCTGGTGCTGGCCGAGCGCAAGGTGATGGGCTTCATGCAGCAGCGCTACGGCCCCTATCTGGTGGGACCGCACGGCATGCTGCAGCCGTTCGCCGACATCCTCAAGCTCCTGATGAAGGAGGAGCTGCGGCCGAAGGGCGCCGACAAGTGGCTGTTCACGCTGGCGCCGATCCTGGCCGTCACGACGGCGTTCGCCGCGTTTGCCACCGTACCGTTCGGCGGCGAGACGACGTTCTTCGGGCTGCTGGACCAGCCGGTCAAGCTCGGGGCCGCCGACGTGAACGTCGGCGTGCTGGTCATCTTCGCCATCACGTCGATGGGCGTCTACGGCATCGTCCTCGCCGGCTGGTCGTCCAACAGCAAGTACGCGCTCTTCGGCGGCCTGCGCGCCTCGGCGCAGATGATCAGCTACGAGCTCTCGTACGCGACGGCGCTGGCAGCCGTGATCATGCTGGCCGGCTCGATGTCGGTGCGCGAGGTCGTGGACTCGCAGGCCGGCACGTGGTTCGGCGTGCTGCCGAAGTGGTACATCTTCCTGCAGCCGGTGGGGTTCATCATCTACTTCATCGCCGGCATCGCCGAGACCAACCGCGCGCCGTTCGATTTCCCGGAAGCGGAGCAGGAGCTGGTCGCCGGTTTCAACACCGAGTACAGCTCGGTCCGGTTCGCGCTCTTCCCGCAGGCCGAGTACATCAACATGGTCACCGTGGCCGCCGTGGCCACGGACCTGTATCTCGGCGGCTGGCACGGGCTGCTGCCGTTCTACACGCCGCTCGATCCGCTCATCGAGCAGTGGAACATCGGCTGGCTGGTCTTCTTCGCGAAGATCGGCGGCATCCTCTTCTTCTACATCTGGATGCGCTGGACCGTGCCCCGGTACCGCTACGACCAGCTCATGAAGTTCGGCTGGAAGTATCTATTCCCGGCGTCGGTCATCAATCTGCTGGTGACGGCCGCGATGGTGCTCTACTTCAATGCCTGAGACCCTCCTTTTCTACGTCCTGTCGGGGCTGGCCGTGGGAGCGTCGGCGCTCGTCATCGGCCAGCGCAACCCGATGTACAGCGTACTGCTGCTCATCGTGTCGTTCGCGGCGCTCGCCGGCCTCTACATCACGCTCGACGCGCCCTTCGTGGCGATGGCGCAGATGATCATCTACGCCGGCGCCATCATGGTGCTCTTCCTGTTCGTCGTCATGCTGCTCAACGCGCCGCAGGAAGACGCCGCCGAATGGGATCGCACGCACCCGCTCCGGCGGCCGGGCGTCGCGCGCATCGGCATCGTCCTCGCCGTGCTGCTCGTGGCCGAGCTCGGATGGGCGCTCGCCAAGGTGGCGAGCCTCGAGGGCGCGGTGGGCGGCAACGCCGACGGGGCCGCGATCGCCTCGGTGCGCGAGATGGGACGGGTGCTGTTCACGCAGTACAGCTTCGCGTTCGAAGCCACGTCGGTGCTGATTCTGGTGGCGATGATCGGCGCCGTGGTGCTGGCGCGGCGGGAAGGTGACGCGTGATTCCGCTCAGTCACTACCTCGTCGTCTCGGCGCTGCTCTTCGCGGTCGGCACCGCCGGCGTGTTCCTGCGCAAGAACCTGATCACCATCCTGCTGTCCGTCGAAATCATGCTCAACGCGGTGAACCTGAGCTTCGTGGCGTTCGGCCGCTTCAACGGCACCGTGGACGGGCAGATCATCACGTTCTTCGTCATGACCGTGGCGGCCGCCGAAGCGGCGGTCGGCCTGGCGCTCGTCATCGCGCTCTTCCGCACGCGGGAATCGCTCAATCCCGATGCGTTCACCTCGCTGAAGTGGTGACGGGACACAGATGACGTCGCTCATTCCCTTCATCCCGCTGCTGCCGTTCGCCGGCTTCGTCGTCAACGCGACGCTGGGCAAGCGGCTGCCGAAATCCGTGTCGGGCGGCCTGGCGTCGCTCGTGATGGTGCTGTCGTTCCTGATCTCGGCCTACCTGGTGTGGCAGCTCGCGCAGATGGCGCCCGACCAGCGGCTGATGACCAACACCATCTACCGCTGGATGGCCTCGGGCGAGTTCACGCTCGACGTCACCCTGCTGATCGACCCGCTGGCGGCGGTGATGCTGCTCGTCGTCACCGGCATCGGCTCGCTCATCCACATCTACTCGACGGCGTACATGCACGACGAGGTGGACAGCGAGTTCGCGCGCTACTTCTCGTATCTCAATCTGTTCGCGTCCTTCATGCTCGTGCTGGTGCTCGGCTCGAGCTTCCCGGTGCTGTTCGTGGGCTGGGAGGGCGTGGGCCTCTGCTCGTACCTGCTGATCGGCTTCTGGTTCAAGAAGAAGTCGGCGAACGACGCCGGCAAGAAAGCGTTCGTCGTCAACCGCATCGGCGACTACGCGTTCCTGCTCGGCATGTTCGCGCTGTTCGCGCTGTTCGGCACCCTCGAGGTGCGCGGCATCGCGGCGCAGGTGGCGGCGGCGCCGCCGGAGACCGGCTTCGGCCTCCTCTCGATCGCGACGCTGCTCCTCTTCATCGGCGCCACCGGCAAGTCGGCCCAGATTCCGCTCTACACATGGCTGCCCGACGCCATGGAGGGCCCGACGCCGGTGTCGGCCCTCATCCACGCCGCGACGATGGTCACCGCCGGCGTCTACATGATCGGGCGCAACGCAGTGCTCTTCAGCCACACGCCCGACACGCTGCATATCGTCGCGATCGTCGGCGCGGCGACGGCGCTGATGGCCGGCACGATCGGGCTGGTGCAGAACGACATCAAGCGCGTGCTCGCGTACTCGACGGTGTCGCAGCTCGGGCTGATGTTCCTGGCCATGGGCGTCGGCGCCTTCGGCGCCGGCATCTTCCACCTCTACACGCACGCGTTCTTCAAGGCCTGCCTGTTCCTCGGCTCCGGCGCGGTGATTCACGCGCTGCACGGCGAACAGGACATCCGCAACATGGGCGGGCTGAAGAAGTACCTGCCCGTCACCTACTGGACGTTCGTGATCGGCTCGCTGGCGCTGGCCGGCTTTCCGTTCCTAGCGGGCTTCTTCAGCAAGGACGAACTGCTGTTCGAGACCTTCGCCGAAGGGCATCAGATTCTCTGGGCGGTGGGGGCCCTGGCCTCGCTGCTGACGGCGGTCTACATGGGCCGGCTGGTGTTCCTGACGTTCCACGGCGAACGGCGCCACGACGCGCCAGCCGCCGCTGATGCGTCCACCTTCGCCAAGGCTACGGCGGACAAGCACGGGCACGCCGCCGGCCACGGTCACGACACGCACGGACACGGCGGCCATGGGCATGGGGCGCCTCATGACGCGCCGCCGGCCATGGCGCTCGCGCTCGTCGTCCTGGCCATCGGTTCGGTGGCGGCCGGCTACGTCGGCGTGCCCGCCGCGCTCGGCGGCCACAACGCGCTCGGCGCGTGGCTGGCACCGTCGTTTGCCGCGCCTGTCGAGGCCGGTGCGATCGCCGCATCCGCGGCTCCCGGGGAAGCGGCCGCGGAGGGCGAGGAAGCGCACGACGCCGAGCACATCGCGCTCGAGCGGACGCTCATGGGCGTGTCGAGCGCCATCGCCATCGGCGGCCTGCTCGTGGCGGCGTTCATCTGGCTGCAGCGGCGCGAGATCGCCGACCAGATGGCCCGCAGCTTCGCGCCGCTCCACAAGCTGCTCCTGAACAAGTACTACGTGGACGAGATCTACGACGCGACGGTGGTCAAACCCATCGAGGCCGTCTCGCGGGAAGGCCTCTGGCGCGGCGTGGACGTGGGCGTCATCGACGGCGCGGTCAACGGCGTGGGCTCGATCGTGGACGCGAGCTCCATGGTGCTGCGCCGGCTGCAGACCGGATCGGTGCGTGCTTATGCCGGGTCACTCTTCATCGGCGTCGTGCTGATGCTCGGCTACTACCTCTGGAGATAAGGCAGGCCGTGCTCCTCACTCTTTCGTGGACGCTGCCGCTCGCCGGCGCCATTCTCCTCGCCCTCGTCGGCAACGCCGACGGCAGGAAGGACGCGATGATCCGCTGGGTGGCGCTGGCCGCCTCGCTGGTCGCCTTCGCGGTGACGCTCCTCATCTGGGTGCGGTTCGACCCGGCCTCGGCCGAGTTCCAGTTCGTGGAGCGCGTGCCGTGGATTCCCGCCTTCGGCATCGACTACTACATCGGCATCGACGGCATCAGCCTGCTGCTCGTCGTGCTCACCGGGTTCCTCACGCCGATTGCGCTGCTCTCGTCGTGGGAAGGCGTGGAGAAGAAGGTCAAGGAGTTCTCGATCTTCATCCTCCTCCTCGAAGCGGCGATGATCGGCGTGTTCGTCTCGCTCGATCTCTTCCTGTTCTACGTGTTCTGGGACGCCATGCTCATCCCGATGTACTTCCTGATCGGGATCTGGGGCTACGACCAGCGCATCTACGCGGCCGTCAAGTTCATGCTGTACACGATGGCGGGGAGCGTGCTGATGCTCATCGCCATCCTGGGGCTGGCCTTCATGCACCAGGAGGCCACCGGCAGCTACAGCTTCGACCTGCTGCGTCTTTACACGCTGGAGATTGCGCCGGAGACGCAGCGCTGGTTCTTCCTGGCCTTCGCGGTGGCCTTCGCGATCAAGGTGCCGCTCTTCCCGTTCCACACCTGGCTGCCCGACGCGCACGTGCAGGCGCCCACGGCCGGGTCGATCATCCTGGCCGGCGTGCTACTGAAGATGGGCACCTACGGGCTGGTGCGCTTCGCCTTCCCGCTCTTCCCGCTGGCCGCCCACGAGTTCGCGCCGTGGATCGCGCTGCTCGCGGTGATCGGCATCGTCTACGGCGCGCTCGTGGCGATGGTGCAGCCCGACATGAAGAAGCTGGTGGCCTACTCGTCGGTCAGCCACCTTGGTTTCGTCGTGCTCGGCATCTGCGCCATGAACATCCAGGGGATGCAGGGCGCGGTGTATCAGATGCTCGCGCACGGCATCAGCACCGGCGGGCTCTTCCTCATCGTCGGCATGCTCTCGGATCGCCGGCACACGCGCCTCATCAGCGAGTTCGGCGGCCTGCGCCACGTCATGCCGCGCCTGACCGCCGCGTTCCTCATCATTACGCTCGCATCGATCGGCATGCCGGCGTTGAACGGGTTCGTCGGCGAGTTCCTCACGATGCTCGGCGCCTATCTGTGGGACCCGCGCTTCGTGGTGGTGGCGGGGCTGGGCGTGATCCTGTCGGCTGTCTACATGCTCACCATGTTCCAGAAGGTCTACCTGGGCGAGGTGAGCAACCCGAAGAACGCCGCGCTGCAGGACCTGCAGCCGCGCGAGTGGGCGAGCGTGCTGCCGCTCTGCGCGATGGCGATCCTGATGGGCGTGTTGCCGTCGATCTTCCTGGCGCCGATGGAGCCGGCGGTGAGAAAGGTGGTCGAGCGGATGGAGTCCGCGCGGCCGCTCGTGGCCGAGGCGAGCCCACAGGCCGTGCCGGCCGCCGCACTGCCAGCTGTCGACGCGGCGCCGGCCGCCGCCGCGGTAGCGGCCGCCGCCGTGGTGCAGGGACAGTGACGATGTTCAGTCCAGAGCTCGACGCAATCGTTCCGATGCTGTGCGTGACGCTGGCGGCGCTGGCGTCGATGGGCGCCGAGGCGTTCCGGGGCGAGCGCGAGCGCCTGCCGATCGGCGGCCTCGGCATCGTGGGGCTGACGGGCGCGGCGGTGTCGTCGGTGCTGTTGTGGAACCGTTCGGCGAGCGGGTTCGGCGTGATCCAGGCGGACAACTTCGGCCTGTTCGTGACGCTGACGCTGGTCGCCGTCGGCATCCTCACGATCCTGTTCTCCGCGCCCGTGCTCGAGCGCAACGGCATTCCGTCCGGCGAGTACTACTCGCTCGTGCTCTTCTCCATCGTCGGCATGATGATGATGGCCACCGCGAGCGATCTGCTCGTCATATTCGTGGCCCTCGAGATCCTGTCGCTCTCGGTGTACGTGCTCACCGCCATCCGGCGCGACAACGCGGCCGGCACGGAAGCGGCGTTCAAGTACTTCCTGCTCGGGGCGTTCTCGAGCGCCTTCTTCCTCTACGGCATCGCCTTCACCTACGGCGTCAGCGGCAGCACGAAGCTGAGCGCCGTCGGCGCCTATCTCTCGGCGCAGGCGCTGTCGTCGAACCCGCTGATCCTCGTGGCGATGGCGCTCCTGCTCGTCGGGTTCGCGTTCAAGATCTCGGCGGTGCCCTTCCACATGTGGACGCCCGACGCCTACGAGGGCGCGCCCGCGGTGGTGACGGGCTTCATGTCCACCGGCGTCAAGGCGGCGGCGTTTGCGGCGTTCGCCCGCGTGTTCCTCTCCGCGTTCGAACCATTCAAGGCGGACTGGGCGCCGGTGGTGGCCGTCATCGCCGCGCTGACGATGATCCTCGGCACCGTGGTGGGCGTGGCGCAGACCAATCTCAAGCGCATGCTGGCGTACTCGAGCATCGCGCACGGCGGCTATCTGCTGGTGGGTCTCGTGGCCGCCAACGACGTCGGCAAGGCGGCGATCCTGTTCTACCTGCTCGCGTACTCGGTGACGAACCTGGCGGCGTTTGGTGCCATCGCGCTCCTGGGCGCCAGGGATCGCGCCAACGACGAGCTGCGCGACTACGCGGGCCTGTGGCACACGCACCCGGCGCTGGCGGCGCTCGTGACCGTGTGCCTGCTCTCGCTCGGCGGCCTGCCGCCGACGGCGGGCTTCATTGGCAAGTGGTACATCTTCAGCGCGGCGGTCAGCTCTGGCTACTACTGGCTGGCGATCGTCGGCGTGCTCACGTCGGTCGTGTCGGTGTTCTTCTACCTGCGCGTCGTCGTGATGATGTACATGTCGGAGCGCGGCAGCGCGGAGGTGCCGCCGCGCGTTGCCGGCATCGGCATGGCGGCGCTGGCGCTGTCGATCATCGCCATCGTCTATCTGGGCGTGCTGCCCACGCAGGTCCTGAACGTCGCGGCCGCGTCGATTTCCACGATTTTCTAGGTCAGGTCAGGCGGGTAAGGCAGGTAGGTCAGGTAGGGAGTCTGGTAGGTAAGAGCTCGTACGTTCTGCAGAAGATTTCCCTACCCGGCGCACCCGACCCACCTGACCTACCTGGCCGAGAATTCGTGTGTGGCACAATCTGAACAGGTGTCTGACGCAACCGCCGAATACAACCGCGAGCTCACCGCGCTCGAGGGCGACCTGAAGCGGCTCGAGTCGGAGTACAACATGTACTTCTCGGGCCGGCTGAAGCGTCCACCGTGGGAGACGCGTGCCCGCGTCGAGGCCACCGTCAAGCGTCTCGACCGCACGCACGTCAACAACTACGGCGTCCGCTTCCGCTTCACGTCGCTGCAGACACGGCTCAATCGCTTCATCGATCTCTGGGATCGCGCGCTGCGGGCGCGCGAAGAGGGGCGGCCGGGTCCGCTGATGCAGCAGCGGAAGACAGAGCCGCCGCCGCCCGATCCTCTGCAGGATCGCGTCGTCAAGGTGGAGACGTTCCACGATCCCTCGAAGGAAGACGCCAAGGTGAAGGCGCTCTACGATAGCTTCGTGAAAGCGCGACAGGCGGCCGGGCAGGAGCGCGTGGCCTACGACAAGTTCGCGACGCTCGTCTCCAGTCAGGTGAAAGCGCTCAAGAACAAGGGCGGCACCGACGTGGCCTTCAGAGTGGCCATCAAGGACGGCAAGGTCGCACTGACCGCACGCGCCTTGCGGTCCACGGATGAGTAGGCGCGGCGATCAGAGTAACAAGGGGATACGTGCTCAGGCAGGGCGCCCGGCGCCGAGGACGGCGCCGGGCAGGTCGTGCGTGGTTCTAGGCTCGGGTAACGTTTCCGGCCTGCGGGCCCTTCGGGCCGTCGACGATCTCGAACTCAACCGCCTGGCCCTCTTCGAGGGAGCGGAAGCCGTTGCCCGTGATAGCGGAGTAGTGCACGAACACGTCGCTTCCGCCTTCACGCTCGATGAACCCATAGCCCTTGGCGTTGTTGAACCACTTGACCTTGCCTGTAATACGCATCGTTCTTCCCTACTTGCTAGGCGGTGGCGCCGGCGACCGGACGTCCCGCTGGACCGAGTGCCCGACGAACCAGACGGCTTCGAGGCACAAAAAAAGACCGCGAGTACTAACGCGGCCTCGGCTACGACGTTGCAGGATTACCCCCGTAACGCAGGCATGATCCTACGGACCAGACTGGTCCCTGTCAAGCTAACCCTCTAGTTTCCAATCGCATGCCGCGAGCACTCATCAGTGTGTCCGACAAAACGGGCCTCGTCCCGTTCGCCCGCGGGCTCGCCGCCCGGGGGTTCGAGCTGGTTTCGACCGGCGGCACCGCCAAGGCCCTTCAAGAGAACGGGTTAGCGGTGTTGAACGTGTCCGACGTCACCGGGTTCCCGGAGATGATGGACGGCCGGGTCAAGACGCTGCACCCGCGCATCCACGGCGGCATCCTGGCGCGCCGCGCGGTGGCGTCGCACCTCGAGGCCGCGCGCCAGCACGACATCGCCCTGATCGACGTCGTCGTGGTGAACCTCTATCCCTTTGCCGCCGCAGCCGCCAACCCGGCCACCCCCTTCGAGGGGCTGGTCGAGGAGATCGACATCGGCGGTCCGAGCCTGGTCCGCGGTGCGGCCAAGAACTTCGCCGACGTGCTCGTGGTGGTGTCGCCGGCGGACTATGCCGCGGTTCTGGACGAGCTGGACCGTCCCGGCGGCCCGATGCCGGCGTTCCGCTTCGCGCTCGCCTGCAAGGCGTTCGCGCACACCGGGGCCTACGACACGGCCATCGCCGCGGCTCTCGGCGAGGTGTCGGTGGAGGGCGGGACGTTCACGCGCAGGCCGCCCAGCGCGCTGTCGGTCCAGACGGCGCCGGCGCGGATGACGGTGGCGCTGGAGAAGGTGCGGGACCTGCGCTACGGCGAGAACCCGCACCAGGCGTCGGCGTGGTACGCCGAGGAGCCGCGCACCGCGCTCGGCGACGCCGCCGTGCTGCAAGGCAAGGAGCTGTCGTACACGAACCTGCTCGATCTCGACGCCGCCGCGCGCATCGTGCTCGAGTTCGACGAGCCGGCGGCCGCGGTCATCAAGCACACCAATCCGTGCGGCGCCGCCACCGGCAGCAGCGCCGCCGACGCCTACGTCCGCGCCCGCGAGGCCGATCCGCTGTCGGCGTTCGGCGGCATCGTCGCGCTCAACCGGCCGCTCGACGCCGAGGTGGCCGCGGCGCTCGTGTCCACGAAACTCGACGCGGTGATTGCGCCGTCGGTGGCCGGCGAGGCGCGGGCGATCCTGGCGAAGAAGGCGCAGATGCGCGTGGTCACGGCCGACTTCTCGCGCCTGCGGGCCGACGCGGGCCGCGAGCTGCGGTCGATTCTCGGCGCGGTGCTGCTGCAGGCGCGCGATCGCGTCGTCGAGGCCGCGGCGCCGTGGCCCTCCGCCGGCCTGCAGGTGGTGACGAAGCGGCAGCCGACCGCGGAGGAGTGGACGGCGTTGCGGTTCGCCTGGCGGATCTGCGCGCACGTGAAGTCCAACACCGTCATCTTCACCGCCGCGGACCGGACGCTGGCGATCGGCGCCGGTCAGATGAGCCGCGTGGACTCCGTGAACGTGGCACGCATGAAAGCCGCGGCGCACGGCCCGGACTTCCTGCGCGGATCGGCGGCGGCGTCGGACGCGTTCATCCCGTTCCGCGACGGGCTCGACGCGATTGCGGCGGCGGGGGCCACCGCGGTGGTGCAGACCGGCGGGTCGGTGAAGGACCCGGAAGTGATCGCCGCGGCGGACGAGCACGGCCTCGCCATGGTGTTTACCGGGCGCCGCCATTTCAGACACTGAGGCGGCGCCTGGATGGTGGAGGCGGAGTAGGCAGAGTGGGCGGGGTGGGCGGGGAAGGGAAAGCACGCACTCCTGTTCGTTCAGAACACACCGGCGACACCGAGCCCGCGTGGTTCCGGACAACGGTGGAGCGTCTTCTGCCTGCGCTGCCCAAGACGTACTGTCAGGGTCTCGGTGCCGTCGTCCTTACTCGAACCGCCATCACGGCCAATTGCCCACGCGCGCGCCGCTCTCGGGCAAACCGTACGGGTATCGCGATCGGCAATTACCACCCAGAGCGGCGCCGTCGCACCGCAGGGGGCCAGGAAACATGACGTCCGATCCGGAGCTGGCGCAGCATGTCGAGCTGGCGAATGCCGTAGCCAAGGCGATGCGGCAGGCGGATCCGCTGGGTCTGCTCCACGCCGGATCGGACGACGACTACGACTCCGAGACTGCGGCCGTATTGTCGCGTTTACTCGGTGCGTACGACGTCGATGACGTCGCCGCAATATTGGGGGAAGAGTTTTCTCGAATGTCCGGCTTCGACGTTGCCGCGCTCAGGGTTCCGGTGGAGAGCCTTGCGACGCGAATTTGGAACGTGCTGGTGAACTACAGACTCAGCGGCTAGCGTTCCCTACTCCGCTCACTCTGCCCACTCCGCCTCAGTGGCGCTGCGCCGCTGCCGATGGCGGCTCCGGTCTCATCGCCGCGAACGGCAGCGTGATCAGCACCAGGAACAACATCAGGAATTCAGAATCCCCGAAGTTGTACTCGAACATCCCCGCGGCGAGCATGGCCACGAGCGAGGCGATGCCGGTGGCGGCGAGCACGCGGTTGTCGCCGGCGCGGAACATCCGGATGAACGAACGCCCGAGGCGAATCACGAACCAGATGAAGACGCCGAGGGCCGGAATGCCGCGCTCGGCGGCAATCTGCATCGGCACGTTGTGCAGGTGCTGGTTCACCGGTTCCACCGCGCCCGGCGCGCGGTACTGCACATAGACCTTCTCCACCATGTTGGGGCCGACGCCGGTGAGCGGATGCGCGCGAGTCATCGCCACGCCGGTCTGCAGCATCGACACGCGGTCGCGGTTGCTCGGGTCCTTGAGGTCGAAGACCGACGTCATGCGCCGCGTCACCGTGTCGGGCGCCAGCGCGAACGCCACGGCCACGACGAGGGGAATGGCGGCGATCAGCCGGAAGTCCTTGAGGCTCAACATCACGGCCACCGCGATCGAGGCGCCAACCCAGGCGCCGCGCCCGAGCGTCAGGAAGAGCGCGACGACGATCGCGGGGATCACCAGTGCGGGCCAGAGGCGGTCTTTCGCGCCGAACACCACGCGGGAGAGCGCCGCGCACAGCCCCAGCATCAGGAACCCCGAAAACGTCATGTAGTGATGACTGATGCCCTGCGGCCGCTTGCCCAGGCTGTCGAAGTGCAGCAGGCCGTACTGCACGATGCCGTAGACCGCGCCGATTGCGGCGACCGAGACGATGACATCGACCACCGTTCCCGTGCGCTTGCCGCGTGCGAGGTCGTAGACGATGGGGACGACGACGAGGTAGATGAGCTGCTTGTCGTCGGCGAAGCTTGTCCACGGCTGCCACGAGAACGCCGACGAAATCAGCGTCAGCGCGGCATAGACGACGAGCGGCAGGAAGAATGACGGCGCCGACGGCCGCATGCGGTCGCGTACGAGCAGCGCGACCCAGCACACGACCAGCAGGGCCAGCAGGACGCCCGCCGCCGCAATCGACATCTGCAGCGACGCGACGAACAGCCAGAGCAGCCAGGTGGCGAGGCGATCGAGCGTGGGCGGCGACTGCGGCGCCGCCATCGCGGCGGTGGCCGTGGTCATGCGCGTCCTCCGTGCGCCGCGCCGGCGGCCATTGCGCGCTCGGCGGCCTGAATGACGTGAGCGGCGGACGTCCAGGTAAGGCAGCGGAAGTCGCCCGGCTCGCACACCCGCTGGTGGCAGGGGCGGCAGGGCAGCTGGTGATCGAGGATCTCCACGAAGTGACGCGGGTCGCGCCACGGCTTCGAGCGCTCGGGCAGCGTGGGGCCGAGCAGCGCCACGACGGGGACGGCGGTGGTCGCGGCCACGTGCAGCGGGCCGCTGTCGCCGCCGATGTAGACCGCCGCGCGCGCGATGATGGATCTCAGCTCGTGCAGATCGAACTCTCCCAGGTCGGGCACCGCCACGGCCAGCTCGCCGAGCGCCTCGCGGGCGCGGCCCGCGATCTGACGGGCGGCCTCGGCATCGGACGGCCCGGACGTGAGAAGGATACGACGAGCGGGGTCGCGCCGCACCAGCGCCTCGGTGACGGCCTGGAACGAGGTTTCCGGCCAGCGGCGGAACGGGTTGCCGGCGCTCACGTGAATCACCACCAGCGGCGTCTCGGGCCCGATGCCCGCCGCGCGCAGCCGCGCGTCGGCCCGGGCGGCGGCCCGGGGATCGTCGCCCATCTCGACCGCGTCGATCGCGGGGTCCGGCGGCGCGATGCCGAGCGGTGTCAGCAGGTCCCACTGGTTGCGCACCGAATGGCGCGGCCGCAGGTCCGGGGCCCGCGCGACGCGGCTGGTGTACATCCAGCCGCGGCCGTTGACGTCGTAGCCGATGCGTCGCGGCGCGCCGCTGGCCCAGGTGAGCCAGCCGCTGCGCGGCCCGCCGTGCAGGTCGATGGCCAGGTCGTAGCGCGCACGGCGCAGCGACCGCGCCAGGCGCACGTCGGCGGCCAGCCGCGCGAGCCCGCGCGGCTTGGGGGCGACGATCACTTCGTCGAGATGGGGGTTGCCGGTGATGATCGGCGCCGCCGACGGTTCCACGAGGTAGCTGAGGTGTGCCTGCGGATAGCGGCGGCGGAGCGCGCGGATGACCGGGGTCGTGAAGACGACGTCGCCAATGAGGCGCAGCCGGACGAGCAGGATCCTCACTCGGACTCGATCGTGGCCTCGTCGATCAGCATGACCGGGATGTCGTCCTTGATGGGGTACACACGGTGGCACTTCCCGCACTTGAGCGCGGTGTCGTTCTTGACCAGGCTCACCGGGGTCTTGCAGTTCGGACAGGCAAGAATTTCGAGCAATTCAGGATCGAGTGCCATCTAACCTCCGCGACAACCCGACTATAACATCCAGCAAGGCTTCAACATCCAGCAAGGCGTCGCCCCGCCCGGAGGGCGGGCAAGTAAACGCTGCCCTAACGAGGCGCAGCATGCTCGACAGTCCGAGGCGCCTCGTTAGGCTAAAATCGCTGTGATGGCTCTGCACCGTCTGGTCGCGTCGCTTCTCGTCGTCGGCTCGCTGGCGGGCACCGCGCCGAGCGCGTTCGCGCAGTCCGACGCCGACTCCTATTTCGAGTTCCTGATGGCGCGCCGCCTCGAGGGCGCCGGCGACTTTGCCGGCGCGCAGGCCGCGTTCGATCGCGCGGTGAAAAGCGCACCGCGGTCGGCCGAGCTGCGTGGCCAGGTTGCGTCCTTCTACCTGCGTCGCAGCCAGCCCGACGAGGCGGAAAAGGCGGCACAAGCCGGTCTAGCGATCGACGCCGACAACATCGAAGCGCACCGTGCCCTCGGGCTCGTGTACGCCGGCTACGCCGACGCCGCCACCGGCGCGCGCGCGAACTCGCCGGAGATCGCCACGTACCTGAAGGACGCGATGACGCACCTCGAACGCGCGGCGGCGGGGGCGGCCACCGGCGATCTCGTCCTGCACTTCACCCTCGGGCGTCTCTACCTCCGGACCGATCAGGCGTCCAAAGCGGTCGACTCGCTGAATCGCGTCGTCAGCCTCAACCCCGGTTCGGTGCAGGCGCGGCTGGCGCTGGCGCAGGCCCACGCCGCCAACAAGAACCTGCCGTCGGCCATCGACACGCTCGATCTGATCGTGGAGGACGAGCCGCGCGTCGCAGCCCCGCTCGGGCAGTACCAGGAACAGGCCGGCCGCTTCCGTGACGCCGCCTCCTCGTACACGAAGGCGCTCGAAGTGCAGCCGATGAGCCGCGAGATCAAGGCCCGGCGCATCGCCGCGCTGTTCGGCGCCAACGACCTGGCGGGTGCCGCGGCGGCGGCCGCCGACGCGCAGCGGCAGCATCCCGACGACGCGCGGTTCCCGCGGCTGCGGGCTCGCGCCCTGTTCGATGGCGGCAGCCGCAGCGACGGGCTGGCCGTGCTCGAAGGCGCCGCGCGCGCCTTCCCCAAGGACTCGAACACCTTGTATCAGCTCGCGGACATGTACAAGGACGCGGATCGGCTTCCCGACGCCGAGAAGGCGCTGCGCCAGCTGCTGTCGGCGGAGCCGGGAAACGCCAACGCGCTGAACTATCTCGGCTATCTGCTCGCGCTGCGCGGCGACCGTCTCGACGAGGCCATCGATCTGGTGCGCAAGGCGCTCGTGGCCGAGCCCGACAACGGCGCGTTCCTCGACAGCCTTGGCTGGGCCTACTACCGCAAGGGCGATCTGGGCGAGGCGGAGAAGTACCTCGGACAGGCCGCCAGCCGCCTGCCGCGCAACTCCGAGGTGCAGGATCACCTCGGCGACGTGCTGGCCAAGCGCGGGCGCCTGCCGGACGCGGTCGATGCCTGGACGCGCGCGCTCGAGGGCGACGGCAGCGACATCGATCGCGCCGAGATTCAGAAGAAGATCAACGACGCGCGCAGCAAGATCCGGAAATAGGGGAGCGCGCCGATGCTCCGCTCCGGGCTCCGACGACTGACGCACGCTGTGTGCATCGTTGCGAGCGCAGTGACGGCCGCGGCCTGCGGCCCCACCCCCCGCGTGACGTTGCCCACCGACTCCGGGTCGCCGCTCCCAGACCTGCAAGCCGTTCACGACGGCGTGAGCCGCGCCTGCCGCGGCGCGCGCACGCTCACCGCCGACCTGTCGCTCAGCGGCCACGCCGGACAGACGCGCCTGCGCGGGCGCGTGATCGCCGGGTTCGAGCGGCCGGCGTCGATGCGCCTCGAGGGCGTGGCGCCCTTTGGGGCGCCGGGATTCATCCTGGTGGCGCGCGGCGGCGACGCCACGCTGCTGCTGCCGCGCGAGGAGCGCGTGGTGCGCGGCGCCAGCCCGGAGGACGTGCTGGGCGCGTTGACAGGCGTGTCGCTCGCGCCCGCCGATCTCCTCGCAATGCTCACCGGCTGCGTCATGCCGGATCCCGCGCCACGCGGCGGCCGCCTGCACGCGAACGGGTGGGCGTCGATCGATCTGGATGGCAGCGCGACGCTCTACCTGACACGCGTCGATGGCGCGTGGAAGCCTCGCGCCGCCGCGCGCCAGGGGTGGGACGTGCAGTACTCGATGTGGCAGGGCGATTTTCCCCGCAGCGTGGTGCTGCGCTCGATGTCCGGTGTGGACGTCGAGCTGTCCGCGGCGGTGAGCCAGCTCGAAGTGAACGTGCCGCTCGACGCCTCGGCGTTTGCGGTGACCGTGCCGCCGAACACCAAGCCGCTCACGATCGAGGAGCTGCGCGAGGCGGGGCCGCTGCGCGACGCCGCGCCGCGGAGCGGGCCGTGACCGTCGCCCGGGTCGCGGCGGCTCTGGTGGCCTCCGCGCTCCTCGCCGGCGCCGCGCGCCAGCCGGCGGCCGGGCGCGTGGGCACCGCGCCGACGTGGCGTCACGAGGTGCTGCGGTCGTTCCCGCACGACCCCGAGGCGTTCACCCAGGGGCTGCTGTTTCGCGACGGCTTTCTCTACGAGAGCACCGGCCGGAACGGCCGCTCGTCGCTGCGCAAGGTGGAGCTCGAGACCGGAAAGGTCCTGCAGCGCCTGGGCATCGGGCGGCAGTACTTCGCCGAGGGGCTGGCCGCCTGGGGATCGCAGCTGATTCAGCTCACCTGGGAGACGAACATCGGGTTCGTCTACGACCGTGCCACGTTCAAGCAGGTCCGCACCTTCACTTACAAGGGCGAGGGCTGGGGGCTGGCCGACGACGGCTCGCGCCTGGTGATGAGCGACGGCACGCCGGAACTCCGCTTCCTCAATCCCCAGACGCTCGCCGAGATCGGACGGGTGCGTGTGCTCGACGGCCCGGCCGCGGTGGACGACTTGAACGAGCTCGAGGTCGTGAAGGGCGAGATCTTCGCCAACGTGTGGCTGACCGATCGGATCGCGGTGATTGCGCCGGCGACCGGCCGCGTGGTGGCGTGGCTGGACCTGAAGGGGCTGATGCCGGGGCTGGCCACCCACGATGCGGTGCTGAACGGCATCGCCTACGACGCGGCGCGCGATCGACTGTTCGTCACGGGTAAACTGTGGCCGCGCATGTTCGAGATTCGCGTCGTCCGCCGCTAACGACTGATGCCCGTCGCCGCAAGGGCTCACGCCAAGATCAACCTGGACCTCCGCGTGCTCGGCACGCGGCCCGACGGCTTTCACGAGCTCCGCACGGTGTTCCAGGCGCTCGCGCTGCACGACACGATCACCTGCGTGCCGCGCCCGGGCCCGCTGGCGATCGAGTGCGACACGGCCGGCGTGCCGCTCGACGGCGGCAATCTGGTGTGGAAGGCGGCCGACGTCCTGTGGCGCGCCATCCGCCGGCTCGGGCCGCCGCGCGACGTGCTCATTCGCCTCGACAAACGCATTCCGGTGCAGGCCGGCCTGGGCGGCGGCAGCGCCGACGCCGCCGCCACGCTGCTGGCGCTCGTGAAGCTGTGGCGCGTCCCGGTGCGGCCGTCGCAGCTCACCGACATCGCGGCGACGCTTGGCGCCGACGTGCCGTTCTTTCTCGCGGGCGGCACGGCGCTCGGCCTCGGCCGCGGCGACGAGGTCTATCCGCTCGCCGACCTGCCGCGCCACTGGATCGTGCTGGTCATTCCCGGCTTCGGCGTGTCGTCGGCCGACGCCTACAATTGGTACGACGAGGAGCGCGATCTTGGCATCGGGCCGGCGCGCGAGCCGCAGCACGTGCCCGGCCCGTGGCCGTCGCGGGCCGCGCAGATGATCAACGACCTGGAGGCGCCGATTGCCCGGCACCATCCGGAGATCGACCAGATGAAGCTGGCCCTGCGCCGTGCCGGGGCGCTGGCCGCCGCCATGTCGGGCAGCGGGTCGACCGTGTTCGGACTGTTCCAGCGGCGCAAAGACGCCGTGACCGCCGTGACCCGGCTGTCCGGCGCCGGGTGGCGGGTGCTGTTGACGGAGTCGCTCGACCGCGGGGCCTATACGCGCAGCCAGAAACCCCGGTCCGTGCGGTGAATCGGCCAAAACCGGGCGCCGCTTGCCCGGACCCGCAAGTCTCTACTACACTATGAGTTTGCGTTGGCCTTGCCAGGCGGTACCTAGGAGTGTGTCCTGGGTCACCGGAACGATCCGACACACTGGGGCGTGGCCAAGCGGTAAGGCGCGGGACTTTGGATCCCGTATTCGGAGGTTCGAATCCTCCCGCCCCAACCAACCTTCGCTCACGTGCCAATGTGAGCTTCGGTTGGCAGGCCAGGCGAAGGTTGTCCGCCGTAGCCTTGGCGAAGGCGGACTAGATGACGTTGATGAAACGACCTCTCAGCGGTGAAGGACTCGTGGCCACCGGATACGGTGAGCTGAAGCTCTTCGCGGGCAGCGCCCACCAGCAGCTGTCGAAGGAGATTGCCGAGATGCTCGGGCTGCCCCTGGGGCAGGCCCGGCTCCGTCGTTTTCCCGACAGCGAGGTGTCGTTTCAGATCGACGAGAACATCCGCGGCGCCGACGTCTTCATCATCCAGCCCACGAGCACCCCGGTGGATCAGCACCTGATGGAGCTGATGGTGATGATCGACGCGTTCCGCCGCTCGTCGGCCTCGCGCATCACCGCCGTCGTGCCCTATTACGGCTACGCCCGGCAGGACCGCAAGGACAAGCCGCGCGTGCCCATCTCCGCCAAGCTGGTGGCCAACCTGCTGAGCGCCGCGGGCACCAACCGGGTGCTCACGATGGACCTGCACAAGGCGCAGATCCAGGGCTTCTTCGACATCCCGGTCGATCACCTGTTCGCCGCGCCGGTCATCATCGACTACTGCGCCCGCCTCAACTATTCGAACCTCACCATCGTGTCGCCCGACGCCGGCGGCGCCGAGCGCGCCCGCGCCTACGCCAAGCGCCTCGACGCCGAGCTGGCCATCGTGGACAAGCGGCGCACCGAGGACGGCACGGCGGAGGTGATGAACGTGATCGGCGACGTGCAGGGGCGCACCTGTATCCTGCAGGACGACATCATCGACACCGCCGGGACGATCCAGAAGGCGGCGCAGGCCCTGAAGGACGCGGGCGCGGAACGGGTGCTCGCGTGCGCGGTGCACGGCGTGCTGTCGGGCCCGGCGATCGATCGCATCGAGAAGTCGCCGCTCGATCAGCTGATCGTGACCAATACGATCCCGCTCAGCGAAGCGGCGCGGCGGTGCAAGAAGATCGTGGTGCTCTCGGTGGCGCGGCTGCTCGGCCAGGCCATCCGCAACATCCACGAGGAGACCTCGGTGTCCTCGTTGTTCGTGTAGGGGAATAGAGAAATGGAAGCGACACTCGAAGCGGTCAAGCGGACGGACTCGGGCAAGAACGAAGCGCGGCGTCACCGCGCGGCGGGCCGGCTGCCGGCCGTCGTGTATGGCCCCAGCAAGGACGGCAAGGCGCCTGTAGGCGTATCCGTGACCGTCGACCCCAAGGGGCTGATGCGGATCTTTCACTCCGACTCCGGCGTCAACACGCTCATCACGCTCAAGCTTGATGGCACGTCGACCCAGGTGCTCGTGAGGGAATATCAGCGCGACCCCGTGACGAACGCGCTGCTCCACGCGGACTTTTACCAGCTCGCGATGGACAAGGCGATCGTCGTGACGGTGCCCGTGTCGCTCAAGGGCGAGCCCAAGGGCGTGAAGCTGCAGGGCGGCCTGCTCGACTTCGTGACCCGGGAGATTCAGGTCGAGTGTCTGCCGGCGAACATCCCCGAGCACATCGACGTGGACGTCAGCGACCTCGAGCTGCACCAGTCGATTCGCGTGCGCGACATCGTCGTCGGCGACGCCGCCAAGTGGAAGCCGGTGACCGAGGGCGACACCATGCTCGTCCACGTCGTGATGCCGAAGGCCGAGGAGTCCGCGGCGGCGACGGCCGAGGGCGCGGCCCCGGCGGCGGCGGCGGGGACCGAGCCCGAGGTCATCAAGAAGGGCAAGGGCGACAAGGAAGAAGAAGGCGGCGACAAGGACAAGAAAGACAAGAAGTAGCGGTTGTCGTGCGCTTGATCGTCGGGCTGGGCAACCCCGGCAAGGAATATCGCGAGACGCGGCACAACGTCGGCTTCATGGTGGCCGACGAGCTGGCGCGCCGCCATCACCTCACGTGGGCGATGGCGCCGGGGCAGGTGCCGGAAACGTTCGTGGCGAAGCGGTTTGGCGAGCCGGCGTGGATGCTGGCCAAGCCGCTGACCTACATGAACCGCAGCGGCGAGGCCGTGGCGGCGCTGACGCGCTACTACGACATCGCCCCGTCGGATCTGCTCGTCGTGGTGGACGAGGCGGCGCTGCCGTTCACCAGGCTGCGGGCGCGGGCCCGCGGATCGGCGGGCGGGCACAACGGGCTGAAGTCGGTGATTGCCGGCCTTGGCTCGACAGAGTTTCCCCGGCTGCGGCTGGGGGTGGGGCGCGGAGACGGCAGGCGGGACCTCGCCGATCACGTGCTCGCGAAATTCGAGAGCGGGGAACGTGCCGATCTCGAAACGTTCATCACCCGGGCGGCGGACGCCGCCGAGATGTTCGCCGTGGCGGACATCGACAAGGTGATGGGCGCGTACAACCCGGACCCCACGGAGCCGGATAACGACTGACTCCTTGCCTCCCGCGATAGCGGGCGGCCGTGAGGTTGCTTTCGCAGGGGCAGGTCTCGAGACCTGTCCGGGCGGACGTGAACCGAGTCAACGTCCAGAAGGAGACGCATGACCAGAAAGTACGAGCTCGTGTACGTCGTGTCGCCAGAGGCGTCCGACGATCAGGTTGCCGATCTGCACACTCAGGTGGAAGCCATCGTGCAGCGCGTCGGCGGCGGCGCGATCGAGAGGACCGACAACTGGGGCCGCCGCAGGCTTGCCTATGAGATCGGCCGGCACAAGGAAGGCACCTACGTGCTGGAAGTGATCAACGGCACCGGCGAACTGATGAAGGAAATCGATCGGCGCCTGAAGGTGACGGATCTGATCATCCGCCATCTCGTCGTCCGCGTGGACGAACAGCAGGCCGTGATCGAGCGCATGAAGGCGCGCCGGACCGCCACCTCGCAGCGCCGCCGCGTCGCGCGCGGCCTGCCGGCCGATCGACTGCCCGGCGAAGGGCAGCGCGGCGACGCCGACGACGACCGCGATGATCGTTTTGAGATCGGCAACGAGCGGGGGGACCGATGAACGGACGAAAGAGCTTCGGCGCGAAGAAGGGCGGCCGCGGGGCCGCGGGCGCGCAGGGCAAGGACGGCCAGCGCCGGCCGATGTTCCGCCGCCGCAAGGTGTGCAAGTTCTGCTCGGACAAGATCGACGACATCAACTACAAGGATGTGAAGCTGCTGCTCCCCTTCGTGCCGGAACGCGCGAAGATCCTGCCGCGCCGCATCTCGGGCACTTGCGCGCTGCACCAGCGGAAGCTGCGGGTCGCGCTGATGCGGGCGCGCCAGCTGGCGCTCATCCCGTACACGGCCGAGTAGGCGGGAACGGAACGGAGACGCAGTCATGGAAGTGATTCTCAGACAGTACGTCGAGCACCTCGGCAAGCGCGGCGACATCGTCAAGGTGGCCGCCGGCTACGCGCGCAACTATCTGCTGCCGCGCAAGCTGGCGTTGCCGGCAACCGACGGCAACAAGCGGCACGTCGAGCGCGAGCGCAAGATCATGGAAGCGCGCGAGGCCGACGAGAAGGGGCAGGCGGCGGGCATCGCGGCGCGGATCGAGGCGATCGACGTCGTGATCACGCGGCGCGTCGGCGAGACCGATGCGCTCTACGGCTCGGTGACCTCGGCCGACATCGCCGAGTTCCTCAAGGCCAAGGGCTTCGAGATCGACCGCCGCAAGCTGATCCTGCCGGAGCCGATCAAGACGATCGGCACGCATCCGGTGCCGCTCAAGCTGCACCGCGACGTGACGGTGACGATCAAAGTGCAGGTGGCCAAGGAAGGCGCTGCCGCCACGTCGGCGCCGGCCGCCCCGGAGGCCACCACGTAGCTTCGGGACCTGGCAGTCGTGGGGGCCGCCTTCAGGCGGCCCGACAAAACGGCCGGCGGTTCACACCGCCGGCCGTTTCTTTTTGCGGTGGCGTCCT
>Ga0079218_10000031_pt1 | contig 24826 bp, 24 predicted proteins | sample NCCompost_FD_77181 | JGI IMG/M metagenome (GOLD analysis project Ga0079218, IMG submission 77181) | Agricultural soil microbial communities from Utah to study Nitrogen management - NC Compost | ecosystem: Environmental > Terrestrial > Soil > Agricultural land | place: USA: Utah | collected... | reverse complement strand
GGAGATCGCAATGGTGTCATGATTCGTTTCCACGGCAGCCTGTCGTACGGCTATTTCTACGCTGCTTCTTTCCGGCGTGTAATGAACGGCGTTGCGTACGACGTTCTCAATTGCGCGCCGCAGCAGTTGTTCGTTACCAGTGAAAGAGCAGGTAGCGTCGCCTTCCAGTTTCACCGCACGGTTTGCGCTCTGCGCCTCAAACTGGGCATCGTCGGCAATTTCGCGAACGAGGCGACACAGATCAAACCCCGACTTCTGAATTTCGCGCGCGCCGGTCTGAAGACGCGTGAGCGTTAAGAGCTGGCCGATCATTTCGTTGAGATTCTCGGCCTCGCGCTGAATGCGCGCCAGGGCACTCGCGGCTTCGGCTCCCGAACGCTGCCGTGCCAGTTCCAGTGCTACGTTTAGACGCGCGAGCGGCGATCGTAGTTCGTGCGAAATGTCACCCAGCAACCGGTTTTGCGCTTGCACGAGTGCTTCGATTTGTTCAGCCATCAAGTCGAAATCAGAACCCAGCGAGACGAGTTCGTCCCTCCGGCCACCTGACCTTCCCACACGCGCTGAAAGGTTTCCGCGGGCCAACTCCTGCGTGGCGATTCGAAGTTTCTTGACTGGCGCCGTCAGATACCTTGCCAGCCAATAACAGAATGCACTTCCCACTAAAATCAGTCCGAGTATGTGCATTACGTGTTGTATTAAAGGTGGCGGTTGACGGCGTGGCAGCTCGGCTACAAATGCATAACGAGTTTCGTTGGCGCCTTCCACCGGGCGAGCTACGAGTGGAGAAAACTCCGTCGGAGCAAACTCGGCTAAGTTCGACTTGAGCACACGTTGGGCGATTTCGCGCGCACCGTAAGGCGTGCGACGGCCTGAGAGCTCATTAAGCTCGCGATCAAATAGAAACACGCGCATGCTAGCGCGTTGCTCCATTTGGTCCATATAACTAATTAGCGCGGCTTTGCCCTCGCGCTCGTAGGTATCGACCGCTTTTCGAGAGCTTTCGACTAAGGCTGGATCAGCAGCTTCGCGTTGGGGCTGACGTTGCGGCTCGCGCAACCTAAAGTACTGAACCACGATCGTCGCCAGCACCATTGAGACCATGGCCAGACCGAACCATAGAAAGATTTTTAAGAAAAGACTGCGAAACAAATTGACTAGGCTCCTTTGTTCACACCGGGCTGGGCGTAAATGTAACCGACTCCACGCACCGTCTTGATCCGTTCCGCCGGACCGATCTGATGACCTAGTTTTTTGCGCAGATTGCTGATGTGCATATCAATGCTGCGGTCAAAAGGCGAGGTACCGCGACCTAAGACGTCACGTGACAACTCTTCTCGAGTCGTGATGCGTCCCGCGGCGCGGAGTAACTTCTCCAAAACTTCGAACTCAACTGCGGTCAATTCGACTATCTTCCCCGAACGCCGAACCAAGCGCGTCCCTAATTCCATTTCTACATCGCCCACTACGAGATTGGTGGCCTCTTCAACATCGTCGCGGCTGCTGCTGCTGCGCCGCAAAATCGCCCGGATGCGCGCCGCCAGTTCGCGCGGATTAAATGGTTTCGGCAGGTAATCGTCGGCGCCGATCTCGAGACCGACAATCCGATCGACATCGTCTCCTCGTGCGGTCAGCATCAGAACCGGAATCTTCGACGACTCGCGGATTTGGCGCAGCACTTCAAAACCGTTTAGCCCCGGTAGCATCACGTCCAACAAAATCAGATCGTGTTCGGCGCGCAGCGCGCGTTCGGCGCCCGTGTCGCCGCGATGTACGGCTTCAACTGTGAATCCGAGCGGTTGCAGGTATTCGCCGACCAGTTCGCACAACGCGGTGTCGTCGTCAATGATGAGAATTCGTTCCATAAAGGCGGTCGGGCTTTCCCTTCTACATTGTAGCCTACGAGGGTATAGCGCTTTGTAAAGAAGTGTCAGGCCGCGGCGCGCTCGATTTACAAAACTTTACGTTTCGTTAACCAACTCTTTACGTCTCCGCACGATTGCTTCGCGTATAAGGGTGACGTAAGCACGAGCAGCAAGTGGAGCTGGTCGGCAGCAAAAAGTAAGGAGATCAAAAATGAGAAAACGAGTACTCGTTATCAGTGGGATTGCGGTTTTAGTAATCGCAGCCGCAGTCTTCGCGACGGCCCAGGCTGGGTTGCGTTTTAACCATTTCCAGGGAGGTCATGGCCGCTCAGAAAGGCGGCATGGACCAAGTCCGGAAATGATGGAGCACATGGCCAAGGTGTTGGGTTTGTCTGAAGATCAGAAGACCCAAATCAAAGCTGTTATGGATGGAGTTAAGGCAAGCGAAGAAGCTCGCCATCAGAAGATGGAGGAGCTTCGCAAACAACTCGAAGCGGCCACCGCGAATGGCCAGTTCGACGAGGCCAGAGTTCGGGAAATCGCAAACCAGCAGGCACAGATCCATGCCGATCAAATCGTCGAGCATGAGCGGTTGAAGGCGAAAGTCTTCAGTCTGCTGACGCCGGAACAGCGCGTTAAAGCCGAAGAGATGCACAAACGTGGGGGCGGCGAATACCGTCGTCACGGTGGACCTCATCGGGAGAAAAGCTAACTGGAATCCGACGGAGCAGATGTCGAGCGTAAGCCTGGGTCTTAAGCCCAGGTTGTGCAGAGACGACGAAGTCCGCGAAGAGGACGAATGATAGTAGCCCAGCACTTCAGTGCTGGGATCTCGATTAGCTAAACAGACAAAGTCCGCGCGCGGACGACTGAGGACTTAGGGATCTCCTCAGCCGTCCGTTCCACGGACTTTGAATTAATATATGTTGCGTTGATCTCCAGCACTGAAGTGCTGGGCTATTATCAGTCGTCCGTTTCACAAACCTCTGCGGATCGGATGGGCTTCGGTATTAAAAATCACTCTCTTGAAGTTTAGAGTATTCGGTGAGGCAAATAAGAGGTAGAAGTACTTAAAGGTTTCGGCGAAGAGAAAGCTTTGCATCGAGTCGGATTTTTCTTTCGTGACGACACTCTTGAGCGCCGCGTATCCCACCTCGCTACGACAGTGCTTCACAAAATCGCGGAAAAGCGACTCTCCCATCCGCAGGTAACGCGGATCCTTTGTGTAATGGAAAAGATAATAGGTCGATTCAACGATCTCGGGCCGGAGTGGATAAGCAGGGGAAACCACTTGCATCTTTTCGTAGTCGAACTCTTCCGGCTCGATGCTGTGTTGGTTCCACATCTTGAAAGAAGACGCTTGCAGCCGCGACGCGCGATCGAGATCGCCGGATAAAGCCAGCACCGCAGGAAAGAATGCGTCCAAAGCACCATAGACCGTGGCGGTGCGTTTGCCACTATTCATGTCGGCATGGCCATACCAAAGTTCACGGTTAGTCCGCTGCCCCGCGGGACGTCGCGGCTCATCTGCCAGATGCCGATTGATTGCACGAATGCTTTCCTGCCACATCCTTTTGCAATCCTGATCGTCGAATAGCAACCAACATTTGAGAAGGTACTCGTAATAGCTGTCAATCTCAGCGCTGATGTGACTATCGGTGTTGGTCCACTTGCCGGTTTCGACGTTGATCCTCGTCCCTATCAATCCGAGTGGCGAGCGGCGTAAATAAGTTTCTACTAATGCACGCTTCGCTTTCTCATAAAAAACCGGTTTACGCGTGAGTCTACTGAGTGTGCCGAACTCGATCAGAAGCGTGCCAGTCTCTGCGGGATTGGTGACTTCACCGCGGACTTTGCCGGTGCGCAGGTTTACATAGCGATATGGCAATCCAGTTGGTGAGTTGAAGACCGGTAAGAGTCTGTTCCCAAGATCCTCAGCGAGCCTGAGCAGCCGTTTGTCGCCTGTCAATTCATATGCCGAGAGCAAACCGCCCAGCAGGCGAATGGTGATTTCAAAATTCTGAACGTAGATATCTTTGTCGAAGGAAAGATTGTCGAGGATGTATTGTTTCGTCCGTGCTGCTTCTTCCTTGAACCCCATGATGATCAAGGTGTCGAGTGCGTCAACCGGAGTCATCAGCAGTGGCTGCTCGTACCAATCGTGGTGAGTCTTGCTCAAAGGTTTCAAATCGTCATGGCCCCAGGCGTATTTCTTATATCCGTTCCAGGCATGAAGGAATTCTGCTTTCACTTCGGCGGCCAGCTGGCGACGTTGGAGCGGCCGTTGTGCTTGCGCAGCAGGGAAGGAAAAGATGAGGGCCAGTACGAGAGCGATTGATTTGATCGATAGGCTAGTCATAAGCGATTGCCAATGTCAGATTGCCGATTTTGATCGGATTTTTTCGCTTGAGGCCAATTGGCAATCGGCAATTGGAAATTGCCAATGTTGTTAGATGCTGTCGTTCAGCTTGCGAAAGTGATAGCCCATTACGGCTAGCCGCATCGAATGCGCAAACTGCTCCCGGTGGTGGGCAAGGGTGCTCCCGAAGAATTTCCAGAACTCGCGTCGCTCATGATCAAGCACGCCAAGTCTCACAATGATTCGCGTAAAAGCCATCAGACCACCCCTGATGCTGTAGTGGCTGGGCTCGGGCGGAGTTCCCGATACGCGTCGAAGAGTTTCCAGAGCCCGCTGGTAGTATTCGCGCGAGCTGTAGATCGTTCGCAGAATCGAGCGGTATCCTTCCACCAACAAGCGGGAATCCATTCGGGGAATGAAATTAAGACAGTCGCTGGTGTTGTTGCCACTGCTTTCGACGAGCAGGCGTCCTTCCTTCTTCAGCCGGCGCCAGAGTTGTGTGTCAGGGAGTGCGGTCAGCAGTCCCACCATCGCGAGCGGGATAGCACTCTCGCGAATAAAGTCGATCTGCCGTTCGAAAATATCTTCGGGATCGTTATCGAAGCCGACAATAAATCCGGCCATCACTTCCATGCCGTAACTCTGGATCTTCTTGACTGACTCGAGCAGGTTGCCGCGATTCTGCGACTTCTGCGCTTCCTTCAAGCTCTCCTCAACAGGGGTTTCAATTCCGAGGAAGACGCGCCGAAATCCCGAGGCACGCATCTTATCCAGCAACGCATCATCATCAGCCAGATTCACGCTTGCTTCAGTCAACAGCGAGAAAGGAAAGTCGTTCTTCTCTTGCCACGCCACGAGTTCCGGCAGAAGTTTTTTAACGTTGCGTTTATTGCCAATGAAGTTGTCATCGACTACGAACACAGTTCCACGCCAGCCAACGCTTTTCAACTTATCCAGCTCGGCAATCATTTGCTGATTGCTTTTAGTTCGGGGGACGCGACCGTAGATTTCGATGATGTCGCAAAACTCACACGAGAAGGGGCAGCCGCGAGAATACTGAACCGACATCGCGGAATACCGATTCAATTCCGCAAGCTCAAAGTCAGGAAGTGGCGTGAGCGAAAGTGGGGGGCGTTCCGCTGCCTGATAAGTAGCTTTAGCTTCGCCTCGTTCCAGGTCCAGGAGGAACTGTGGCAGCGTCGTCTCAGCTTCGCCAATGAATATGTGGTCGGCGTGCGGCAATTTCTCAGAGCTGGTTGAGACATACGGACCGCCAACCACGACGCGCTTTCCCAGAGCCTTGCAGCGATCCACGACGCGGCCGAGCGCGTCCTTCTGAATCAGCATCGCCGTGACGAAGACCATGTCTGCCCACTCGATGTCAGAATCTTTCAAACGCCTGACTTCCATATCAACGAGACGCCTTTCCCATGAGTGCGGTAGCATTGCCGCCACAGTTAAGAGCCCGAGTGGCGGGTAGGCGGAGCGTTTCCCTTCGAACGAAAGCGCATGGCGAAAGCTCCAATAGGTGTCGGGGAATTCGGGATTAACTAAAAGGACTCTCATCGTATGTTCCTTGCAGCAGATTCAAGAACCGAATCCAGCGCAACCGCTGCTGCACCAGGTCTGCGTAATCAGGTTAGGGGCGGAAATCGGAGCCATCCTAGTCCTCAAGGCGAGGTTCGTATGTAATAGTTATGTAAAAATTCGATGAAAAAGAGACCATATAGACCCCGTGGTTCCGGATTGGCCGAGCTCAGCGGATTGCCGCAGTCCATGCGGTACGGCTTGCCTTAACGGCGAACTCGCGTAAATCGCGTTAAGAGCTCTGCCACATTCAGGAAATCGACTGCGAATGGCGAATCGAGTCTTTTCCCGGTGGCTAAGGCCAGATGGGAAGGTATTTCGCCAGGCGGTGTGTTAGCACGAGCGAACGAAAGTAGCGCTCATGTTCCCATTCGGTTTCCGCCATCGTTAACAGGCAATCAATCAAATCGTCGCGTCCGCATTCATGGGCCAGCCGCGCCGCTGTTTCATATTCGCGAATATTGCGGCTTTCCAAACGTCCCGCGCCATACATAGGTCCCAGCCAGCCTGAGATATGGCATCCGAACCCGAGAACCCGGCCAATAATCGCAGCGCGCCGTTCCCGCTCCGAATCGGGCCCGGCCTTCAAGTTGGTTAGCATCTCGCCTACCAGCTTGCGGTGGTGCCATTCCTCCTTTTCAATCTCTTCAATACGCCGTCGTTCCTCAGGATCACTAACCGACTTCCAGTGTCCGCGGTACGCGTACGCAGCCGCGAGCTCTCCCGAGTAAGCCAGTTGCAGCAAGCTGATCAGCGGCGCTGTATTTTTAGGTTGAGACATCGGCGGGCCGGTCGATCCCATAGATCAGCACGGGAATGCCAAGTACTTCGGTTTGACCTTCGACTTTTTCTCCAAGGCGTTCCGCGACGCGGATCGAAGCTTTGTTCTCAGGATGGATCAGGCTGATAACGTGTGGTTTGTCGAGCTCTTTGAACGCGTAAGCGAGGGCTCGGCGCGCTCCTTCAATCGCATAACCCTTCCCCCAACACTCTCGGGCCAGAGTCCAGCCGATTTCAAAACCTGGCCAGCCAGCGGGATTGAGGAAGCCGATGCGACCGACGAATTTTCCCGAAGCTTTTTCTTCGACCGCAAAGTGGCCATAGCCGAGCAGCTCCCAGTGACCCACATGGTAGGCCATGTGCCGCCAGGCCTCAATACGATTGAAAGTTTTGCCGCCGATGTAGCGCATGATCTCTTCATCGGCGCACATCTTCTCGTACGTCTCAAAGTCTTCGAGGCGCCACTGTCGCAGCAGCAACCGCTCAGTTTCCAGCTGGACGTTCTTCATGACTTAACCTGATTCCATGTTTCAATCCGGCCAATGTTCGTTCGGTGCGCTCCATTCGCCAGAACAATGAGAAATGAAAATTGAAAAATGACAATGGAGAATATGGAAAATGAGTTGTTCCTATCTCTGCAACTATTTCCCACTGTCTACTGCCTACTTTTGTTTCCACCTCACTCCATCCTTCGTGTCTTCCAGGACGATGCCCCGCTGCAGCAGTTCGTCGCGCAGTTCATCAGCGCGAGCGAAGTCGCGACGGCGGCGGGCTTCCTGGCGCTCTGCAATCAAAGCCTGAATCGAGGCATCGAGCGATTCCGCTCCGTTGTTACCAAAAACGTTTAGTACGGTGTCGAATCTCCCGAGCAATTCCAGAATCTCGCGCTGGTTTTCCGCGCGCACCTGTTTCCGAGCGAGGGCGGTGTTAACGTCGCGGGTTAGATTGTGAATGGCGGCGAGTGCGACCGAGGTGTTCAAATCGTCATCCATGCCTTCTTCGAATTCCCGGAGCGCCCGTGTGCCGGCCTCGCGTAGCGATTCGTTCACGCCCGGCTCCGTCTTAGCTTCACTTAAACGGGCGCGAAAATCCCGGAGCCCCGCAACCGTTTTTTCCGCTCCAGAAAGCGCATCGAAAGTGAAATTGAGTTGCTTGCTGTAGGGGACACTGAGCAGGAAGTAACGAACAGCGACGGGCGAATAGCCTTTGGCGGCAATGTCGCGAAAGGTGAAATAGTTTCCTTTCGACTTCGACATTGTTTCACCCTCAACCTTGAGATGTTCAAAGTGAATCCAATAGCGGACAAACGGCTTACCCGTCGCTCCTTCACTCTGCGCGATCTCATTCTCGTGATGCGGAAAAACCAGGTCGATCCCCCCGGCATGAATGTCGAAAGTCTCTCCGAGATATTTCATCGACATCGCCGAACACTCGATGTGCCAACCTGGTCGGCCTCGTCCGAGCGACGCGTCCCAGCCCGGCTCGTTGGGATTGCTGGACTCTTTCCACAACGCGAAGTCGCGCGCATCTTCCTTCTCGTATTTATCAGTATCAATGCGTTCGCTGCCGCCCACGATGTTGCCAGCGAAGTTGATTTTGGAGAGTTTGCCGTAATCGGGAAACGAGGTAATGCGGTAATAGATTGAGCCGTCGGACTTGTAGGCGTGGTTGGTTTGCAGCAAGCGTTCTATCAAATCAACCATTTCCGGAATGTGGCGCGTTGCGCGCGGCACGACATCCGGGCGTTCGATACCGAGAGCGTCGGAATCTTCCCAGAGTGCCTCGATGTATTTTGCGGTGTAGTCGTCAATGCTGAGCCCGGCTTCCTGCGACTTGGCAATGATCCGATCTTCAACATCCGTGATGTTCATCACGTGCGTTACCTTGAAGCCTTTGAACCTGAGGTAGCGCCGCAGAATGTCGGCGTTCACGTTGGAACGAAAATTACCGATGTGTCCGTATTCCCACACAGTCGGGCCGCAGTAGTACATGCTGACCTCGCCCTCGCGCATGGGACGAAATTCTTCGATCTTTCCGGAGAGAGTGTTGCGAAATCTGAGCATTAGGTTGGCATTTAGAAGGGCGTAGTTTTAAGAGAACTTAAAACGAATCGTATGAGAAGTCCAACGGGGAGGAATCCTTTCGGCATAAGTTTTCAGCCGCTCATAATCGACAAGAGACGATCCAAGACATGAAAGGAAGTTACCTGGGACTGCTGGACTAACGCTCTTGCCCTTCCTTACTGGAGTGCACTAACAGCCGCGTTGACGCGGCTGGCAGAAGTGCGAATCGGCCAGCCGCTGGGTAGCCAAACCAGGACCAATTCCCAGGCCGCTCAGAAACAGACAAAACTTTGATCACTCGCCGAAGTGCTGCCAGCCTTGCGGGTCTAGCTCCCAAACTCTGGAACCTTCGGAAATTTTAACGCCTGCGGTCCCCGCTTTAATCTCGCCAATACAGGTGATCGGAACGCCATCCACCTTTCTAGGAAGTCTCGCAGCGTTTTCCGGCCCAACCGTAAACAGAAGTTCAAAATCTTCACCGCCATGCAACGCCAGCAGCAAGGGATCGAGCGCGCGCCGGCCGCACAGATCTGCGACGGGAGCATCGACCGGAAGCAGATTGGCGTGGACGAGCGCGCCCACGTTGCTCTCGCGACAGAGATGGTTCAAGTCTGACGACAAGCCATCGCTAATATCGATCAGAGCCGAAGCGAGCCGTTCTTCTCCCAGCACTAAACCCCAACCGACTCGTGGCTCCGGACAAAGCTGCCGTAACAACAACTCCTGAACCAGCTTCCATTCCGGTTCATCCGCATGTGCCAGCCCGACGCGCGCGCCTCGTTCGATTAGCCGAAGACCTGCCGCGGCAGCGCCAAGCGAACCGGTTACATAAAGCAAATCCCCCGGGTGGGCGCCTGAGCGGCAGACTGAGCGTTCCGCAACGCATTCACCGAGGGCAATGGAATCGATTACTACTTTTTCCGGAGTTCTAGAAACATCGCCGCCAATCAGTCGCACGTCGTATCGTTCGGCCAGACTGAAGAAGCCCTGGTAAAACTGGTCAACAAATTCGCTTTCCCACAAATCCTGCGGAATGCCGAGGGCAAGGAGTGACCAGCGCGGCCGCGCGCCCATAGCCGCAAGATCCGACAGCGAGACCGCAAGTGCCTTGTGCCCCAGCAGAGCCGCGGGCGTGCTATCACGTCGAAAGTCGATGTCTTCCACGAGTAAATCGGTGGTAATCACCGTCTCGCGGCCGGATTGTTGTTTGATGACGGCCCCATCGTCACCAATTCCTTGAAGCAGGGAAGCGTGATGCGGGCGGTGTTTTGCGGGAGGTACTTGACTGTCGGCTCGTTGCCGGACGGAGCGGATCAAATCAAATTCGTTGCGCTCCGGGCTGGAACGTTTTGAAGAAGTGAAGCCGATCCGCCGCTGCTCTTCATCCCTCATTCCTCGTCCTTCGTTTAGAGGTTACGGCGCAGCGACTCGAGTCCGGCCTCAATATTTTCCAGTGAGGTAGAAAAAGAGAAACGCAAATGACTTTCGCCGTGCTCGCCAAAGACGATACCGGGAACTGTTGCTACCTGGGCGCGCTCGAGAAGTATTTCTGCTGCTTCCCGGCTGTCACGGCTTACACGCGACACATCGGGAAAGGCATAGAAGGCACCAGCCGGCTGCTCACAGGTAAGACCAAGTTCGTTCAAGCCTGAGAGTAGAAGGTCGCGTCGCTGGCGATAAGCGCGGTTGTGTTCTGCGAGAAGATTTGAATGGTTAGTGAAGGCTGCGAGCCCGGCCCACTGTGTTGGCGTGGAAACGCCGTTGGAAGAATAGAGCGTTGTCTTCTTTAGCCCCGTCATCCAGGGTTCGGCCGCTACTGAGTAGCCTAACCGCCAACCTGTCATCGCATACGACTTCGAAAACGTAAAGCAAGTAATCGTTCGTTCAAACATGCCCTCGATTGAAGCTATGGAGAAGTGCTCGCCGTCGTAAACGAGATCTTCGTAAGCCTCGTCAGCGATCACGATCAGCTCGCGTTCTTGAGCGAACCGCGCAACGGCGTGAGCTTCATCGGGTGTGAAGACGACTCCAGTCGGATTCTGCGGCGTGTTGAAGTAAATGACCCGCGTGTGATCGTTGGCAAAGCATGAGAGCGTTGCTTCGAAACCATCGCGTCGAGCGTCAGCGGTCGACACCAGAACGGGCTTACCCTCGCAGTGATAGACCAGATCTTTAATTGGCGTCCAGTAAGGTGAAAAGATTAGAACTTCTTCGCCAGGATTGACGACGGATTGAAACGCGCCAAAGAGACCCTGCATGCCGCCATTCAAAACGATCACATCTTTGTCTGCGACGGGAATTCGGTTCTTCTCGCGCAGCTTGACGGCGATCGCAGTACGCAATTCCGGAATGCCCGAGGAGGGTGCGTAGCGAGTTTTGTTTTCTTCAATCGCGCGCCTCATTGCTTCCTTAATGAAGTCGGGCGTGTTCATGTAAGGTTCACCGCCTTCAAATTGATAAACGGTGGCGCCGGAGGCGCGCAACTTCATGATGCGATTTCGAATATTAACAATGTCGGAAAAGCCGATCTCATTAAGCCGCGAGGCGAGGCGGAAAACGGTTGGTGACGTTGTCACTGTCTGCAATGAACCTCCGAAGTGCGGCTGATCTGATGCGGGTATGCGCGTGATTATAGCTTGCGAGTTAAAGTGAGTCTACCGCATGAAAGTTAAGAAGGGAGACGGAGTGATCAAATCAACTCGTCCCCGGAGTGCGGGCGTCCCCCCGCACTGAGCCCAGGGCGCGAAAACTGGTCGAATAAAGCAGTCGCCAAGGCTCGCGCGCAGAGTGTGGGCGCGGTCGAGAGGCCCTGCGATGCCAAACTGCGTTCGACCTCAAGGGCAACCAGCAGCAACTGGATCTTACCTGTGGAAAAGCAGTGTGGAAACCCGGTTCTTTAGACATTACCTTTAAGAAACAGTTTTAACTAAGCGGGCGTAAATATAACTGTTGACACGGCAAATGCTGGACAGTAACATGCCGCAGTCTCCTGTCTGCTGGCCATCTCGCCGTTAGTAAAGTCAAAAATCCCGACGCCAGCATAACGAGAAAATCCACGAGCACGAATTGAGCTTTATGAGTCAACCGGCGGTTGTGATTCCCGAAAAACTGTTTTTCAAAATCGGCGAGGTCTGTGAACTCGCGGGCGTGCAAGCGCACGTGCTTCGTTACTGGGAATCCGAGTTTCCGATGCTCGCGCCGCAGAAGAATCGTGCGGGACAACGCGTCTACCGCAGGCGCGATGTGGAAATGGCGCTGCGCATCAAGGAATTGCTTTACGAAGATCAGTACACCATCGCCGGAGCGAAAAAACGCTTAGCCTACGAACTCCGGGGCGGCAAAATAAAATCTGCTGATGACGGCGACGCGCGTGAGGAATCGCCCAATCACGATAATGATGCTCCCCGTGTGCGAGCGGCCGCCGCTGCGCCTCAAAAGACTGCTGAAGACCGCGAGGCCTTGAAAAAAGTTGCTTCTGAACTACGAGAAATACTGGCGTTGCTTGAGAAACAGAACAAAGCGTTCGCCTCTTCAAAAAAGTAATTGCCCCGCCGCAGTAGTCGCTTTGACAATTCCAGTTTCAAGACATACTTTGATCACAACGGGACGTGGCGCAGCCTGGTAGCGCGCACGCTTGGGGTGCGTGAGGTCGCTGGTTCGAATCCAGTCGTCCCGACCAGTTTCAGTCAGTCTCAGGTCTCAAGACTCAAGTTTAGATTATAGCTTTAGACCTTCGTATTGAAGTCTTGAGACTTGAGACTTGAGACTTGAGACTGCCCTCTGCCTCCGGACCACTGACTACTCCTTTAGTTCCGCGATCACAATCTCTGACGTAAGAGTTTTGTGCACCGGACACTTATGTGCGATCTCCTGCAGCCGCGTGTGCTGCTCCTCCGTTAGCTGGCCGGTGAAAGAAACTGCGCGCTCAATTCGATGCACATAACCTTCGTTGGTCTGAGTGCACTCGACGCAATCGCGTACATGAATTCTTTTCTGCCGTAATCGCACAATCACCTTCTCCAGCGGCCAACTCTTTCGACGCGCATAGAGCATTGTTGTCATCGAGATACAACTACCCAGCGCGGAGAGGATCAAGACATAAGGATCAGGGCCCGCATCTTCGCCTCCGGCAGCGAGTGGTTCGTCCGTGATGAAACTGCGGCCGGCGCCGTAGCTCACTTCGTTTTGCAGATTGGACAAAGACGTTACTGTAACTTCGCTCATCGAGTGGCCTCCTTGAACAGAGAGCATAGCAAATGCTTTTCGCAGCGCATCATTGAATTAGGTTAACTTGCTCGTTGCTACGCTTGGCGGCTACACTCACTCCGCTCCAACATTAAAACTTCCGCAAAAATTCGATTTGTCGTCGGGGACTTCGCATGAAGATTCATGAGTATCAAGGTAAGGAACTGTTAAGTAGGTTCGGTGTCCCAGTCCCGCGTGGTCTGGTAGCGCGTTCGCCGGAAGAGGCATATCACGCGGCCAAGGAACTCGGAACTGAGATTGTCGTAGTCAAAGCACAGATACATGCCGGCGGTCGCGGCAAAGGTGGCGGCGTGAAACTCGCGAAGAGTGCCGACGAGGCCCGCGAGATCGCCCGCCAGATGTTAGGAATGACCCTGGTTACGCATCAGACTGGACCCGAGGGTCGGGAAGTCCGCGTCTTGTTGATCGAGGAAGGATTGCCAATCGATAAAGAGTTCTACCTGGGCGTCGTCCTCGATCGGGCGGCCGGACGCCCAGTGTTTATGGCATCCTCAGCCGGGGGGATGGACATTGAGAAAGTCGCCGCGCAGACTCCCGAAAAAATCCTGAAAGAGACTATTGATCCGGCAGTCGGTTTTCGCTCATTTCAGGCGCGAAAGCTGGCATTTGGTCTGGGTCTGCCGGCCCCGCTCATCAACCAGGCGGTCAAGTTCATGCAGTCTCTTTACAACGCATATGAGCAAATGGACGCATCGCTTTTGGAGATTAACCCCTTCCTGCTGACAAAAGATGGACGCTTGATCGCACTCGATGCAAAGGTAAACTTTGACGATAACGCGCTCTTTCGCCACAAAGAGTTTCTCGACTTGCGCGACTTAAACGAGGAAGAGCCGTTGGAAATTGAGGCCTCGAAGTTTGATCTCAATTACATCAAGCTCGACGGCAACATTGCTTGTATGGTTAATGGCGCCGGCCTGGCGATGGCGACCATGGACATCATCAAGCTGGCGGGAGGCGAGCCGGCAAACTTTCTGGACGTCGGCGGTGGCGCCTCGCAAGAGCGCGTCGAAGCGGCGTTTCGTATTCTTTTAGCCGATCATAACGTGAAGGCAGTTTTGATTAATATCTTCGGTGGAATTGTCCGTTGCGATATGGTGGCGCGCGGTGTAGTCGAAGCCGCGAAGAAGCTGGGAATCAAAGTTCCCGTTGTGGTACGTCTGGAAGGAACTAATGTGGAAGAGGGCCAGCGCGTGATCCGGGAGTCGGGATTGAACTTCACAGTGGCCAACGGCATGAAAGACGCAGCCGAAAAAGTTGTAGCGCTAGCCGCGTAACCCTAGACAATGAATCGCTCCTCCATATTTCGAATCCTGGTGCAGCTGAGCCGTTTCGCCCTGGCTGCGCTCTTCCTCTTCACCGCCGGAGCCAAGTTGGCCATCGTCAACGCCTTCGCCGCCAACGTGGCGGAGTTGGTTTCTGCTTCGGGATTCGATTACCGCCGCTGGATGTGGCCGGCGACAATCGCAGTCATCGTCGCGGAGCTAATCACTGCAGCGTTGCTATTAGTTCCTCGGACGGTTCGCATTGGCGCGTTGTGCGCTGCGACTCTGTTGCTTGGCTTTGCCGGATTCGCGCTTTACTACGTCTACGTTCTTAACGGCGAACCATTAGAGTGCGGTTGCTTTGGCGGCATCATCGGCAGCCAACTGGGAGTAAAGACCGCGCTGCGTAATCTCGCCCTCTTGATTCCCGCGATCCTCGTTTTCATTGGGTACCGCCGCGATCGCACTCAACCATCTGTTCTTGCTCCGAGTGCAGCGCGAGACTTCGTAGAAGGGACCAGAGCTAACGAACAAATTAATTAGCTTGTAGCTTTATGGCCACACTTTCATTTTGGGGCGGCGTCGGCACGGTCACCGGATCAAAGTACCTGATTGAAACGGAGCATGCCCGGGTCCTGGTAGACTGTGGCATGTTCCAGGGTTTGAAGGAACTGCGCGAGCGCAACTGGCAGGATCCTCCTTTTGATCCGCGCGCCCTCGATGCTGTTCTCATTACCCACGCTCACATCGATCACACCGGCTATCTACCACGACTTGTCAGACAGGGATTTAAAGGACCAGTTTATTGTTCGCGCGGTACTGCCGATCTGCTCAAGATTCTCCTGCCTGACGCTGGCCGTTTGCAGGAAGAAGATGCCGACTATCGTAACCGGCACAAAGTCACACGACACAAACCGGCTTTGCCGCTTTATACGGAGGACGACGCATTTGCTTCGCTGGAACTGGTGCGACCGTTGCCCAACGACGGCGTGGCTGAGGAAGTGGCGAAGGGAATCCGTGCCGGCTTTCGCATCGCGGGTCACATTCTGGGTTCCAGTTTAGTGCTCGTTGAGATTGAAGGAGCCGGCGCTGATAAAGCCGGACGTCGGGTTTTGTTCTCGGGCGATCTGGGCCACTACGACCAGCCCATCATTCGCGATCCCGTGGCCCCGCCGCAGTGCGATTACCTGCTGGTGGAGTCGACCTATGGCGACCGGCTGCATGACCCTGAAGATCCCAAGGCCGCGCTGACTCGCATTATCACTGACGCAGCGAAGCGCAACGGCGCCGTGCTAATTCCCGCATTTGCCGTGGGCCGGACCCAGGAGTTGATTTATTTGATTAGGGAACTTGAGGACGAAAAAGCAATTCCCGTTTTGCCGGTTTTCGTGGACTCACCCATGGCCGCTGCCTCAACAACAGCGTATGCAAATCGCAAGGAAGAGCACGACGAAGACTACGCGAGCATTCTGGCGCAGCAAAGGCATCCGCTGCGAACCCACTCAATGATTACCGCGAGTTCAAAGGCGCAGTCCAAAAGTTTCAACCAGGCTCAGGGTGCGCGGGTGATCATTAGTGCTTCGGGAATGATGACTGGTGGTCGCGTGCTGCACCACGCGATACGCCTGGTTCCCGATCCGAACACGACCCTCGTGTTTGTTGGCTATCAGGCAGCGGGCACTCTCGGTCGCCGCATCCTCGACGGCGAGAAGGAAGTGAAGATTCTGGGTCAGCGAATTCCGGTGCGTTGCCGCCTGGATAAGATTGGCGGCTTTTCGGCGCACGCCGATTGGAAGGAAGTGATTCGTTGGTTGGAAGGCTTGCCGACCGGGCCGCGTCAAACTTTTCTGACACATGGCGAACCGCCGGCGGCAAATGCCATGGCCGCGCGCATAAGAGAAAGGTTTGGTTGGACCGCCTCAGTGCCCACGTACGGAGAGCGGTTTGAACTTTCATAACCGCAGCGTTAAATTGAATTTGATCACCCGAAAAATTGTTCTTAGAACTTTGTGCTTAGTACGTTGTTCTTTGCTTTCCTGATGCCGCATGAAGGCAAGACCGGAGAAGCGAGTACTAAGTAAGTAGCGAACAAAGTTCTAAGTACCAAGAACAAAGAACATTCACTCAATCTGAAAAGGCAAGATTCACGTTAATCGATCATGAGCATCCTGGTTGATAAAAATACCCGCCTCGTCGTGCAGGGATTAACTGGCAAAGAAGGCACGTTTCACACGAAGCAGATGGTGGAATATGGAACTAACGTTGTCGGTGGCGTAACGCCCGGCAAGGGCGGCACCACTCACGAAAACATTCCTGTCTTCAACACCGTAGCCGACTCGGTGCGTGATGCCGGGGCCAACGTTTCTGTGATCTATGTCCCTCCTGCATTTGCCGCAGACGCGATCATGGAAGCAGCTGACGCCGGGCTTGCCCTTGTCGTTTGCATCACTGAAGGAATTCCGACACTCGACATGGTGAAGGTTCGCGAGTATCTGAGCGACAAGCCCACACGATTGATTGGTCCAAATTGTCCCGGCATCATCTCTCCGGGTAAGTGCAAGATCGGAATCATGCCGGGTCACATTCATCGTGAAGGCCGTGTCGGTGTTGTTTCTCGCTCTGGAACCCTAACCTACGAAGCAGTCGGCCAACTGACGTCTCTCGGATTGGGACAATCATCAGCGATCGGCATTGGCGGCGATCCGATTGTGGGAACCTCGCATGTGGACGCGCTCGCGCTTTTCGAGGCGGATGATGAAACTGATGGCATCGTGATGATTGGTGAAATCGGCGGCACCGCAGAAGAGGAAGCCGCAGCATTTGCGAAAGATAATGTAACGAAGCCGATCGTTGCTTTTATTGCCGGACAAACCGCGCCGCCCGGCCGCCGCATGGGCCACGCTGGAGCGATCATTGCCGGCGGGAAGGGAACAGCGGCGGAAAAAATGGCGGCCCTGCAGGGCGCCGGGATTCATGTTGTGAACTCGCCTGCTGACATTGGGCAGGCTATGAAAGACTTGTTGTAAGAAATTTGGTTTTAGGGTTGGGCATATTTCTGAACTTTGAACTTGGTGCTTTGAGCTTTGTTCGCTGCCGCTGCTGGGAAGTTAACTATTAGTTAAGCGCGTCAGGATCAAAAAGCGAACAAACAAAGTTCAAAGCACAAAGCAAAAACCAAAAACTACAAACATTGGAGCGGCAACCAGGAATACTTATGAATCGTACCTTCGCAATTATCAAACCCGATGCAGTACGCGCTGCGATGATGGGTGCCATCATTCAACGCATGCTTGAAGGCGGGTTTCAAGTCCGCGCGCTGAAGTTAATCCACATGACGCTCAAAGAGGCCGAAGGCTTTTACGCTGTCCATCGCGAGCGCCCGTTCTTTCCCGGCCTGACGGAATTCATGTCCAGCGGACCTTGCGCAGTTTTAGTCCTGGAAAAAGAAGGCGCTGTGAAAGCCTGGCGCGATTTAATGGGCGCCACCGATCCTGCCAAAGCAGATGCCGGGACGATTCGCAAAGAGTTCGGTTCATCAGTCGGCGAAAATGCGACGCATGGTTCGGATTCCGACGAGAATGCCGCGATTGAGATCGCCTATTTCTTCAGTCAGATCGAAATCGTCTAAAACAGGAGCCCGGGCATGAAGCGATGTCCTGTTTGTAACACCACCTTCGACGATCCGTATCTCAGTTTCTGTCCGAACGATGGCACACCCCTCGTGCGGATGAGTCCTGACGAGGCGCACACGGTTTTGATGTCGTCGTCACGCCAGACGGAGCCCGCGGCTGCGCCGGGGTCAAATTTACCTCCAGCACCACAACCCTATGGTTGGGCGAACGACACCCCGGCGCAATGGACACCGCCTCCACCTCCGTCGATCCGCGGTCCGGCCACGCAGCAGCAAACCCTCGCAGCAGCGTCACTGATTCTGGGAATCATCGGCATTACGGTAGGCTGGATCTGTGGCGGGCCGTTCTTTGCTTTGTTTGCTTTAGTCATGGGAATCATAGCCCTGTTTCAGATCAAGAAGGATCCCGTACGCTATGGCGGTAAACCCATGGCGCTGATTGGCGTTGCCCTGGGGGCAATCGTGTTGGCGATCTATATCGTGTTAATGGCAATCTGGATCATCATGATGTTTGCTGGCGCCGTTTCGTGAGAGCGGCACGTTTCCGGGATTCTAATTAGATATGAAACGCTGTCCGACTTGTAATAAGACCTTTACGGATCAGAATCTGAGTTTCTGTATTGAAGACGGCACGCCGCTGCTGGCAATTACAGATGGAGCGGATGAAACTACAGTGGTTTCACCGCACCCTGCGAAAACCGATCAAAGTGCTGAGACTGAGGCTTATGTGCCACGGGATTGGCAGCGTGACTATCAGCCGCCTGGATCGTTCCAACCCGCGGGAAAGAAACGCAGAGTGTGGCCCTGGGTTGTCGGAATTGGCGGCGCGTTTTTGCTGGGGATCGTCGGTTTAGGGATCGTTCTTGCGCTGATGGTCCCGAAGATGGTGCGGAACAACGCGAATACCAGTAACGCTAATACAATCGCAGAGCGGCCAAATTCCAATGCGAACACCAACGCCGCGACTCCTGACTCCAATCTAAACAGCAATTCCGCGAATGAAAACGCAGGAATAATTGACGACTCGTCACCCCCGCCAACGGATAAAGCTGAGGTATTATCAGACCTTACCGAGATTGAACATGAGTGGACGGTTGCCAACATCAACGCCGACAAACCGAAGTTGGAGTACATTCTCGCCGATGACTATGTGGGAAGCACCAGCGATGGCAGGAGTCAGGGTAAGGCGGAATATATCGGGACGATCGAGCGTGACACTACGATCGAGAAGTGGGCTTTCGAGGATTTGAACGTTGCATTGCGCGGCGATCGTGCAACACTAACCGGTAGGATTAGGATTCAGAGCAAAGGTCAGGAGGCAGTTTTTAGTTTCATTGATAAATTTGTGTGGCGCGACGAACGCTGGCAAGCGGTGGGTTCGGAAGTTGCGGAAATAAAGCAGTAGGCAGAAGGCAGAAGGCAGAAGCAGAAGGCATCAGAAGGCCGTAGGAAGAAAGCATCAAAAAATCACAGACCAAAGTTCAAAGTTCAAAACTCAAAGTTCGAAACCACTTAAAAATCATGTCTATTATCGGCGACGCAATCGAATCAACTAAAGCAATCATTCAAGGCATGGGTGTAACCCTCTCCTATATTCCCAAACGGAAATGGACGGTGCAGTATCCCGAAGAGCCGGTGACGATGCAGCCACGCTACCGTGGCCAGCATCTGCTTCATGTCGATGAGTTGGGACGAGAGAAGTGCGTGGCCTGCTTCCTTTGCGCGGCCGCCTGCCCCTCCGAGTGTATCTACATTATTGCCAGGGACGATCCGCGTCCCGCTGAGGAACGCATTGGCGTCGATGAACGTTACGCCGAGGTTTACAACATTGATTACGGTCGCTGCATTTTTTGCGGCTATTGCGTCGAGGCCTGTCCAAAAGATGCCATCACGCACGGATACAATTTTGAATTGTCAGTTTATAACCGCGCCGACCTTTTAAAGACCAAAGACGATCTGCTAATCACCAAACAGGTGCAGTCGAAAAACTACCGTGTTGCCTCCTCTACTGAAGATGTAGATTCCGAATACAAAGAGGTCTAGCTCGGAGCGATACAGAAGTGAAGGTGAAAGCCGGGCTCAGCGCCTCGCTTTTGCCTTTTGTTTTTACCTGCTGCGATTGCGATGTCTTACCGTGAATTCCATTACCGTTGGGAATATCGGCTGAAGTCGGATCCCGAGCGCCTCTGGTCATTCGTTGCCGACACCAATCGCTTCAATCGCGACACTGGCGTACCTTCGATTGTTGAAGGCCAATCCCGGCAGCGACTGCGAAATGCGCGCCGGCGATTGCGGCTTTCCTTTTTAGGCTTGCCGGTCGAATGGGAAGAGCAACCCTTCGAATGGATTCGCCCGGCGCGTTTTGGAGTTACGCGAAAGTACATTAAGGGTCCGGTTGCTGAATTGAGAGTGCTTGCGGAATTAACGCCACAAACGGATGGCGGCACCCATTTGAGTTATCAGGTTTGGGCACGGCCTAAGTCCTGGCTGGGTCTATTAGTGATCCCATTACAGATCGGTCTAATTAGTGCGCGAAAGTTTGCCTCGGCTTTTCATCGCTATGATCAAACAGTCGCGACTGAAGTTGTCGCGAGCGGCGAAGAAGCGGGAGCAGAACTCTCAGCAGTAGTGCGGGATCGAATTGACACGATTGAAGCGCGTCTCGTCGCAGAGGGCGTGCTGCCGGATGTCGCTCGCCGCCTGACAGATTTTGTACAGCACGGGGATGACTTTTCCGTTGCTCGGATTAGTCCTTATGTCCTGGCGGACAGTTGGGGCGCGCCGCGCCGGGCAGTGCTGGAAGCATGTCTCCGCGCCACCCGCGCAGGCCTGCTCGATCTTCGTTGGGATCTTCTGTGCCCCCTTTGCCGCGGACCGCAAGAGAGTGAAAGCTCGCTCCGTGAAGTAAACGCAAAAGTGCACTGTGAAACTTGCCGGATCGATTTCACGGTCAACTTTGATCGCTTTGTCGAGATCACCTTTCGTCCTAACGCGTCCGTTCGAACTGTGAATGTAAAAAACTACTGTATTGGCAGTCCGCAAAGAACACCGCACGTTGTCGCCCAACAACTGTTGGCAGCGCGCACCCAACGCTCAGTCTCGTTACCACTCGAAGAAGGCAGATACCGTTTGCGAGTTCTCGAGTTATCAGGTGAGCGTTTGCTAACGATCGACGCGAGCGGCGCGCCTGACGGCACCGTTAGCCTGGCGAGCGGTGTTGCCGGTATCGGCGGGGAAGAGCTGCGCCTCGCGTCCCCTGCGACTTTGAATCTCGAAAACGCCAACGACTCCGAACACCTATTCATCCTTGAACGCCTCTCGTGGAGCGATCAGGCAGCTACGGCCGCGGAAGTGACGGCGCTACAGATTTTCCGTGATCTCTTTTCCAGCGAAGCCCTGCGGCCTGGTGATCAAATCTCTGTCGGCACCTTGACGGTACTTTTCACCGATCTGAGAAATTCGACGCGCCTCTATCGCGACATCGGCGACGCCACAGCCTTCGGCCGAGTCATGAATCACTTCGATGTATTAAAACGAGCAATTGCCGCTGCTGATGGCGCCCTCGTGAAGACGATTGGCGATGCCGTCATGGGTGTGTTTCGGAATCCGGCGTCGGCGCTAGCCGCGATGTTACAGGCACAAGAGGAACTCGCGGCGCCCCCCGCGGGCACGGCGCCGTTGACACTAAAAGCCGGAATTCACATTGGCCCGTGCATCGCCGTAACTTTGAATGAGCGGCTTGATTACTTCGGATCCACAGTGAACCTGGCGGCACGACTTGAGGGACTCTCTACGGGAAATGACGTGGTGATCTCCGCCGCGGTTTACAATGATCCCGAAGTTCGCGAGCTGCTAAATGCTCCGGAGCAGAATCTCCAGGCAGCGCCCTTTGTCATGGAGCTGAAGGGTTTTGATCAGGAGCAGTTCGACTTGTGGCGCGTAGTGCGCACCACCGCCGGTCAAAGGTCGGCTCACTCTAATTCGAATTAAAAAGATGCCGGCAATCCTCGAAGCTAAAGACGTTTCAAAAGTCTATCAGATGGGCAGCACGAGCGTGGCTGCCCTGGATCACGTTTCCTTAACGATCGATGAAGGCGAGTTTGCAGCAATCCAGGGTACCTCGGGCTCGGGCAAGTCAACCCTTCTCAACATGCTCGGAGGTTTGGATCACCCGACGAGCGGCGATGTCTTTTTCGCGCAGCGTGCCTTAGGGCCGCTTAGTAAAAAGGAGATGGCCCGTTATCGCCGTTTCTCCGTGGGAATGATTTTTCAAAATTTCAATCTCGTGCCGACGATGAGCGCGGCGGAGAACGTAGGCCTCGCTTTGGCTTTCGGCGGGCTACGCGGCGTGCAGCGAAAAAAGCGCGCGGAAGAATTGCTCGGGCGTGTCGGCTTGTCCGATCGCCTGACGCATCGTCCTTCAGAACTTTCGGGCGGCGAACAGCAGCGCGTGGCGATTGCGCGCGCACTCGCCAATCGTCCCAAGGTGTTGCTTGCTGACGAACCCACGGGCAATCTTGATTCAACGCGAGCGCACGAGCTGTTGTCCTTATTGCGCGAGATGGTCAATCACGATTCCCTGACGATCCTAATGGTGACGCACGATCACGAGTTGGCAACCAGCTTTGCCGACCGAATTGTTTTAATGAAAGACGGCAAGACTATCTAGAAGACAAGTTCAACGTCATCCGACATGCGCCGAACTCATTTTTTAAATGAATCACACCAAATCAATAGCGGACATTAAACATTGGACATTGGGCATTGGACGTTGGCCCTCGTCCTGCTTCCAAAAATCCCCTGAAGGTGATCTATGACTAACAATTCATCGGAAATGACACTCGAGGCGTTGCGCTCGGTTCCGCTCTTCGCCTCGCTGGACGATCAGACAGCCACTGCGTTACGCCGTCTCTTAAAGTTCAAAGACGTCCCGAGCGGCACACAATTGTTTCGGAAGGGCGAAACTGGTGATGCGATGTATCTCGTGGAAAGCGGCCGCGTCCGGATCAGCATTACCGACGAAGATGGTCACGAACTGACCCTCGCTGAGAACGCCCAGGGAGACTTTTTTGGCGAGATGGCTTTGATTGATGGCCGGCAGAGATCTGCGGATGCTCATGTGATTGAACACGCTCGGCTCGCCATTCTGGCGCGTCCGGATTTTCTTTCCTTCGTCAGGTCTAGTCCCGACATGGCCCTGGAGATGTTGGCAGCGTTGACGGATCGGCTGCGGCGCACCGATGAGTTGTTGCGTGGTCGCGTCTCGCGCAATGTGAATGATGAGGAGCGGGCGCGCGCGACGATGGCGGATCGCGCAGCCGACTTGATTGCCGAGTTTGGCGGCAGTTGGAAATTCATTATCGCCTCGATGGCACTGATCCTTTTTTGGATCATCTTTAACTCTTACATCCTTGCGCGAGGCTTCGATCCCGCTCCGTACCAGATGCTGAATCTGACGCTCGCTGTGGTTGCGGGAATGCAGGCGCCCATCATCATGATGTCGCAGAACCGCCAGGGCGAAAAGGATCGGCTGCGGGCTGATCTCGACTATCGCGTGAATTTAAAAAACGAACTTTCGCTGACTGAAGTGCTGCGGCGGCTTGATGTATTGGAAAGCGAGCGGCTACCGCGGATGGTTGAAGACTTACGTCAGTCGAACGTCCCAAGTCCAATGTCCAATGTCTCACCGCCGGATTGATTAGCGGACCCTGGACTTTGGGCGTTGGACTTTGGACCCGAAAAAATAATGATTAAAGCCATCCTCTTCGATTTCAACGGCGTGATCATCGACGACGAAAAACTGCAGTTGCAGGCATACCAGGAAGTGTTTCAATCATATGACGTGACCCTTACTGAAGCACAATATTTTCAGGCGCTCGGCATGGATGACCGCACTTTTGTGCGTACGGCATTTGCTAACGCTTCACGAGAACTAACCGACGATTTGCTGGAGACGATTCAGAAAAGCAAGACTGAAATTCATCGCCGGCTGCTGACTGACAACCTGCCGCTTTTCAATGGTGTTAAGACTTTTCTGAAGGCGACGGCTCGCGAATTCACGCTCGGGCTGGTAAGCATGGCCAACCGTGAAGAGATTGGATACATCTTCGAGCGCGCCCGGCTCACTTCATTATTCTCAATTGTTGTCAGCGCTGAGGACGTAAACGTTTGCAAGCCGGCGCCTGATTGTTATCTGAAGGGCCTTGAGAAACTGAATGAGCATCGGCGTGGCGCTGGTCAAGCATTGATGCAGGCGAGTGAATGTTTGGCGATCGAAGATTCGCCGCCAGGTATTGCTTCAGCCCACACTGCGGGAATGCATACGTTAGGTGTGACTAATACGGTCACAGAGGCGGAACTGCGTGCGGCCGGGGCGGATGTGGTAACGAAGGATTTGGCAGACTGGAACACCGATGCTGTGAAGCTTGTCTATAGATAGCCTTCAGTAGGCTTCGCGCGAAGAGCCTTAAAAAGACATTTTCCAATGGTCATTCTCCATCTCTCATTTTCATTGGAAGAAGTGAAACCGCCAAGGCGCGCCAATTACCCTTTTGAGTTTCGAGTTCAAAGTCTCGTCGCGTCTTATTTCCAAACTTCGGCCGTATAGCCGAAGATGACAAACTTGAAACTCGAAACTCGAAACGGTATTTCCCTTGGCAACTTCCGTTCTTCAAATGAAAATAGAAAATGGAAAATGACAGATGAAAAATGTTCTTAGCTGATTCTCACAGGCCCACCGAAATTTTATGAGTTTATTAGATATCCTGCATCTCGCTTTACGAAACCTGCGCCAGGCAAAATTGCGCGCCATCCTCACCGCGATGGGGGTCATCGTCGGCGTTGCTATGATTGTCACGATGGTTTCGTTTGGTCTTGGACTCCAGGGAAACATGCTCGCGCGGTTTAAGGCGCTCGATCTCTTTAGTGAGATTCGCGTTTTTGGTCGCAGTCTCAGCAGCATGGCATCCGTGGGGGCGGAAGGTTCGGGAAGAGATCCTGAGCGTCGTGAGGGCCGC
>Ga0079218_10000030_pt1 | contig 24886 bp, 12 predicted proteins | sample NCCompost_FD_77181 | JGI IMG/M metagenome (GOLD analysis project Ga0079218, IMG submission 77181) | Agricultural soil microbial communities from Utah to study Nitrogen management - NC Compost | ecosystem: Environmental > Terrestrial > Soil > Agricultural land | place: USA: Utah | collected... | reverse complement strand
GACGATCCGGTTTACGGTTTCATCATCCGCAATCGACACGGGATTCATCTCTACGGCACAAACAGTCACGTGCAGGGATTGTTCAGCGGCCGTCACAAACGCGGCGACACTGTCGAGACGACGTTCTCGTTCAACTGTTGGCTGGCGCCGGATCTCTATTCAGTATCGATCGCGGTCCATAGCCCCACGGCCGTAAGCTTCGACTGGATGGACGGCGCGTTGTTCTTTCGTGTGATCAGCGATATTCCCATCGAAGGCGTCGCCAATCTCAACGCCACCATTACCATGCAGCAATGCGCAATATTAGAAACGAGGATCTCCTAAAAGCAGCGGGAATCGACGACATCGCGAAGTTCTATCGCGATCGTTTCTTCACCGGCGGTGTGCTCGACGCACGCCATTTCGATGCGATCAATCGTTTCGACATCAGTTTTGCGCGCACGATGTGGGTCTACGACAACGTGCGGCGCGGCTCATCGGTGCTCGACCTTGGTTGCGGCGAGGGCATGCTCGCGTTGTTGAAACGCAAGGACGTTTACCTTGCGGGTGTCGACTTCGCATCGGAACTGGTCGGTCTCGCGCGTCGGAATGGTTACGACGTAGCGTTAACAGGCGAGGTGACGAAGCTTCCGTTTGCTACAGGATCGTTTGATTACGTCGTCAGCCTCGACGTGTTGGGCCATATTCCGTTTAATGAAAAAGATGTGCTGCTGGGTGAGGTCCGCCGCGTGTTGAAGCCCGGCGGCGTCACGATGCATGGCGTCGAGTCGTTGAATCGGGAACTACACGGCGATTACTCGTCGATGAACGAGGAGAGACTGTCGCACTTCATTGGAATCGACGGTCATATCGGTTTGGAAGTTGACGAAGAGATTGCTGCGCGCTTTCGCAAGTTCTTCGCGAACGTGCAAGCCGAGCCTCGATATACGCTCTGTTTGAGCGTGGCCGAGTTTATCAAGCAATACGATGAATATGGCGTTCCGTTTGACGCTGACTTTATCGAGTATCTTCGCGGTCTCTCGTTCAGCGAACGGCACGCGTTTGATATGGCGATGGGTTACGTCTTCGGCAAGATCTCGGATTTGGGTTTGAAGCTGCCGTCGAGTGGTTTGTATTTGCTGGTCAAGGCGTCAGATGGTCCACCGGAACCGTTTTATAACGCGCATCGCGATCGTAGCGATTTGTTTGGATCGCGGGTGGCCTTTGGCGCCGGCTGGTATTCAGTGAACGAAACGCCTCGCCTCGCGCGCTGGATGGACAAACGCTCGCGGCTGCAATTCGTAACCACGGATTTAAAACAGATCAAGCTTCAATTGATGACGCATGTTCCGGAGCTGCGTTCGCAACCAATTGAATTGGAATTTGAATTGAATGGCGAAAAGCTGTGTAGCCTATCTCTATTCGAGTACGACTGGTTGGAAGTGGTGTTGGATGTTCCGGAGAGACTACGAAACAGTTCCCGATTTGAACTTGATATTCAGGCCAGCCGCACGTGGCAGCCCGCGCTTCACGACCCAAACAGCAACGACGATCGTCATCTATCAATAGCTGTCTGCGACCTCGAGATCATTTAAGAGACGGCCATCGTGTAGTTTGCGGCAAACAGCGCCGTCATGATTCCCAGCAGGATCACGAAAACGAACCGGATGGTGGTGTCAACGCGCTCCGATTTCGCCACCATTGCGAGGCCTATGTACATCGGAAAGACAGTCAGAGCGTAGCGATCCATCGATTGCAGCAGGCCCGACGAAAGCGGCAGATAGATCGCCATAAAGCCATAGGCCGCCAGTGCCCATTCACGACGCCGGATCAGAATATAAACGCAAAAAAGACAAAGCAGAGCCGACGCTGCGTTCAGCAGGTTGAAATTCCAGGGTTCGATGATCGTGTGTGGATGAATCAGGTATCTGATGAGCGCGGTCAGAAGGAAGTCTGTTTTTCGTCCCCAGTGGGCCACCGCGGTTCGGAACGCCAAAGCATCTCCACACGCCCACCACGAATAAAGCATGTAGGCCCAAAGCCCGACCGGGACCAGCAGCAAGCCGAGTATCTTTTTGATTTGCAACGATCGATACATCTGCCAGCTCAAGATGAGCAATGCCGGTAACAGCAGCACGCCATTTATGCGAGCCGCCGAAGCGAACGCACCGAGTGCTCCTGCGGCCCACCAGTTTTCTTTCTTCGCTGCGTAGAAGGCGGTGACGGTCAACATCAAAAACAGCGCTTCAGTGAGCGGCACTGAAAAAAAGTAACTGACCGGAAACGTCGCGGTGTAGAAGATCGTCCGCCGCGCAATCTGCAAGTCGTAACCAAACGCGAGCGTCAGTTTGTGAAGGAAGAACAGGCCAATGAATAGAAACAGGTTCGACATCGCCGCGCCCGCGAGGATCACGTCCTTCGTCACATGGCTGGCGAGCCAAAGCAGCAACGGATGCAACGGGAAAAAGGCAAACTGCCTGCTGCGGTGGTTTTCGATGTCGAACGGCTGGTGCAGGTAGCCTTTGTCCGCCAGGTCCATGTAGTGGGCCACGTCAGCGCGCCACATCGTCTTGCGCAATTGCCGCGCAACCGAAACGTTTTCGAATTTAACAAACGCCTCGCGCACGTTCGTTGTCCCGTCAATGAGGGTGATGACTTGAAGGTGGCCCACGCAGATGAAGATGATGAAGATGAGGCTGCGAGTCAGGATGAAGACGAAGAGCGTGTCGCGCAGACTTTGATTCTGCCGGAGACGAACGAGCCACTTGTTGTCGAACAGTTGTCGGAGTTTTGCCAGCAAGCGTCTGCGCCTTATGGCTCTGTTTTGTGCCTCTTGTCGCTCACGAGTGTTAATATCCACCCGCGTCCACACGAGCGCCCAGCGAAACAGCAGATGAAAAACCGGTTCCTCGACAGCGATCGTCTTAAGCGAGCCTCACAATATGTCGCAGCGACGATTCTGTGCGCGCTTATTCTATGTTTCCTACTTAAACTCTGGCGAGCCGACCTTCGTGTCCCTCTCCATTACAATGGCGACGCTCTGATTCACACGATGTTCATTAAGAGCATCGTCGATAACGGCTGGTACTGGAACAACTCGCGGATCGGCGCACCGGGCGGACTGCAAATGTACGATCTGCCGGCGGTAGATAACTCGGCCGCGGTGATCATCGCCACCATCGGTCTGTTTGCAAAAGATCCATTCCTGGTACTGAACATCTTCTACCTGCTGACGTTTCCTCTCGTCACGATTTCAGCGCTCTTTGTCTTTCGTCAGTTAAACCTGTCGTATCCGATCGCGCTTTTCGGCAGCCTCGTGTACACGTTTCTGCCGTACCACTTCATGCGCGGCGAGAGTCATCTGTTCTTGTCGGCATATTACTTCATTCCGCTCGTCGTGCTGGTCCTCGTGTGGGTCGCTTCTGATCGCTTCACCGGCGGCGGTGGACCATTCGGTATTAATTTGCGCAGTCCAAAGTTCGTGTTGAGCCTCGTGATCTGCGTGCTGGTGGGTTCGAACGGAGTCTACTATCCATTCTTTTCGTGCTTTCTCTTGCTGGTCGCGGGACTCTCGGCGGCTTTAGTTAAGCGAAGCTGGAAACCGTTGGGCGTCGCCGTCGTTCTGATTGCTATCACTTTCGTCGTGTTGCTCGTTAACCACGCGCCGACGATCATCTACACCTACAAACACGGCGACGCCGGCATCGCGCACCGAAGCATTGCCGGACCTGAGATCTACAGTCTGAAGATCTCGCAGTTGTTGTTACCCATTAGCGGACATCGCGTCGGTCGTCTTAACCAGCTCAAGCACCTTTACAACCAAAATACCAACGTTACGGAAAGCGACGCCGCCGCACTTGGGCTTATCGGGAGCATCGGATTTCTCGTCTTGCTCGGGCAGCTCTTCTTGCGGCGATCGGATCACAACGCGCTGCTCTCCGATCTCAGCGTCTTAAACGTTTTTGCTGTTCTGCTGGCGACGATTGGGGGGTTTGGGTCGTTGTTTGCCTTGTTCGTGTCGGCGGCGATCAGGAGTTACAACCGGATCTGTGTCTTTATTGCATTCTTTTCGCTGATTGCCATCGTTCTTGGTCTCGAGTGGGTCTATGTTAATCGGGTGAAGCCCGGCCGTGGGCGTCTCGCGTTTCATATTGTACTCAGTGGCTTGCTGATTTTGGCGCTACTCGATCAATCAAGTAATGCTTACGTTCCGCAGTTCGCAGAGATTAAATCTGAGTTTCAGAGTGACGAGCACTTCATACACGGCCTTGATTCCGCGCTTCCCAATGGCACCATGGTTTTTCAACTGCCATACGTACCGTTTCCGGAACATCCGCGCTTTAAGAAGATGGTCGACTACGATCACCTGCGGGGATATTTGCATTCACAACACCTCCGCTGGAGTTACGGCACGATGAAGAACCGTCCCGGCGATCTTTGGCTAAAACAGATCTCGGCACTGCCAGTTGGACAGATGGTTGAGACGCTTGCCTTCGCCGGTTTTAGCGGGATCTACGTCGATCGAAACGGCTATACGCCGGACGAAGCCGCCGCGCTGGAAGCACAATTGCGTAACGCGCTACAGATCGGACCGATTGAAAGCGAGGACCGCCGGCTGGTCTTCTTCAAAACGACGGACTACATCTCGCGCCTGCGGCAAACGTATTCCGAGAGTGACTGGGGCGCAAAAGAGGCGCTAACGCTCCATCCGCTGATTCTCGATTGGCGCGGTGGGTTTTCCGGTCTCGAGAGTTCGCCTGAGAAGACCTGGCGCTGGAGTTCAAGCGAGGGTGAGCTCCGCTTTCACAATACTTCGCAACAACCGAGACGTGTCAGTATTGAGATGTCTTTCGTCAGCGGTTATGACGAGTTTGCCGATGTGACCATCAGCGGTCTTGTTTCCGACCAGTTGAAGGCGAACGCCAATCCGGTCTTTTACACGAAAACTATGACGGTTCCGCCGGGAGAATCGATTATCAAGTTTGCCTGTAATGGCCGGCGCGTGGACGCTCCGCTCGATCCCCGGGTGCTCGTGTTCCGGGTTGAAAACTTCAAAATGACGGTCTTGGAATGAGTTTCTTCTCGGCCACAAACGGGCCTAAAACGTCTAAAATCGGTGGGTGAAACCGCCAGCCGGACAATAGAATTGACAACGCAAAGAGGCATTTCTTATACTCCAAAACGGTCCCGACAGTGGTCGCGGAACCCAGGAGTGACCCCAGCCTCAGGTCTTGTCAAAGGACAATCCCACCAAGGTTTAGGAGCTAAATTAAATGCGGAAACTGTTTCTCGTTGCGCTAATTCTGATGTTTGCTTTTGGAGGCGCTCTGGCGCAAAGTCCTCCAACTCTGCGGATTGTTACTGAGACCCCGAACCTCCCATCCGAACTTTTTTATGGTGACGTTAAGGTGAAGCCGTTGCGGCTTCGCCCGGGGACGAACATCCCGATCACCATCGATGACGCCGATTTCTTTGCTGCCCAGCATTACATCGACTTCCTGCGCCGTTTTCCGGATGCTCCAGGACATGCGCACTGGACGGGCGAGATCACGATGTGCAGCGAACCCGCGAACCGATTTCCAGGCGAGTCGTTTGAGCTGTGTAGGGAACGCAAACGTGCTAACACGTCGGCGGCCTTCTTCTTTTCGCCGGAATTTGCGAACGGCGGCTCGTTTGTGTTGCGTGTTTACTGGGGAACGTTAGGAAAGCTTCTCAATCATCCTGGCTGCCCCGGCGTGCCTCTTAATCTTCCTGGTCACTGCCGTCCGAAGTACACCGACTACATCGCGGACATGGCAACTGTCGCACAAGGCATCGTCGTTAACGATGCTCTCGACCCGAACGTAATTAACGCCAACAAGCGTGCGTTCGTAGCTAATTTCATTACGCGACCCGAGTTTACGGCGATCTACGGTAGCCTGACGCCGGCTCAGTTTGTCGACAAACTTAGTCAAACCACCGGCGTTCCAATTCCGGATGCCGACCGGACTGCGCTGATCGCTGAAATCAACGCGAACCCGGCAAACAAAGCCAGCGTGGTCTTCAAAGTTGTCGACGGCACCACCACGACGACTGGAGGCCTGCTACAGTTCGACACGACCTATGGAAAAGCGTTCTTCGACAAGGAATTTGACGATGTGTTCGTGTTCATCGAATACATCGCCTACCTGCGTCGCAATCCGGACCAGGATGGATTCAATCACTGGCTCGGCAAGTTGAAGCACTTTGGCAATTGGGTCGATGCGCAGATGGTGTTGGCGTTTATCCTGTCGCCTGAATACCGGAACCGCTTCTAACGAACACGTTATCCATCTCTCAATGCTGACCTGGTGAGGGCCTCGTTATAAACCTCCCTGGTCAGCATTGCTGTTTGTTCCCACGAAAATTTCGACGCGTGCGTCAGCCCCGCTGCTGACGCACTCTCGCGCGCCCGTGCGTCGCTCAACAACTCCACGATATTTCGTGCTAATCCGTTTACGTCTGTAGCAGAAATCACGCGCGCCCCACTCGCGATCACACTAGGCACCCCAGTCGCGATCACCGGAGCACCGCACGCCATCGCTTCCAATGGCGGTAATCCAAACCCCTCGTATATCGAGGGGTAAACAAAAGCGCGGCACGACGAGTAAAGGGCACGCAGATCGGCGTCAGAAACGTAACCCGTCAACTTTATTCGATCGCTGAAAGAGGCTCTTTCAAGGTTCTTTAATACATCAGTCTGTTTCCAACCCACCTTGCCTACGACAACTAGTTGCGGCCGCAACTCACTCGAACGCAGCACTTCTTCAAACGCACTAATCAACGTAAGCAAGTTCTTGCGCGGCTCCATCGTCCCTGCAAACAGAACGAATTCATCCTCGATACCGAGACGTTTGCGCACCTCGCCGGTCGCGCCTGCCGGCATGGGAGCGAACTCGGCGCGTGGCGCAAGCGGGATCGCAAACACCTTCTCAGGCGCAACGTGCAGGTGTTCGCAAACCTCCTCCCGGACCGCTTCCGAATCAGTGATGACGAGCGTCGCCCGGCGCGCCATCCGCGGCAATCGCACCCGCCCACGCAAGACTGCGCGCGGTTCATGCGTGCTAGAATGCAACAGCAAGGAAAGATCATGGATTGTGACGATTGTCGGGCAGTTTCCCCGCAACGGCACTTCGAAGTTCGTCCCGTGAAAGAGCGCGATCGAGTTGCGACGAATGTAGGACGGCATTCCAAGTGACCACCAGCGTCGCTCCAGCAGGTTGGGTTTGGAATAGACCAGCGAAAGGTTCGGAGGGTGTGGCACCCCGCCACCCGAGAGGTCAAAGGGCTTCGGCGACACCAGCTGGAAGTCGTCAGCCGGTGCGTGGGCGGCGAGCGCTCGGGCCAGCTCGAAAGTGTAGGTGCCGACGCCGGTCTTGAGCTGAGTCAGCGGCAGACCATCGAGACCAATGCGCATGAAATGAATCGTTCCTCAGCGGTCAATCTATCTATGATCAAGCCAGAACAGCCACGAATCGAGATAGACGATTTGGCGGCAGTCGTTCGCGAGTCAATTGCAGCTCAGAAACACCGCGACGATCTGGGATTTACGAACCTGTCGCCCGCGACGGCAAGTCCCCATTCTTCGGCCTTCCCTGAACTGAAGCTGCAACCAGACTTCCAACCACGCTCGAACAATCGATACCACATCAGCGACCTCCTGCGATATCACGACCGTGCGTTTGTCGATAACTCTTACCGCGCCGTATTGAAACGGCCGCCGGACGCAACGGAACTCGCTCGCGATCTCAAACGCATACGCAGCGGTGAATTCAACAAGATCGATCTACTCGCCACACTGCGCTATTCAAATGAAGGCAAGGCGAAGGGAGTTGAACTCGACGGGTTGACGCTGCCTGCCGTCGTGCGACAGTTGGGCCACGTTCCGGTCGTGGGCTATTTCATACGCCTCGCAATCGCTCTCGCGCGGCTTCCCCGTCAGGTTCGCGACCAGCGCGAGTTTGCCGGTTACGTTCTATCGCAGAACCAGCAGATCGCTGACTTCATCAACGCGGTTTCCGCTCGATTAGCGGAGATCAATCAGGGAGTTTCGCGAGTTGAAGAGGCGCTGTCAAAGCAACTCACAGAACTCCGGACGGAAACGCAAGCAATCGAAAAGCGCACTCTCGAGGAAACAGAACTGTTACAACACAGGATCCATGGTGCATCGGTTAAAGGCCTCGACACGGTTCGCCTCGATGGACTTTATGCCGCGCTCGAAGATCGTTTCCGTGGTACACGTGAGGAGATCAAGGAACGATTTAAGGTTTACTTGCCTTATGTTGAACCACTACGCGATTACGGGTTGGTCGATCTTGGTTGCGGCCGTGGTGAGTGGCTCGAACTCCTGAAAGAGAGCGGAATCTATGCGCGTGGCGTCGAGAAGAACCTTGTTGCGATCGAGCAATGTCGTGCACGAGGTCTTGAAGTCGTCGAGACCGACGTCCTCGCGCACCTGCAAAGCCTCCCGGATGCGAGTGCCGGCGCCATCACTGGTTTTCACATCATCGAACACGTTTCAATCGAGACGCTTGTAACACTGCTCGATGAAGTACTGCGCGTACTGCGTCCGAGCGGTGTCGCAATCTTCGAAACACCCAATCCCGAAAACGTGATCGTCGGCAGCAATTTCTTCTATCTCGATCCCACCCATAAGCATCCACTTCCCAGCGAACTGATGCAGTTTCTGTTCGACAACCGCGGCTTCGATCCCGTCGAAGTGCTCAACCTGCATCCGTGGGAGACGGGCCGCGTCGCCGGTGAGGGCGAACTCGCCGAGCGGTTCAACGGCCTCTTCTATGGTCCAATGGACTACGCGGTGCTGGGGTGGAAAACTGCAAACACAAAAGGCACAAGTTGAAGACGCAAAAAGGCACAAACGATTGAGGGTTCTGATCACTACCGTCCAGGTGCCGTTCATACGCGGCGGCGCTGAAGTCCACGCTGAAGGCCTGCGCGACGCGCTGCGCCGCTTTGGTCACGAAGCGGAAATACTGGCGATCCCCTTCAAGTGGTACCCGCCGGAAAAGATCCTCGATCACATGCTGGCCTGCCAACTGCTCGACATTACAGAAGTCGCGGGAACGCCGGTCGATCGCGTCATCGGTTTGAAATTTCCGGCTTACCTGATCCCGCATCCGAACAAAGTGTTGTGGATCCTGCACCAGCATCGAACTGCGTACGAACTCTGGGACCACCCGCTAAGCGATCTGGTCTACTTCCCAAACGGCACGCACGTTCGGGAAGTGATTCAACAAGCTGATCGGAAGCTGATCCCGCAAGCCAAAGCGGTCTTTGCAAACTCGCGCAACGTCGCGCGGCGATTGAAAAAGTTCTGCGACATCGACTCGACGCCGCTTTACCATCCGCCACCCGACGCCGAACGCTTCTACTGTGGGCCAGCGGAAGACTACCTGTTCTTTCCCAGCCGTCTCTGTATTCCCAAAAGACAAGCACTCGTGCTCGAGGCGCTGGCCCACACCCGCAATCCGGTACGCATCGTCTTCGCGGGCACGTCAGACCAGCCTTCGTATGCAGACGAACTGAAATCACTGGGGCGCAAGTTAAAAGTTCAACAACGCGCGGAATGGTTGGGATCGATAAGCGGCGAAGAAATGCGGCGTCGTTACGCGCACGCGATCGCTGTCATCTATCCGCCTACAGACGAAGACTACGGCTACGTCACGCTCGAAGCGATGCTTGCTTCCAAACCCGTCATCACCTGCACTGACTCGGGTGGTCCACTCGAATTTATCACCAATCACGAAACCGGACTGATCGCGGAACCCACACCAGAAGCACTCGCAGATACATTTGATTCGCTTTGGGAAAACCGCCAACAGGCGAAGACGTGGGGTGAAGCAGGACGCGCTCGCTACGAGAGTCTCAATCTTTCCTGGGAAACCGTCATCAGCAAATTACTCGCATGAGACTCAACTGGTTCTCACCTTTGCCACCGGCAAAATCCGGCATTGCGGATTATTCGTTTGGCATTCTTTCCGAACTTAGCAGTCGGGCGGAGGTCACATTGTGGACCGATCGCGCAGGTTGGGACGCGCAACTCGAACAGTACGCCACGGTTCGTCACTATCAACCGGAGCGTATCGATTGGGTGGAACTGAATCGCGCGGAACTCAGCTTCTACAACATCGGCAACAACCATCTTCACCATGCGGCGATCTGGCAGGTCAGCAGGCAGTCGCCGGGCATCGTCATCCTGCACGACGTACGGTTGCACGACTTCTTTGAGAGCTTGTACCGCGGACATTGGCGCGATCACGCTGCTTATCTGAAACTAATCGAGAGCCACTACGGTGAAGAGGGGCTGAGCATCGCCACGGATTTCGTGAGCGCACGGCAAGGCGATTACGATTTCATGGCGCAACGATTTTCGATGACCGGCGCCGTGCTCGAGCACGCACTCGGCGCGGTGGTCCATACGAAAGATGCTTTCAACGAGTTACGAAGGTCGAACCGGTGCCCGGTGTTTTACGCGCCGCTGCCATCCGCGCCCATTTTGAAATCTGCAAAGACAGATGGTCGGCCGTCACAGCCGTACCGATTGATCATCTTCGGCCACATCGGGCGAAATCGCCGGCTCGATGCCGTGCTGGAAGCGCTCTCTCAACAGCCGGAGAATCTATTCAAGTTGGACATCTACGGCGAGATCGACGACGCAAAAACTCTACGGCAACGCATTCAGACGTTGAATCTGAAGCAGGCCGTGACGGTACACGGTTACACGCCGTTGGCGGAGTTGGACCACGCACTCAGCAACGCTCAGCTCGCGATTAATCTTCGTTATCCGACGATGGGTGAGGCGTCGGCGAGTCAACTTCGAATTTGGGAGCATGCGCTGCCGAGTTTGGTAACGCGCGTAGGCTGGTATGCGTCTTTGTCAGCGGACGCTGTTGCCCATGTTCGACCTGAGAACGAGGTCGCCGACATTCGTGCGCAGCTGGAAAGTTTTCTGCAGGATCCTGAGCGCTTCGCGCGCATGGGCCAACACGGACGCCGCCTTGTAGAAACAGAACATCATCCGAAAGCCTATGTCGACACGATAATCTCTCTCTATAAGAATGCGCGTCACTTCAAACTAAAACACGCCGCCTACAATCTGGCACAACGAGCGGGCGCGATCATGGGCTCGTGGTCCAAAGAAATGACCGCGGACAACGACTCCCCCCGCCGAGTAGCGGAAAAGATCCACAGACTCACTGCACAAATCTAGATCTGTATTCAGGCGAGATGATGAACGCCAGCACCAGCTCTGCGTCCACCCAATTACCGAAGTGCTTCAACTTGGCGAGCCAGAAATCGTAACCCGCCTGATCCGGATTACGACGCAGATAACAGATGTACTGCATGAAGACGAACGCCGCGTCAAACTCCTTATCGTAAAACGCCTTGCCATATGGAGTCTGAAACACCAAAAGGCCACCAGCGGTCGTCTGCGCCCCGTCCACGACTTTGAAGACGACACTTGAACGCGTTTCCGTTCCACCAGTCAGACCATTAATCAACGCATTGCGTTCATCAGCAGTGGGGGTGATGCCGGTGGTGAAAAATAACTTGTCGACAAAGGCAGCATTGGTCATCGCGTCGGGGTATGCTGTTTTGAACTCCGCGCGATTCACGAATTGATCGACGAAAGAACGTTTGTTGGCGTTGATAACGGCTGGATCCAACGCGTTGTTGACGACGATGCCCTGGGCCACAGTGGCCATGTCGGCGATATACTCCGTGAAACGCGGACGACAATGACCCGGCAGGTTCTGCGGCACGCCCGGGCATTGAGCGGAAGTCAGTTTGCCCAGCGTTCCCCAGTAGACGCGCAACACGAACGAACCTGTGTTCTGAAACTCCGGCGCGAAGAAAAACGCGGCCGACGTGTTCGCGCGCTTACGTTGCGTGCACGCTTCGAGCGACTCTCCGGGGTGTCGCTTTGCCGGATCGGAACACTCTGTGATCTCGTTGGTCCAATGTGCGAGACCTGGGGCGTCGGGTTCGCGATTGAGAAAGTCGCGGTAGTGCTGCGCGACGAAAAACGCGGCATCATCGATCGGGTTTGGTTTAGCTTTGATCTCGTAAACGCTGCCGTTCGAGAGTGAAACGACAAACACGTTGCCATTCGGACCGGTGACTATGTCTGTAGTCACACCGAAGTCTTTGCCAATCACGAGGCTTTCACTTTCGGTTTGATCGAACTTGTCCGTATTGTCGGCAACTCGATCGGCGAGTCGCGGATCGGTGAAGACAAAGTGCTGCCGGTCAGCGTTGAGTCTGAAGCGAAACAGGAAACCGTTGAGCAGCGTCGTGCGCGAGGCGCCAACCAGCAGGTCACCTTCAAACTGTGCGCCGAGCGCTTTTCCAGTTACGAAACCGATCGGCGAGGGGGCCACCGCATACTTCCAACTGAACTCCGGATCGAGATATTGCGCGCCGGGCAGCAGGTAGAGACGCGACAGCGCTTCCTGCGGCGTTGCGGCGATGTTCGACGGCGGCCAGCGCAGTTGTTGAAGATTACCGGCGGCGTAGGTCAACTCGATTGACTTGAATTCGCCGATGCGGCTAAGCGGGCCCATGGTTTGGATCCAACCGCCGTTGAAGCCCGGAGTTACCCGATTGATCTCGTCGAACGCGTCGTCGCCGTTTTCCTGAGTCCATAAAGTTCCGGCGATCGGATCGAAAGCCATACCGAAACTGTTGCGAACTCCGTAAGCAAAAACTTTCTTTACATTCTCACCTGCTTCGCCGGTCAAACCAGAGGCGGCGTTGAAAAACGGGTTGTCCGTGGGCGTCGAACCGTCGTCGTTCAAACGCAAAACAACTCCGGTCATATGAGCATTGTCAGGCGTTGGTCCACCAAACTGGTCGTCGGTCACAGCAAGGTTGGTAACATTGTTTTGTAAGAACCCGCGGCGGCCGTTGTCGCCAAAGATGATGTAGAGCTTGCCGTCTGGTCCAAAACGGATGACGCCGCCGTTGTGATTGCCACGCGCCGGTTGACCGGAATCCTGCTGCAACGCGCGCAGTATGATCAGATTGCGATCGAACGTGAGGGTTGAGTTGTTCCACACGTAACGATCTACGCGATTGCCGAGCAGCGGTATCTCATCGATGTTCGACGTATCGACCGCCGTGGTGCTCTCGGTCCAGAACAGATATACGAAGCCGTTGGCGGCAAACTGCGGATGCAACGCGATGCCGAGCAACCCGCGTTCAGAAGCATTGTTCACCGGCAAATCGAGTGGCGTGCTGGAAACGACACCATTAACGACCCGTTTTACTCGTCCAGTCGCTCTTTCGAGAATTAGGAAATCGTTCGCCGCGAGAAACGCGATGCTCGTTGGCTGGTCCAAGCCGCTGACCACGGTACTGACGGTCAGGTTCGGATCGGTCATCGAAGGAGTTGCCGCGCCTGGTTGAATGAACGTCGTGATCGACGATGAATTGTTCGCCGTGTCGAAATCACTCTCGCCTGCTGTGACTGTTGCTGTGTTTGCGAGTTGCCCTTGCGCCGTTGGCGTGACGGTGATCGTCATCACAGCACTCGTGCCGGACACTAGACTGCCGAAATTGCACGTTACCGTCGTTGTTCCGCTGCACGTCCCCTGGGTTGCCGACGATGATCCGAAAGTCACGCCTGCGGGCAAAGTATCAGTTATGATGACGTTCGTTGCCGCTGCTGGTCCATTGTTCGTCGCGACGATGCGATACGAGAGGGGTATGCCGACTTGTCCGGGATTTGGCGAAGCAGTCTTAACGATCGATAGATCCGCAGTCGTTGCACTCACGACGTTGAGACCAACGGACTGCGAATGTGTCAGGCTTCCGGACTGCGCTTCAACGTTGAATGAATGATTAGCGATCGGAGTGGCGCTGGTAGTCGAGAACGTCAACGTCGCGGTTTTTGACGTTGCATCGGTAATCGTCACCGTCGCCGGATTAAAAGCGATAGTGACACCTGCCGGAAAAGCTCCCGTGGTACTCAAATTAACCGCACCGGTAAAACCTGCGAGCGGAATGATCGTGATCGTGTACTGCGCCTGCGCTCCGGCGACTACGTTTCTTATTGATGGCGAAATGTCGAGTGCAAAGTCAGGCGTGGTTGATGCGGGCGCTGATGCCACGAACGTGCGATAGATGTTATCGCCGGAAGTGTTGCCGTCGTTGTTTGCCTGATTGCCTGCCGTGTAGAACGTGACCGGACCGATGTCTTCCGCGGGAGCGGTCCAGTTGAAAGTCCAACTAGCGCCGTTCGATTGTCCGATAAAAGTCCCGCCTGCTGAGTGCTCGATGTACTGGCGCGCGTTTCCCGGTCCCTGGTTGTTCAGTATCTGCGTGAGCGGAGTTGTGTTCTGAAGTTCGCCGGCTTTCTCGTCAGACGTGTCGAGGACAGTAAGTTGGAACCCCCAGCGCTGTCGCGTGGGATCGGGATTAGAGTGCGTGACGGTGACTGGATAAGTTTGACCGGGAACGTACGTTTGCGGCGCGGTGATGGAGATGGTGCCGGACCCGGCATCGGGCGGCACGTGACACTCGGCGCAAGCTTCCGGTTCTTCACCGGGAGCGCCGGTGTAACCCGCGGGTGGACCAGCGGAGAAGGCGTGCACGGGTTGAGTAGTGCGAGTGGACGAAAGAAAAATGCCAAGGCAGGCAGCCAGCACTGCCGGCAAAATAATTAGCCTGGCTTTGGTTCGTGCGGCTCGTCCGTGTAGATCGGTACTCAATCCGTGTTATGGAGGTCCGAACCGCGAGCGATACTCAGGCGAGGTGATGAACGCCAGCACCATCTGCGCATCGACCCAGTTGCCAAACTGGTTCAACTTCCCTAACCAGAAGTTGTAGCCGGCGGGATCAGGATCGCGTTGCAGATAGCCGAAGTATTCCATCTGCACAAAGGCGGCGTTGAACAGGTTGTCGTAGAACGCTTTCCCGTAGTTTGTGTTAAAGAAGAGGAGCCCGCCCGCTGTTGTCGTCGTGCCATCAACTACCTTGAACAACACGCTCGCTCTCGTCTCGCTACCGTTATCCAGACCATCAATCAACGCCTGTTTCTCGTTAGACGCGGGGTTGACGCCCGTGGTCTGGAATAGTCTGTTGACGTAGTCAGTATTACTGAGACCGTCGTAAATCGCGCGAAACTCCGGACGCGTAACAAACTCATTCACAAACGCCTGCTTGTTGTTATTGATGACGGCTGGCGCGAGCGCGTCATTCACGACGATTCCGGTCGCAACCGTTCCTGCATCGCGCGTGAATTCGCTGTTGCTTCCTGTTCCACCACCGTAGTGCGGCATGCGGCCGAGCGAACCACGATAGACTCGCAGGACAAAGTAACCAGTGTTCAAAAATTCCGGCGAGAAGAAAAACGCCGCGCTCGTGTTCGCTCGCTTGCGCTCGACACATGCCGGCTCAGTCTCACCGGGGAACCGTTTGGTCGGATCGCTGCACATCGTGATCTCGCCGGTCCAGTGAGCCCACCCTGGACCATCCGGTTCACGTCGCAGAAAGTCCTTGTACTGCCAGCGCACAATCTCCATCGCGTTGTCGATCGGGCTTGGTGGCGGCGGCAGCGCACTGACATTTATTACGTGTGAAGCGACGAGGGTGCCCGAGTTCCTGAAACCAAATCCCCACGTGCCTACGGAAAGAGTTCCGAGGTTGAAGATGTTGGCGTCGTTGCTAATAACCTGTGCTGAAGCACCCGTAAAACGCTCAATGCTCGAATCCAGCGTAAATTGGTTTGGCCCACTCAAAACCGGCGTGCCCCAGTTAGCCACGCGGAAACCGGCATCCGGATAGTTGAGCTTCACATAGACGAAAGTTTGGCCGTTGATGGTCCAACTCCGGAACTCGACCTGATTGGAGTTTAGTACAGTTGGCACCCACGAATTACCGCAACCGCTGAGCGCCCAATTGAGCGAGAACGTTCCAATATCGCCACCCGAACCGGAGTTGTTGTAACCGTCGACGGCAATGCGATACGTTGTTCCGGCTGACGCCGTGAACTGCACGTTACTGGTAGTGACGACACCCGGATCGACGTCATCATTTTTACCGATAAGCGAGAGCGAGTTGACGGCGTTTCCGGTGTAGACCGCAAGCACAGTGTCAAAGCCGCTGCCCGCCGTGGTGAATTGCGCTGGACCACTGGCCGGCGCCTGCCACGTAAACCAGACGGAACGAGAACCGCCGTTGTTGTCGGGCGAGTGATTTGGTTCGTTTGTTTCCCGTGTCGCGCCAACGTTGGTACCGCTCGTCGTTCCCGCGCAACCTGAGATCGCTTGTGCAGCGGAGAAGTTGTCGTTCGACGGAGGGGGCGGCGGTCCGAGAGTGTTGGAGTTGTAGCCGAAAATGTCGAGGGCCTTAATATCGTTCTGTGTGATCTGGCGGCGGAGGCCGCTCGGAATACGCGGATCCATGATGCCGATGTAACCGGAAAGCGTACCGCCGTTTCGACTCGCCTGTCGCCAGTGACTTGATTGATTACCGTCGGCGTTGTCGTCGCTTGAGGCACTCAGTCCGCCATCGGAAAGTCCGAGCTCCGTAACGGTTTGCGTAGGTAGTTGGAATGTTTGACCGGGAACGAAATAGTACTGCGAGTTCGGCGCGGGTCCACCGATGGTCATAATGCGCTGTGCGGTGGTGAAAGTGGCGCTCGTAGTACCCTGGCGAAAACGGTAAAGATCCCACATCGCCGGAGTGGAAGTTCCGCCACCAGAACGCGACGTAAATCCCAGAGCGTGTCCAATTTCGTGAGTGGCAACGGCTTCGAAATCCGTTTGTCCAAACGAGATGCCGTCGCTCGGGTCGAAGTCGAAATTGAAAGAAGAATTGAATCCGATGCGGGCAGCGCTGTCGGTCGATTGCGCGGTCGGGTTCAACAAACCAATGGCGCGAGCGATCGAGGCTGAGACCGATACTGAGGTCGTCGAACCTGAACCAGTGTCGATCGGGAGCGAATTCGCCGGTAGCGCCTGGTAAATCGCTTGTTTTGCCGGGGTATTCGCGCCGTTTATCAGATTACTCCTGACGACCGAATAGCTGGCTCCGCCAACGCTGGGTGAACTCGTCGCTCCCAAGGTGCCTGAGCCCCACGGTTGGCCAAAATTCTCCGGGCCGTAATCGGCGTCGAGAAAAATCGTGACGGGCGAATTGATCACGGCTTCCCAGGTGTCAGCCGCCCGCAGAAAGGCCGCTTTAGCCTGTGGCGCTGCGTCAAGGTTCGCGGTCGCGCGCAGGATGATCGTTAGTTGACCTTCAGCGCTTCCACCGCCGGTTAAGGCGTTTAAGTTGTCGCCGAGATGATTGACCTGCCGGAGGTCTTTCGGATTGATCAGCTCGAGTTCACGGCGCTCGGCTAAGTTGGCCTCACGACAGGTAGTGTCGCCGTCTTCTGCCGTGTAAATCAGGAAGTGATCCCATTCGATGCCGGTCGAAGCCGAGGACGTGCTCGCATAAACGGAGCCGGTCAGGCCCAGAGAAGTTAAAAAGACCGCCAGTATCAGGGTTAGAGCGAGCGCGGTTCGGTAATGCAAAGTTCGTTTCCTCGTACGAAAGGGGGTCAGGAGTGAGTGGTCCGCGGGGCTAACCACCAGCATCATAACGTCTGCGCCGACAGCACGTCTAGATCGGCCCTGCTATCGGTGCAAATTAGCGGCTGAAGGTTGCCTTAGGCCATTCACTAGCTGGCATTTTAAGGCGCGCCGAAGCGGGAGCGATACTCCGGCGACGATATAAAGGCCAGCACCATCTGCGCATCGACCCAGTTGCCAAACTGGTTCAATTTTCCTAACCAGAAGTTGAATCCGTCCGGATCGGGGTCGCGCAACAGATAGCCAAAATATTCCATCTGCACAAAGGCAGGGTTGAATAAGTTGTCGTAGAACGCCTTCCCATAGTTCGTGTTGAAGACAAGGAGCCCGCCCGTGACCGTCGTTGTTCCATCCACCACCTTGAATAACACGCTCGCTCTCGTCTCGCTACCGCTATTCAAACCATTGATCAATGCCTGCCGATCGCCGTCCGCAGGGATAACGCCGGTCGTCTGAAACAGCTTGTCGACGTACTGAGTGTTATTCAAGCCCTCATAGATCTGGCGAAACTCAAAGCGCGTGACAAACTCATTCACAAACGCCTGCTTGTTGGCATTGATCACGTTCGGATCGAGCGCATCGTTGACGACGATTCCGTTCCCAACCGCTGCCGCGTCGCGCGTGAACTCATGTCCGGGACTGGTGCCTCCACCAAATTTCGGCATTCGTCCAAGCGAGCCACGATAGACTCGTATCACAAAGTAACCAGTGTTCGAAAACTCCGGCGAGAAGAAAAACGCTGCGCTCGTATTTGCTCGCTTGCGTTCGATACAAGCCGGCTCAGTTTCACCCGGGAACCGTTTCGTCGGATCGGTGCACATCGTGATCTCGCCCGTCCAGTGGTCCCAACCTGGACCATCCGGTTCCCGTCTGAGAAAGTCTTTGTACTGCCAACGAACGAACTCGCGGGCGCCCGCTAGCCCCTCGATCGGATTGACCGGAGGCGGTGTCGAGCTTACCGTGAAATTATGGACCTTCGCAGTCGTACCGGAAGTCCTGAACGTGAAACTGTAATTGCCCGGCGATAACGCTCCAAGGTCCCAGATCTGTGCGTTGCTACTGATAGCCGGGACATTTGCGCCGTTGAAGTGTTCGATGGTGGCATTGACGGTAAAAGCATTGCCCGACTGAGAGGGCGTACCCCAGTTGGTTACACTATAGCCGGCGTCCGGGAAGGTAAGCTTCGCGTAAACAAATGAGCGACCGCCGAACCTCCAATCCTTCATCTCGACCTGCGATCCAGTCAGCGTCGCTGCACTAAACTGTCCCTTGGGAACAAACGTGACCTGACCCGCATTCTCCAAACTGACGAAAGTGTCCTTGTTTGTGTGAGAAGCGATGTACGGATCCTGAGCGCCGCCACCGATACCGACAGTCGGTCTAATAAGCTTGTTGCCGGTTCCATAACGCGACCTGATCGTTCCGTTGGTGTTGAGTTCGATCTCGAAGTTGATTGGTGAACTGCCCGGCACTGCGAGACCCTGGCATTCATTGCCGTCGAAGTTGCATGGCACACCTTGCCAGCGAAAGACGAGCTGCGTCGGACTTGTCCTTATCTGGTAGATACCAGCGTCACCTCGTTTCGATTCCCGAAGATCGATATCTTCCCAAAGACCGGCAATCATCTTGTAGCCGCCGACTTGCAACGGCCAACCCGGTGAATCATCTGCGACGTCAGGATTTGACGCCGGCAAAATACGCAGAGGCGGATCGGAGAAGAAGATGTTGCCGTTCGTAGAGAGGGTCAGCTCGGTGAAGTTTTCGCCGAAGAACGGAAACGTAAAACCGGCCGGCAGTAAGACGTCCAAATACCGATCGTCGCCGTTGGGCCTGTGACGAACGCTGGTGTCTGTTGTCAGCGGTGCAGCTCCACCAACGACGACGTCGTACGGATCGCCACTGAGCGCCGGGATTGCGATGGGCAACTCTCCGGGAACGCTTTCGTTGCCGTTGTCGTCGAAACAAACAACACGAATCATTCCAACCGTGTGACGGATCGGAATTGAGACCTGCACGGTCATAGTGGCCGCAGGCGCGCCTGGCAAGACGCCTTTCAACGGAAAAACTTGTCCGGTTACGCTTTCAACGAAGCTGATTTCATACAGTTTTGGAACACCGCTCGCAGGTCCATTGTCGCCTACCGCGGTGTAACTGATCTCGAGGTTGCGTCCGTTTTGCGAGTTGAGACGAAGATTCGTGATTGGGCCTGGTGGCGTTGTGTCGTTCTCTGCGAGCGCTTGAAAACTATTGAAGATATTCAAGCGACGGCTCGTCAGCGTCTTGTTTAGTAATTCCGGTCGCACGTCGCCATTTAGCACCAGAAGATTCTTCACCTGTTTGACGGTGAGGTTTGGGTTCTGCGCCCACAAAAGCGCCGCCGCGCCTGTGACGTGTGGAGCGGCCATCGATGTGCCGGCGAAGAAACTATACGTGTCCGCCGTGGGAGGAGCTGGATCTGGAAAATCCGGCAGACAGTTAAAATCTGGCGGACCAGGATCGGCACATGGTGGTGTCGTGCTCAGAAGGCCAAATGCCCCTAAGTCGTCTTCAAAATCCGCACCGGGAGCTGCAATGTCGACGCTGGTTGGTCCAAAGTGCGAGAACGAAGAAAGGTTGTCGTCGAGATTCGTCGAAGCGACGGAAATGATGTTTGGCACGTTGTAGCCGGCCGGGAAAACGGGAACTTTATCGTTGTCCTTTTCCATCAATCCGATGTCTTCGTTGCCCGCCGCCGCGACAAAAAGAATTCCGGAAGAGTTCAAATTGCCGATTGCGGTCAGAAACGTTTGAGAGAAATCCAGCGCACCAAAACTCGCGTTGATGACGCGTATGTTTGCACCCTGCGAGCCCCCCGAGGTTTGCCAAAGATCGCGCATCTGTTTTGCGTAGGTGCTCGCGTCCGACGCGTCCATGACGTCGCCAAAGCCGTCCTCATGGAGGACCTTCAAAGACATCAGGCTGACAGTCCAATTCACACCGGCAACACCGATATTGTTATCGCCGCGTGCGCCGATGATTCCCGCTACGTGAGTGGCGTGCGTTTCCTGATCCTGACCGCTGAAGACATTTCCAGTCTCAGGCTCGACAGTGAAATTTGCTCCGTTGACGTCACCGGGGATCCCAAGAGAACCCGGCGATGGATTGGTCCATATGTTCCCTTGCAGATCTTCGTGCGTGGTATCGATACCTTGGTCCATTACCGCAACCACAACACCAGTACTTCCCTTCGTAACGTCCCACGCCAGATTCGCTCCGACCTTGTTCAGAGCCGGCTGCCGTCCCGCCGTGAAGTGCGGATCGTTGGGTGTTGCCATGGCGCGCATGATGTAGTTGGGTTCGGCGTAGAGCACGTCCGGCCGGCTTCGCAGCGCCGCGACGGTCTTGAGTGTGTCTTCCGGCGCGACATGGACCAGCCGCAACCCCGGAATCAGATCCGCGGCCTTTCGTCGTTCAACTTCAACCCGCATCAATTCACCGGTCATGGCCGCTACGACGTCACGGCCCGTGCGATTGACGGCAATCGATTCGCTGCGATAACGCACGATTACTTCGCCCACGCGGAAGCGGGGCCACTCGCCTTTTCTCTGTGTCGACCTTTGAGACGAACGATAGCGCGCGTTCGATCGTGAGGGGAAATGCGCGAGAGCGAGTACGATCAAACTGAGACAGAGGCACAGCGTTAGCGCGACACGGATACGCGCAGGGTTTTTCCTAAGAGGGGTAATAGGCATAAAAACATCTTTCATCGAGCAGGTTAGGAGGTTGGCGTCGTCACTTAAACTAAGTGGGGGGCGAACGACGGCCAAGAATATATAACACTTTTGGCTGCGTTTACAGCCGTTTGACGCGTTCGGGAGAGCGAAGTGTTTAACGAGACCGCTGGCCGATCTGCTCGGTCCCGAAAGAGCCAATGCCGTTCAGACGAAAGCTGAACACTACACGGTTCTCTTTGCGTAGACCGACGTTGAACGTTGAGAACTGGCCTGTGACCGCGCAGCAGTCCCAGCTATAGCCGAGCGTGACCGTGGAACTGATGAGCGAGTTGTCGCCTCGTCCAGGCCGCTTCTGAAAATCGAAAAAGAACGACGAACCACCAAATAGCCCGCTTGCCTCGTTACCCAGAAACACGGATGGGCTCCACTGCGAACCACGCAACGTCCCCGCCTCAAAACCGCGATTGTCCACGAACTGCGCGAAGCTCCCATCGAGTTCGATCGCGCGCGTGTAATAAAAGCTCTGGAAGATCTGGACGAGGGGACGAGACAGTCCAAACGTCGTCGACATCGATCGCAAACCGCCGCCATGCGTGTCGTAATCCGTTCGGAAATCGACAAACAGATCACGTCGCGGACGATAGCGCGCATCGAGATTCACAGGAGAATAACGTCGCGGGACTCCGCCATAAACAAATCCGGAGAGCGTGTTGATCGGATAAAACTGATTGCGTTGATTCAGCTTTAGCGCGCCACCAAAAAACGGATCGAAAAAATACTTTCCACGTACGGTGATCGTCAGCGCTTCGTACGGTTGGCTTGCAAGCAGCGGCCGATTTTCCCTGCGCGCTACTTCGGCTGCCTCGTCGGTAACATTCTCAGTAGACCGGCGCGTGAAGAAACGATTCGCGATACCAAATTCGATCTCGTTCGTATCGGCGACCGCATCGTTGTAATCGAAGCGAATGATGCGATCGAAGTTGTTAATGCCGGCGAGTCGACGATAGACGAGATACGGTTCGATCACGTGACGGAAGAAGAAGGCGCCACTCCCGCGATGGAAATCCCTCGCGAAGGCGGGCGGCCGCACGTCCAACTCAAACTCGCCATAGCTGCGGGTTATGTTCTGACTAAGCACGTCGCGTGTCGTTGGATCGAGCGAGTTGGAATAGAACGTCACACGCCCCGTTGCGGACGTCGTTATGGACCAACCCGCAAAGTGCAAAGGGAGTTCAAACCGCGGGTGCAGATCGAGTCGCTGCACGATCGATGGCGAGATGATCGGATTACCACCGACTTCATTCACGAACAGCACCGGATCTTCGACTGTCTCCTTGCGGCTAACGCCTTCCGCCGCCGCGCTGAACGAATAGTAGACCGGAAGGTGTTTCAGAAAGTTGAGAATGGTCGGACGCTTATCGATGCTGACGCTCGGCAACTGGCGAATACGAATACGTGCGTTCGTCAGCGACGTAACCTGCGTCCGTGCGAGAAAATTGAAGCTGTACTCTTCGTGGTCCTTATTTACAAAGACCTGCGACGTCTCTTCGGGTGAGATTGCCTGTTGAATGTTGTCGGAGAAGACCTGACGAAAAGCGAGGTTCGACGTGACGTTCACATCAGCCGCGGCAATGAAACCGTTCTTGAAGTAGTGAACACCATCAACGTACAAACTCGATCCGCCCTGATCGGGATTCGCTGCGGATGCTTCCTGTCCAAAGATGCGATCCTTGACGGCGTAGAAGCCGGCGTTGAGGTACGAACGCGAGTTTGCGCGTGTGCGTAAGTCGGCTCCGAAGCCGAGGCCACGCTGCGTGTAGACGTCGCTGCGAAAAGTGAAGTCAGCGGAGCGGCCGAGCGTTTGGTAGTAAGCAGTCGACAACCGAAAACCCTTCGCACCTGAACCGCCGATAGTCGGCGTGAGAAAACCTGACGCGCGATCGCGCGGTTTGATTGACACTGACGCGTACGGCAGATAGAAGACGGGCACGTTCTTCAGTCGCAGTTTTGGCGAAACGACGCGCACGCGATCACCGGTCTTGATGGTTGCCTTGCTCGCGTGAAAGCTCCACTTCGGAACGTCTTCGTCGCACGCAGTGACCTGAACGTTGATCGCGACGATCGTGTCGAGACTGATCTTCTCGACGCGATCGGCTGTGAAATAGATACGCGTGCCGTCCTGCGTTTGGTTTGTATAGCCGGTGGAGTTCTCGAAGTATCCGGTTTTGGTGCGATAGTTCCATTCGGCACGCGATCCGGTGATGCGCTGTTGATCCGCTTGATCGAAAACTACGCTGCCTTCCGCTACAAGCCTGTTCTCCGCATCGTAAACCGTTATCTTGTCAGCCTGGAGCCGATACGTGCCGATGCGAGCGTCGACGTTTCCTTCGTAAAGGAAGATGCGAGCAGTTTCCGGGCCTGACACAGACTGTTTTGACGAGATAACGTCGAGCCGATCGGTGCCGACACCCTGCGCGCCATTTCGCTGCGGCGGACGTCGCTGAACAGGTTGGTCCGGATTCAATGGATTGACGTTCGGCGTGTCGGTCATCGGGTTTGAGACTTTCCGATCGACCGGATTCGTTTGCTGCGCAAGTCCAAGCTGGCAAGCCAGTAGGAGGATTAGGATTACCAGGGACACACGAATCATAGGGCGGGTGGATGCTAACATAGCCGACGCGTGTCTGAGCCTTTTAATTTAATGATTGTAGCTGGTGAACCTTCAGGCGATGCGCATGCCGCCGCGCTCGTTCAGGCACTCCAGAAAAAAACACAGATTAAATACTTTGGTGCGACCGGGCCATTGATGCGTGCCGCTGGAGTCGAAACGGTCGTCAATTCCGACGAACTTGCGATCATGGGCATACTGGAAGTCGCCCAAGTGTTTCCGAAGTTCGTCGCCGCGTTTCGCAAGTTGAAAGCAGCGGCGATCGAGAGAAAGCCGGATGCAGTTATTCTCGTAGACTGGCCCGAGTTCAACTTGCGACTTGCGAGTTCTCTTCACCGTCGTGGACTCAAGGTGATCTACTACATCAGTCCACAGCTATGGGCGTGGCGTCCGCGTCGCATCAACCGCATTCATCGCGATGTCGATCTGCTGCTCTCGATTCTTCCGTTCGAAGCCGAGTGGTTCAAAGCGCGTGGGGTGGACCATGTGGCGTTCGTCGGACATCCGCTGGCGGGTCAAGTTAGACCACGGATTAATCGGAAGGAATTCTGTGAGCAGCATAATCTGGATCCGGATAAACCGATTGTCGCGTTTTTACCCGGCAGCAGGCGAAAGGAGTTGCAACGCATTCTGCCTCCGATGGTCGCAGCCATCAACAAGCTGAAAGGTGCTCATCCGGATATTCAGCCCGTGATTGTCGTGGCGCCAAGCCGCACAGTCGAAGAGACAAAAGAAATTTTGTCTCCACTAAACTCGGTCCTGTTGGTCCATGGACAAACACGCGAGGCACTTGCGGCCGCGGACGCCGCCGCTATCGCCAGCGGAACCGCGACACTCGAAGGCGCGTTGCTCGAAACTCCGATGGTTGTGGTCTACAAAGAATCAGCCGTGAACTGGCACACGCTGGG
>Ga0079218_10000029_pt1 | contig 24966 bp, 19 predicted proteins | sample NCCompost_FD_77181 | JGI IMG/M metagenome (GOLD analysis project Ga0079218, IMG submission 77181) | Agricultural soil microbial communities from Utah to study Nitrogen management - NC Compost | ecosystem: Environmental > Terrestrial > Soil > Agricultural land | place: USA: Utah | collected... | reverse complement strand
TATAGCTCGATCTCGAGGAGGCGCCGGCCGCGAGGGTGAACATCCGCTACGAATTCCGGCCGCAGCTGGCGAGGCTCGGCATCATCCCGCCGCCCACGCGGGCCGATCCGCTGCGCCGCCGCGAACGCGCGCGCGGCTTCGCGCCCGGATTCGCGCCGGAGATCGAAACGCTGCGCCGTTAGGGCGCAGTCCGGAGGGGCGGCGCGGCTCCGAGCTCGACCTCGAGGCGGCCCACCAGCGTATCGAGCTCGGCGCTGACGGCGCGCACGGTGTCGGGCTGGCTCAAGTCGACGCCGGCGCCGGCCAGCAGGCGCATCGGATAGTCGCTGCCCCCCGCGCGCAGCAGGTTCATGTAGCGCGCGACGCCGTCGCGCGCGACGGCCGGATCCGCCGAGCGGATGTCCTGCATCAGTCGCGCCGTCGAGGCAAAGCAGGTGGCGTACTGGTACACGTAGTACGGCGCGTTGAAGAAGTGCGGGATGCGCGCCCAGGTGACGTGCGACAGCGGCTCGGGGTCGATGACGTCGCCGTAGTAGTCGCGCACCAGGCCGGCATAGATGCCGCTCAGCGTTTCGGCGGTCACGGGACGGTCCTGCTCCACCAGCCGGTGCGCCTGCAGCTCGAAGTCCGCGAACATCACCTGGGTGAAGAAGGTGCTGGCGATGCTGTCGATGGCGTGCTGCAAGAGCACGGCGCGCTCGGTCGCGCTGCGCGCGCGGCGCAGCATGAGATCGAGGAACAGCGCCTCGTTGAGGGTGGACGGCACTTCGGCCACGAAAATCGTGTAGCCGGCATAGACATACGGCTGCGCCTGGTGCGACAGCAGCGTGTGCATCGAGTGCCCCATCTCGTGGGCCAGCGTGAACACCGCGTCGAGCGTCTCGTTGTAGTTCAGGAGCATGTACGGATGGGCGCCGTACACCGGGGCGGAATACGCGCCGCTGCGCTTGCCCGCGTTCTCGAACACGTCGATCCACCGCTCGCGGAAGGCTCTTCGCACCTCGGCCTGATACTCGGCGCCGAGGGGCGCCACGGACTCCACGATCCACTCGCCCACGTCGTCGTAGGCGTAGCGCTCTTCCTGCCGCACCAGCGGCACGAAGACGTCGTACAGGCAGTACTTGTCGAGGCCGAGCCGCGCCCGGCGCAGCCGGTGGTAGCGCCGCAGCGGCTCCACGCCGGCCTTGGCCTCGGCAATCAGGTTCTCGACCACCGAGGGCGGAATGTCGTTGCCATGGAGCGCGGCGTCGAGCGTCGTGGAGTAGCCGCGCGCGCGGGCGTGGAACCAGTCGCGCTGCAGCACGCCGTTGTACATCGCCGCAATCGTGTTCTGGCTGTCCGCAAACGACTGGTGGAAGGTGCGGTAGGCCTGCGCGCGGTCGGCCTGCACGCGGCTGGTTTCGAGCAGCGCGCGGTACTGCGCGTAGGTCAGCGTCACCTGCTCGCCGCTTTCGAGCGTGATCGACGGAAACTTCTTGTCGGCGGTCGTGAGCGCCGAGTAGCTGTCGGCCGGCACGGTGTTGAAACGGCCCGAGTACGACAGCAGGCGCTCCCCTGTCTCGTCGAGCACGTGCTCCTGCTCGTGAAAGAGGCTCTCGACGAAGAAGCGGTAGACCGCCAGCTGCGGCTCCGCCGCCATCCACCCTTGGATCGTGGCGAGCGGGATCGCCAGCAGTTCGGGGTTGAACCAGGCGCTGGCCAGCTGCTGCCTGGCGAAGAGAATCTGCACCTGCTGGCGCCTGCCGTTGAGGCGGTTGTCCCGCAGGTCCTCGTCGTACTGGAGCGCCGCGAAATACCACACCCGATAGCTGAGCGCTCCCAGCCTGTCCATCGCGTGCAGCGCTTCCAGCAGGCGCGCGCCGGATTGGCCGAGCGTGTTCTGGAATCGCCGGAAGTCGTCGATCAGCCCCTCGAGCTCCCGATAACGCTTCTCCCACTCCTCCCAATCGGCACAGACCGCCGACAGATCCCACCGGTAGCGGTCGGGCACCGACGGACGTAGCGGCGGGTCGCCGGGACCGGGTCGATAGACGTCGAGAGGTGGCATCGGGTGTCCGTTACGAGCGCAGCAGGGTCCGCAGATCCTCGTAGTCGGCCGAGAGCGGCTTCGAGAACCGGGGGCGGGTGATGGCGGCGGCCAGCGCCGGCGGCAGCGGCACGGCCTCCCCGATGGCCGGCTCGACTACCTCGCGGAACTTGGCCGGGTGCGCCGTGGCCAGAAAGACGCCGGTGGCATCGCCGCCGGCCATTCGCAGCATGTCGTTCACCGCCAGCCAGCCGATGGCACCGTGCGGGTCGAGGAGGTAGGCGTGCTCGCGGTAGACGCGGCCGATCTCGGCCACCACGCGCGCGTCCGGGTAGGCGAACCCGGTGACGTCGCGCCGCAGCGCCTCGAGGTCGCCGCCGTAGATCCACTGCATGCGTTCGAAGTTGCTCGGTGCGCCGACGTCCATGGCGTTGGCGACCGTCCGGACCGACGCCTTCGGGTCGTAAAGGCCGGTGTCGAGGTAGCGCGGGACGGCGTCGTTGACGTTGGTGGCCGCCACGAACTGCCGGACGTGCAGTCCCAGGCGCTTGGCAATGAGGCCGGCCGTCAGGTCGCCGAAGTTGCCGCTCGGCACCGCCACCACCGGCCCCTGCTGGCCCCCGACGGCCGCCACCAGGAAGTAATAGAACACCTGCGGCAGCAGCCGCCCCAGGTTGATCGAGTTGGCAGGGGTCAGCCAGACGTGGCGGCGCAGCTCGTCGTCGGCAAATGCGGTCTTGACCAGCCGCTGGCAGTCGTCGAAGGTGCCGTCCACTGCCACCGCGAGGATGTTGTCGCCCATCGACGCCATTTGCGCTTCCTGGACGTCGCTCACCTTCCCGGCGGGATAGAGCACCACGACCCGCGTGTCGGGGACGCGGTGGAACGCTTGCGCGACGGCGCTACCGGTATCGCCGGAGGTCGCCACCAGGATCGTCAGCGGCGTGCCGTCGGTGAAATGGTGCAGCAGCCGGGCCTGGACGCGCGCCCCGACATCCTTGAACGCCATGGTCGGGCCGTGGAAGAGCTCGAGCGCCCACACGCGGTCCGTCACCTTGACCAGCGGAATCGGGAAGTCGAGCGCGTCGCGGACGAGCGGCTCCAGCGCCGCCTCGGTGATCTCTCCCCGCAGCAGATGGGCGCCCACAACGGTGGCGATGGTGACGATGTCGGCGCCCCGGACCCGCTGCAGCGCCTCGGCCGGCAGCGGATCGATCCGCGCGGGCATGTAGAGGCCGCCGTCGGGAGCGGTGCCGGCGAACAGGGCGTCGATGAAGGGCACCGGCGGCGCGGCGCCCCTGGAACTGATCCAATCCATGAATACGCGGCCTACTCCGGTCTGATGGGCACCGGGCGGCCCTCGGCGTCAACGGCCACGAACACCACCTCGGCCTCGGTGACCTTGATCCGCTCGGCCGGAGCGTCGGCGGCCGACGGGGCACCCCACCGCTCGGCTTCGACGACCACCCGGATAGTCACCGAGGTGCGGCCGATCCGCACCGTTTCGGTGAAAAAGCTCACGATATCGCCGACGAACACCGGCTCGTGGAACTCCACCTCGCGCATGGCCTTGGTGACGTAGCGGTGCGGGCCGGCCCGGCGGGCCTCGATGGCGGACGCGAGGTCGATGTGCGACAGGATCACGCCCCCGAAGATCGTGCCGTAGGCGTTGGTGTCCTTGGGAAGCAGGAGCACTCGAATCGCCGGGTCGCGGTCCGTCATGGGCGGTCTTCATTCTTTCCCATCCCGCGCCCCGGGTCCACCGACGCGGCGCCGTCACGCGGCGGCAACTACGCCGTGCTTCACTTTCTGATTGAGCCTTGAGGGCACGGCGCTTACGATTGGACTCTGCGGACCGATACGGAGAACACCGAAGGATGCACAGGACATGAGCACGCTCGCCAACGGCCGCCAGGCCCCGATCGACGCCAACGCCTCGACGTCGCGTGCCTGGACGGTTCACGACTCGAGCGAGCTCTACGAAGTGAGCCGCTGGGGTAATGGCTACTTCTCGGTCAGCCCGGCGGGACATCTGCAGGTCCATCCGACCAAGGACACCAGCTCGGCGATCGACCTCAAGGAGCTCGTCGATCGCCTGCAGCTCCGCGGCATCAGCCTGCCGGTCCTCATCCGCTTCACCGACATCCTCAAGCACCGGCTGGGGGATATCTACCAGGCGTTCCAGGCGGCCATCGCGCAGAACCAGTATCAGGGCGCGTACTGCTGCGTCTACCCGATCAAGGTCAATCAGCAGCGCCAGGTGGTCGAGGAAGTCCTGAACTTCGGCAAGCCGTACCGCTTCGGGCTCGAGGCCGGCTCGAAGCCCGAGCTGCTGGCCGTCGTGGCCATCGCCGACAACGACACGCCGATCATCTGCAACGGCTTCAAGGACGCCGAATACATCGAGACCGCGATGCTGGCCCAGAAGATCGGGCGCCGCATCATCCCGGTGGTCGAGAAGTACACCGAGCTGGGCCTCATCCTCGAGGTGGCAGAGCGGATCGGCGTGCGGCCGCAGATCGGCATGCGCGTGAAGCTGGCCTCGCGCGGCAGCGGGCGCTGGCAGTCGTCGGGCGGCTTCCGCTCGAAGTTCGGGCTCACGATCACCGAGATCATGCGCGGCCTCGAAGAGCTGAAGTCGCACGGCATGGCCGATTGCCTCCAGCTCCTGCACTTCCACCTCGGGAGCCAGATCACGAACATCCGCATCGTGAAGGGCGCGCTGAACGAGGCCGCCCGCGTCTACACCGAGCTCGCCAAGCTCGGGGCGGGACTGCAGTACATCGACGTCGGCGGCGGCCTGGGCGTGGACTACGACGGCTCGCAGACCAACTTCGAATCGAGCATGAACTACACGCTCCAGGAGTACGCCAACGACGTCGTCTACCACATCCAGACGGCGTGCGACGAGGCCGGCGTGGCCCACCCGACGATCATCTCGGAGAGCGGCCGCGCCGTGGTGGCCTATCACAGCGCGCTCGTGTTCAACGTGCTCGGCGTGTCGGGGTTCCGCGACGAAAAGGTGCCCACGACCGGCAACCCGGACTGGGAACAGCCGCTGCTCGACCTCGTCGAGACCTATAACAACGTCACCGCGCGCAACGCGCTCGAGGCGTTCCACGACGCGCAGCAGGCGCTCGACATGACGCTGAGCCTGTTCTCGGCCGGCTACCTGCCGCTCGAGCAGCGCAGCATGGCCGAGAACCTCTTCTGGGCCATCGCCACGAAACTGCAGCGCATCGCCGCCACGATGACGGAGGTGCCCGAGGATCTGCAGAACCTCGACGAGCAGCTGTCCGATACCTACTTCTGCAACTTCTCGCTGTTCCAGTCGATCCCCGACAGCTGGGCGATCAAGCAGCTCTTCCCGGTGATGCCGATCCACCGGCTCAACGAGAAGCCCGACAGCCATGCGGTGCTCGGCGACATCACCTGCGATTCGGACGGCAAGCTGGATCGGTTCGTGGACCGGCGCGACGTGAAGAAGACGCTGCCGCTGCACTCCGTGAATGGGGACTCGTACTATCTGGGCGTCTTCCTGGTCGGCGCCTACCAGGAGATCCTGGGCGACCTCCACAACCTGTTCGGCGATACGCACGCCGTGCACGTGAGCCTCGACGAGAACGGCGGCGTGCGGCTCGACGCCCTGATCAAGGGCGACACCGTGCGCGAGGTGCTCGACTACGTGGAGTTCGACGCCGAGGCGCTGCTGGGCAAGCTGCGGACCGACGTCGAGACCGCGGTGCGCGCCGGCCGCGTGGACTACGAAGGCGCCGGCCGCCTGCTCCGCTTCTACGAAGACGGCCTGCACGGCTATACGTACCTGGAAGAGTGATCCAGGTCAGGTGGGTCTGGTAGGTCAGGTGGGCCAGGTGGGTGAAGAGCTCTTACCTACCTGACTCACCCGACCTACTTGACCTACCTGACCATCATTTCAGCGCAGCCGTCAGGTCGTAGGCCGCGACGCTGTTCGAGAAAAGAAACGGTACGACAGCAAGTCTGCGCGCTGGAACGTACCCGAAATCGGCGCCGCCGGCCGAGAACTTCGCGATCACCGTCACGTCTCCCGCCCTGCTGACACGCAACAGCCGCTGGCCGAGCACGTCCGTCACCAGCAGGCCGCCGCTGCCATCGAGCTCGATACCGTCGATGCCGCCGACCGGCTGGGTGGTCACGAGCGTCCGCTGCTTCGACGTGCGATCGAACGCGATGAGATGCCCGCTCGGCGCGGGACCTCGCCCTCCGGGACCACCCGGCCCGCCGCGTCCCGCTCCGGGCACCGGCGCCGGGCCGATGGTGCCGAGGATGAGCCGGGCGCCGTCCACGAGCAGTCCGTTCGGCTGCTCGACGGCGTCGGCCCCCTCCACGAACACCGACGCCTTCCCGTTGCGCACCTCGAAGATCTTCAGCGCCGCCGAGTCCGACACGTAGACGGTGCCATCGGGCGCGGTGGCGAGGTCGTTGAGGAACTGCGCGCCCTCGATCTTCACGCGCGACACTTCCTTGCCGCTCGCGATGTCGAAGCCCACCACTTCGTCGATGTCGGCCGCATACAGCACGCCGCGGGCGCTGCGCAGCCCTTTGGGCGCGTGCAGTCCGGTGGCCCATTTCTCGGCCACGACCTTCCCGTCCGGCGACAGGCGCGAGATGTAGCCGTTGCCGTCCTTCTCGAGGATCTGCCCGTTGATCGACGACACGAACACCGCGTTGGAGGCCGCGTCGTGGAAGGCGCTCTCGGGCGCCGCGAAGCCGGTCGTGAGGTTCCACACCGGCGTCAGCGTGGGATCGGCGCCCTGGGCGAAGGCGCTGTTGCTGAGCGCGGCGGCGGCCAGCACAGCGCTTCCCAAGGCGGTGGCGAGCGCCAGCACTCCAGCAAGCAGTCGAAACATGGTGTCTCCTGAATCTGGTGGGCCGCCTAAAGGCAGCCCCTACTTACGGCGCTGGTCGTAGAACTTGCGGCAGGCGCGCTGGAAGCGCTCGTTGAGCGGGCCGGCCACGTCGGCCGGCAGCGGGCCGAGGCGCGTCCACTGCGACTGCGCGCTGCGCACCTCCTGCTCCGCCTCGCGCCAGCGGCTGTCCTCGGCGTGGGCAACGGCCTGCCCCCCGGCCATGGTGTTGGCGGCAAGCCGCTCCCGCAGCCGCTGCGCGAGCAGCTCGGCGGGCGACGCCGGAGCCGGCGCCTCGGCGCCGCTGGAGCGCGCCAGCGACTCCACCTTGGCCAGCAGCTTCTCCATGCGCTTGCGCGTCGTCTCCGGGTCGAGATCGGTACCGGCAAAGGCGGCCGGCCAGGCGGCGACGAGCTTTCCGAGCGCCTGGTGGTAGCTGGCCGCGAGCTCCTGCTGCACGGTGCGCGGCAGTTCCGGCGCCTGCTGCCACTTCGCGCGCGCCTGCACCACCGTCTCGGCCAGGCCGTCGGGCGCCGCGCCGTCCGCGCTCCCGGCCGCCACCAGCGCTTCGAGCTCGTGGATGACGTCGGCGCGCGCCGCCGCCTTCGACTGCAGGTCCACTTGATCGCGGTGCTTGTAGCGATCGAAAAACGCGTCGCAGGCGGTGCGGAACCGCTGCCACACGGCGTCGGACTTCGAGCGGCGCACCGGGCCGATCTGCTTCCATTCGACCTGCAGCTTCTTGCACTCGCCCGCCGCGGCTTCCCAGTCCGTCGCCGTTGCCAGCGCCTCGGCGCGGGCGCAGAGCGCCTCCTTGCGCGACAGGTTCTCGGACCACTCGTCCTTGCGCTTCTTCAGATCCTCGTGGCGGCGGCTGAAGAACTGATCGCAAGCGGCCCGAAAGCGCTCCCAGATCGCCTTCTCGCTGCCGCGCGAGACCGGCCCGACCGTCTTCCACTCGGCCTGCAGCGCCTGCAGCGACGTGGCGGTCTTCACCCATTCGGTGGAAGCGGACAACGCCTCGGCCTGCTCGCAGAGCGACTGCTTCTTCGCCAGGTTCTGTCCGCGCTCCTCGTTCTGCGCGGTCAGGTGCGCCGAGGTGCGCGCGAACACCGCGTCCTGCGCCGTCTTGAACCGGCGCCACAGCGCCTCGCCCTGCGTGCGCGGCGCCAGCGCCACCTGCTTCCAGCGGCCCTGCAGCTCGCGCATGCGACGCGCCGCCACCTCCAGATCCGGCTCCTCGGCCAGCGCTTCCATCTTCTTGGAGAGCTCTTCCTGCACCTGCAGGTTGGCCCAGCGCTGCCACTCGTCGGCGTCGCGCAGCTCCTGGACGCGAGGCCCGAGGATCGCCCGCACCGCCTCGAGGCGCGTCTGCACTTCCTGCCGATCCTTCTTGGTGGGCAGCGGCAGCCGGCCTTCGAGCGCCGACCGGATCTCGCCGAGCGCCCGGTCGCCGGCCTTGAGCGTCACCTGCTCCGCTCCGGCCAGCGTTTCGACCTGCCGGCAGATCTGATGCAGCCGCCGCAGGTTTTCCTGCTCCTGCCGCTGCCGGATCTCGACCTGCTGCTGTTCTCTTTCTTCGATGACGGCAATGGCGCGCTCGAGACGATCAGCCGCCTCGGGATTCGCCTCGCCGTGCTCGCGCAGCACCTCGGCGTCGCGGCGCAGCCCACGCCAGCGGGCGATGAGCTCCTGCGGCGCGACATCGGAGGCGACGAGCTGCTCGAGCTCCGCGGCCAGCGTCTGCAGCCGCCCGGCGGCCGCCTGCGCCAGCATGCGGCGGCGTTCACGTTCCTCGAACGCGCGACACGCGTCCTGGAACCGGCGCGTCAGCGACGCCGCATACTCCTGCGGAATCGGCGGCAGCGCGTCCCAGCGCACCTTGAGCTCCGCGATCCGATCTTCGGCGCCGGCGCCCTCGAGCTCCTCGATCGCCTGCACCACCCGCACGCGATCGGCCTGCTCACGCGCGGCGGCTTCGGCGCGAATCTGTTCGGCGGCGCGTTCGAGCTGGCGCTCGGCAATCGCTTCGCGCGCGGCCTCGCTCGCCGACTCGAAACGTTCCGTGAGGGCGGGATCGATCTCGGTATCGGCGCCGAGCTCGGCCCAGGCGAGCCGCAGGCCGCCCAGCGCCGCCTCCGCCTCGGCGGGATCGGCCAACGCCACCAGCGCCTCGGCCTCGCGCAGGAGCTGCCCCGCGCGGGCGAGATCCTCCACCGACATCTGCGCCGCGGGCGGTCCGGCCGCCGGCGCCACCGCGTCTTCGATCTGCCGCAACCGCACGCGCGCGCGCCGGGCGGCGACTTTGTTGCGGCCGCGTTGCGCGATGGCCGCCAGCCCGTCGGTGTCGCCGACGCGTTCGAGCGCCGCCACCGCGACGTCGGTGTGCTCCGCCTTCAGCGACACCGCCAGCAGCTCTTCGGGATCCTGCAGGCGCGCCAGCGCGCGGGCGCGGGTGGCGCCGTCGCGAGCGTGACGGCTGATGGAGCCAAGCGACTTGGGGTCGTCGAGCAGGTCCACCACCGCGGCGCGCACTTCCGGATGCGAGCTTTCGCGCACGAGGACGACGACTTCCTTGAGACGGCCGCCTTCGATGAGCTGCCGCGCCACCTCGGTGGCTTTCACGGTGTCGCGGGTTTCGGCGCCGAGACCCGTGAGCTGGCGCGCGGCTTCGGCGCGCACGTCGGCGTCCGGATCGGTGCGCGCGATGTCGCCGAGCGTCGCGACGTCGTCGAGACGCAGAACGGCCGCGCGGCGGACGCGTGCCTCCGCGTCCTCGCGCGCCAGCGCGCGAAGGACGTCCCCCTCTTCGGGCCCAAGGTCATAGACGGCCGCCGCACGCACCGTGGGGTCCGAATGCTTCCAGCGTGGTTGTGGGCGGAGCCGCTCGAGAATTCCCATTCCGGTCGTAAGCCGCGAATATTGGTGCTGCGCGGGGTTCTTAGTCTACACCGGCTGCTTTGCGGTACCGGCACGCGCGCACGCGTTTTCGGGCGGCGAAAGCGCCGATCACGTTACGTAAACCCGTCCAATCCAAACGCAACGGGCCGGCGCAGTGCCGGCCCGTTGTCTTACCTGGTCGTGGCGGGGGTGGCCGCCGTGCCTACTTGACGAACAGCATCTCCCGGTACGTCGGCAGCGGCCAGAGCTCGTGCGGCGTCAGCACTTCGAGGCTGTCGCCCGTCTCGCGCAGCTTGGCCATCGCCGGCACCACCTTGTCGCGCATGTACTTCGCGTGCTTCTCCGCCGAGCCGCCGTTGTGGTCGAGGAGCTTCGCCAGGGCGTCGGTCTCGCTCTTCAGCTTGTCCACCAGCTTGGCGTAGGTGCCGAGGAGCTTCTTGCCCTGGGCGCTCTTGGAGCCGCCAGCCTTCACGGCCGCCACGCTCAGCCCGACCTGCTTCTGGTACTCGAACGCCGCCGGCAGGATATAGCGGTTGGCCATGAGCACCATCAGCTGGCCCTCGATGTTGATCGTCTTGTTGTAGTTCTCGAGGAAGATCTCGTAGCGCGCGTGCACTTCGCGCTCATTGAGAATCTTGAACCGATCCAGCAGCTTGATTACCGACTGCGAGACGACTTCCGTGAGCGCGTCCACGGAATTCTTGTGGTTGAGCAGGCCACGCTTGGCAGCTTCCTTCTGCCACTCCGCCGAGTAGTTGTTGCCATTGAAGATAATCCGCTTGTGCTGCTTGATCGTCTTCGTCAGCAGCTTGCCCACCGCCGCCTTGAGGTCCTCGCCCTTGGCGGTGGCCGCCTCGAGCTCGGTGGCGATCGAGTCGAGCGAATCGGCCATCGCCGCGTTCAACGCGATGTTCGGCCACGCGATGTTCTGGCTGGAGCCGACCGCCCGGAACTCGAACTTGTTCCCGGTGAACGCGAACGGGCTGGTGCGGTTGCGGTCGCCGGCGTCGCGCGGCAGCTTCGGCAGCACGCTGACGCCAAGATCCTGGATTCCGCCCTGCTTGGTCGACTTGGCCGACCCCTTCTCGAGCTGCTCGAAGATGTCGGTCAGCTGCTCACCGAGAAACACCGACAGGATGGCCGGCGGCGCCTCGTTGGCGCCGAGACGGTGATCGTTGCCCGCGTGCGCGATGGTCGCGCGCAGCAGGCCCTGCCACTTGTCGACGCCCCGCAACACGGCGGCACAAAACACGAGGAACTGCATGTTGTCGTGCGGCGTGTCGCCGGGACCGAGCAGGTTGTTGCCGAACTCGTCGGACAGCGACCAGTTGTTGTGCTTGCCGGATCCGTTGACGCCGGCAAACGGCTTCTCGTGCAGCAGGCAGGCGAGGCCGTACTTCGGCGCGATGCGCTGCAGCGTTTCCATCGTCATCAGCTGATGGTCGGCCGCGAGGTTGGCGTTCTCGAACACGGGCGCGATTTCGTACTGGCTCGGCGCCACCTCGTTGTGGCGCGTCTTCACCGGCACGCCGACCTTGTACAGCTCGGCCTCGACTTCCGACATACACGCCAGGACGCGGCCCGGGATGGAGCCGAAGTACTGATCCTCGAGCTCCTGCCCTTTCGGCGGCTTGGCGCCGAAGAGCGTGCGGCCCGCATTGATCAGGTCTGGACGCGCGAAATAGAAATTGCGATCGATCAGGAAGTATTCCTGCTCGGGACCGCAGGTCGCGAACACGCGCTCGGCCGTCGAGCCGAACAGCTTCAGCACGCGCACCGCCTGCTTCGACACGGCTTCCATCGAGCGTAGCAGCGGCGTCTTCTTGTCGAGCGCTTCGCCGGTCCAGCTGACGAACGCCGTCGGGATGACCAGCGTGACGCAGTTGCCGCTCATGAGCAGCCACGGCGGGCTCGTCGGATCCCACGCGGTGTAGCCACGGGCCTCGAACGTGGACCGCATGCCGCCCGACGGGAAACTCGACGCGTCCGGCTCGCCCTTGATCAGTTCCTTGCCCTTGAACTCGGCGATCGCGGTACCGTCGGCGTTCGGTGCGAGGAACGAGTCGTGCTTCTCGGCCGTGATACCGGTGAGCGGCTGGAACCAGTGCGTGTAGTGCGTCGCGCCGTTCTCGACCGCCCAATCCTTCAGCGCCAACGCCACCGCATCGGCCGTCGCGAGCTCGAGCGGCTCTCCGCGCGTGATCGTCGCGCGCAGCGCGCGATACGCCGGCTTCGGCAAACGCTCCTGCTGCACCTTGTCGTTGAACACACGGCTGCCGAAGACATCGGCGGCTTTCTCGGTCGAGGTCGTGGAGACGCGGCCATCGGTCAACGACCAGTCGCGAATGCTTTTGATGGCTTCGGAAAGTGCTGCAGATCCCATCGTCGAGGCCTATCCTTTCTTCTCTTTGCAGCGGAAATCCGCCCGGGTCGGGCAGCGCGTGCAGATTGACGAATTATGCACGACGGCTCGTTCACTTTGCAATAATGTGGCCTTCATCGAACCGCAGACCGCCACAGATTTGCAGTATGACTTCTCCCGCGTGCAAGTCATGCACGTTTTCGATGCCGGTCTGCACGCGGAAGGGCTCCGGCGCGGCCGCCGAGGCGCTCTCCGGTGCAGGCTGCACGTGAACACGTGACCACGTTCCTGGACCGGGCATCCGGCGGCGGGCTGCTGCTCGACGGCGCGATGGCCACCTACATCCACGCGACGAGCGCGCCTCGCGATCCGGTGGGCGCGTGCGACGCCCTCTCGCTGCTCGAACCGGCGCGTGTAAGCGCCGTGCACGACGCCTACCTCGAGGCCGGCGCGGACATCGTGCGCACCAACACCTTTCGCGCCGCGTCGCGCGAGCACGCACACGACGCGGCACGTCTCTGCGCCGCCGCCGCCCGGCTCGCGCGCGACGCGGCCCACGCCTGGTCGCGGCGCACGCCCGATCGTCCGCGCTTCGTGGCGGGAACGCTGGGGCCGTCAGACGCGACGGGGCCGCACGAGCGCCTGCGGGCCGCGTACCGCCTTCCGCTGCGCTCACTCCTCGACGCCGGCGTCGATCTCGTGCTGCTGGAAACCTGCTGTGCGCCGGCCCACGCCGCCGCGGCGCTCGCGGCCTGCGCCGATGCGGCGGCGGACGCGGGCCGCGACGTCCCGGTGATCGTCTCGATGGCGCTCGACGCGTCGGGGCGCCTCGCGGTGTCGGGCGCGTCGATCGAGGACCTCCTCGCCGCGCTCGACCCACACCCGGTCGCGGGGCTCGGCCTCAACTGCGGACCGGGCGCCGCGGGCCTTGGCGGCAGCCTCGCCGTGTTACGGCGCGGGGCGACGCTCGTGACCTGCCATCCGAGCGCGGGGCTGCCGGATTCGAGCGGACAGTACCCGCTCGCCCCCCACGAGTTCGCCCGCCAGGTGGCGGGTTACGCCGCGGCCGGCCTGGCCGACGTGGTGGGGGGCTGCTGCGGCACCACGCCGGCGCACGTTGCGGCGCTCGCGGGCGCCGGGAGACAATGAATGCCCGGTTCGATCATCGCGATGGAGATGTATTGGAATATCTGATCAAGCAGTACCCCCTCGAGAGCGGCGCCCTGGAGATCCAGTACATCGAGGAGTACTTCGGAGAGTTCCCACGGAAGAAGACCGCCAAGGAGATCGTCAACCGCCTGGCCGACCGCGAATACCTGATCCTCATGGCCGAGGCCAGCCTGCCCGACGATCCGTCCACGGTGGTGCCGGTCTCGTTCAAGGTCGTGCACGAACTCCGCGCGCAGGAGATCGAGCCGAAGCTCATCGATCTCGTCGGCCGCCTGAAGGGCGTCGTGAACTTCGACGACCACAAGGTTCTCTACAACTGGATCGGCGGCACGCGCCGCGACTGGCGCGGGCAGGGGCACTTCCGCGCGCTCACCGAGGAATCCGAAGCGTGGGCGCACGCCTCGGGCTTCCACGAAGTGGTCGTCAAGACGAAGAACCGGTTTTACGACATGCGGGGGACGCTCGACCACCTCGAGTTCGACGTGATCAAGTACGAGGTGCATCCCACCAACAACCGCGAGTCGAAGGTGTACCTGGGCAAGCAGCTCACGTCAGACGTGCTGCGCGCGCACAGCAGCACCCGGACGGTGGTACAGGCTTAGGATTCTTTCTTGCCGTGCAGCTTCGTCGTGAGCCGCTTGAGCGCGCGGCCCACGGCCATGCGCGCCGCGTCGGGCGTCGGCATCTCGAAGCGTTCGGCGATTTCCGCCACCGACCACTGCGCCTCGACGCGAGCCACCACGAGCTCACGGTCTCGCGTGCCCAGATCGCCCAGCGCGTCGCGGTAGTGCTGATACGCCTCCGACTGCACGGCCACTTCGAGTGGCGACGTGCGATCCGACACGAGATCGGGCGGCAGCTCCACCGCCGACGGATGGCGGCTCACCTTGCGCACCTCGTCGCGGATGCGGTTGATCACCGACTGCCGCAGGTACGCCTGCATGGCGCCGACATGGCGCGGCTCGAAGTGATCCAGCCGGCGCAGGACGTGCAGCACAGTTTCCTGTACGAGATCCTGCGTGTCGATGCTCGCGCGCGCGGCCGGCGGCAGACGCCCGTGCGCCCAGCGGCGCAGGCCCGGCAGGCAGCGCTGCAGCAGGGCTTCGACGGCCACGCGATCGCCGCCGCGCGCGCGGACGACAAGCTCGATCGTGGGTTCGTCGCTCAGCAGCGCGTCGTGCGAGCTGTCGGGTGAAGTGGCCTTCGAGGGTTCGGTCATGGAGTGTTGGCTCGCGGCAATCATACGCCCTGCTTCTGCTGTATAAACGGACGACGTCGTGCAAGCGAACACACTGTCCAGCTCATGCTTGGCCTGACCCTGAGTCATTACAAGATCACCGGCAAGCTCGGCACTGGTGGCATGGGCGTCGTCTACGACGCCGACGATCTGCGGCTGCCGCGCAAGGTGGCGCTCAAGTTTCTTCCGGACGAGCTGGCGGACGACAAGGACGCCGTCCGGCGGTTCGCGCGGGAGGCGTCGACGATCGCCCTCCTGAGCCACCCGAACATCTGCACGATCTACGACGTGGACACGCACGAGGGGCGTCAGTTCATCGCCATGGAGCGGCTCGACGGCGTGACGCTCAAGATCGTGATGGCACGCCAAGACCTCGAGCTGTCGCGCCTGCTCGACATCGGACGGCAGATCACGGCGGCGCTCGGCGCCGCGCACGCCAGGGGCGTCGTGCACCGTGACATCAAGCCGGGCAACGTGATGGTGGCCGACGACGGCCACGTGAAGGTGTTGGATTTCGGCCTGGCGCGCCAGTTCCGGATGCCGGGCAGCAATACCATCGGTCTCGAGGGATCGACGATTCCCGGGCGTCCGCTCGGGACGGCCAATTACATGGCGCCGGAGCGCATCCTGCAGCTGCCGCTCGATCCGCGCAGCGACCTGTTCTCGCTCGGCGTGATCCTCTACGAGATGGCCACGGGCCGCCTGCCCTTCGCGGGCGCCTCGCCGAGCGACACCGTGACCAACGTGCTCGATCGCGAACCGGAGCCGATCACGACGCTGGCGCCGGATCGCCCCGCTTCGCTCGAGCACGTGGTCATGCGGCTGCTGGCCAAGCGGGCGGCCGATCGCTATCAGAGCGCGGAGCACCTGGCGGACGCGCTCGCGCGCGTCGAAATACCGCCGTCGACACTGGCCACGCGCCTCCTGCGGCGGCTGCGCCCGGCGCGCTAGCCGCCGCGGCGAACCCTTACCAGTCCACGCGGACTTCGGCCGGCGGCTGCGGCGGCTCGACCTTCGCCTTCTTCCGGCGGACGGCCGGCACGCTGAGCACGAGGAACACGGCCCCGGCGCGCTCGACGATCTCGGCCGAGACCTTGGCGCGCTGCGCTGCGTCCTTCGAGCCGTACATGAGCCGCACCCGGAAGCTCGGCTTCGGGAAGAGGCTTTTCGCCGGCGCGCTCTTGGCCGCGGCTACACGCTTCGTCCTCTTCTTCGATCCGATCGACTCGAACCGGATCGGGTCGCGGCCGCGCACGGATCCCGTCTCTCGCCCGAGGTCGTCCTCGTGAATCACCGTCCAGTGCACACTCTCGTTGCCAACCACTTCTCCGTAGCCCATGGTTCCTCCCCTGTGCTGTCTTGCCGCCGTGCTACCAGTCGATCCGGATTTCCGCAGCCGGTGCGTCGTCGGGTTCGCGCCGGCTGATGACCGGCACGTCGACCACCAGGACGTACATGCCGTCCTCGGGTCGTACGCGGACGTTGGCGGCGGCCGCCTGCGCATCCCTCTCCCGCTGGAATCGCAGCTTCACCCGATAGTGGCCCCCGTGCCCCTTGCGGCGCCCGACTTCGGCGAGGGAAATCGGATCGCAGCCCCGTGCGGACTTCTCGATGTGCACGTCGTTTCCGACCTTGGGATGCGCACCGCGCCCCTGCTTCGACGAGAGACCGACGGCCGCGCCGCCGTCGTCTTCGTGGGCCACCACCCAATGGACGCTTTCGTTTCCGACCACCTCTCCGTATCCCATGAAAATCCTCCTGACGTTGCGTCGCCGCTGCCGCCGAGCTAGTCGATGAGACCCTGGCGCATCAGCCGTGATAGAAAACGTTCGCGAAGCTCGGGTGGAACAGCATCGCGCATGGCGCCCAACAGGCGGGTGGTTTCGCGGCGGTCGCGCTCCCCGCGATCGCCGGTGCCGAGCTCGGCAGTGGCTGCGCCGCGCCAATGATGCACCTGCGCGCGCAGCTCGGGCCCCAGCGGCTCCACCGTGACATCCGACAGCGTCGCGACGGCCGCGGCCGGCCGGTGGCCGCGCAGATCCAGCCGCGCGAGAAACACGCGCGCCTGCGCTTCGAGCGCTGGCCGCCGCATGCGGCGGGCCTGCTGCAGGCTCGCCTCGATCAGCCCGCGCGCGCCGCTCTTTGCCGCCAGGCCATCGATGAGGCCGACATACGCGCGAGCCTCGACGCTCGCCGGGTCGGGCAGGTCGTCGGCCCACAGCCGCGACGCCGCGTCGAACGCCTCGCGCGCCTCGTCGAGGCGCCCCTCCGCATAGGCGATTTCGCCTCCCGCCGCCTTCAGTCGCGGCACGACATCGCCTGCCGACGCCTCCGGCAGCCTGCTGGCGCGGGTCCAGGTGGCCCGTGCCGTGTCCGTGTCCCCGAGCAGCGCCTGCACCCGCGCGAGATCGACCAGCAGCTCCGCGACCTCGGTGGCGCCTTCGCTGGCGAGCGCGCGTGTGAAGGTCTCGCGGGCTCCGGTGTAGTCGCCCATCTGCATCAACACGCGGCCGTCGTCGAGCAGGAGCGCGGGGATCGCGTCCACGAACTTGCGCTCGCGCGCGATCCCGAGCGCCTGCGCGATCCCGCGGCGGGCGGCCTCGTGACGGCCCATGAACCGGTCGTGCGCGGCGATCAGCTGCAGGCAGAACACCTCGAAGTTGGTGTCGCCCAGGCTCCGCACCACGCGCAAGGCGGCCTCGACGAAGCGGAGCCCTTCCTCCGGCTGGCTGCCGTACTCGAGCAGCAGCGCGCCGGCATTGGCGCGGCTGTAGGCGGCGCGCCGCTGGTCGCCCCGCCGCTCGGCCATCTGGTAGCTCTGACGATAGAAGTCGAGGGCGCGCGCGCGATTGCCGAGCGCCGTGTGGGTGACGCCGAGGTTGGTGTAGACGGTGCCTTCGAGCGAGGCATTCCCCACGGCCTGGGCGCTCGCGAGCGCCTTCTCCCACCAGCTCGCCGCGGCCGGCAGATCGTCTTCGGCACGGGCGGCCAGGGCCACGTAGTGCTGCGCGCGCGCCACGCCGTACCGCAGCCCCATCGACTGGAAGACGTCGAGCGCCTGCGTGGCCAGTGCCCGCGCCTGCGCGCGCTCGTCCGGCTTGCCGACCCGCAGGATGTCGGCCATGCACAGCAGCGCCTGCGCCTCGCCGGCGCGCCAGCCCACACTGGCATACGCGGTGCGGGCACGCTCGCCGAAGGCACGGGCCTGGGCCGCATCGTTCATCCGGGTCGAGTTGTAGAGGCGACACAGCTCCAGGGCCGGCCCGGCCTGGCGCGGGTCGAGGTCCAGGGCACGTCGATACGTGGCCACGGCATCCGCCGTTCGGCCGCTGCGGTCCTGATACCCGGCAAGTTCCATGAGAGCCGACGCGTCGTCGGGGCGGGCGGCCGCCAATGCGGCGTACGAGGCGCCCGCGTTCTCGTCCTGTCGCCGCACTTCGGCCAGCACGGCCTGAACGAACAGGGCGTCTGCAGGCGGCGCCCCTTGCAAGCGCGCCTCGGCTCGATCCGCCGCCTCGATCGCCGCCGTGCGATCGCCGGTGACCTGGGCGACGCGCGCCAGCCACGCGACCGGTAGCGGATGCCGCGGGTCTTCACGTGCCGCCCGCGCAAACGCGTCCCGCGCCTCGGCCAGCTCCGCCGCGTCGTAGGCGCTGAGCCCTTCCTCGAATGCCTGCGTGGCATCGAGCGACGCGAACCGTGCAGGGCGCACCGGCGCGGCGCCGCCGAACCAGCGCCGCACCCGGAACCGATCTTCGACCTGGCTCGCCAGCGCCGCGACGAGCGTCGCGGCCGCTTCCTTCGTGATCGACGACTCGATCGGCTCCGTCTCGATGCGACCAGTGGCGATGCCGCGGGCATCCAGCAGCTCGGCCCTCGCCTTCCAGGCGCCGCGGTCGTAGAGCAGCGTGGGCACGACGATCACCGGCGCCCCGCTGCCTTCGCGCACGGCACGCACGGCGGCGGGACTGGCCACGTCGCTGCCTGCCAGCAGCGGCCCGCGTAGCACCTGCAACAGCCGCGTGTAGGGCACCACGCGGACCTCGCGGGAGTCGCCGAGCTCGCGTGTGAGCGCCAGCGTCAGGCCGAGCCGGTACGGGTCGAGCGTCTGATCGCCCGTTCCATTGGCCACAGGGGCAATCGCCACCACCGTGCGCACCGGCGGCCGCGAGACGTACCAGGCCGCGAGCCCGCCGAGGGCGGCAAGGAGCAGCACCGCCACGGCAAGCCGTCGCCACCTGCGGTTCCGCGTCGCGGGCATCGCCGTTCCGTGCGGGACCTGAATGGCCGCGGTCTGGAGCTCGAGCGGCACCGTGTGCCCCTGCACTTGCCGGAGCGCGCGGGCCAGCTCGCGCCCGCTAGCGAATCGGACCGCCGAGTCCTTGTGCAGCGCGCGAAAGACCAGCTGCTCGACCTCTTCGGGAATCTCGGCCCGCACCGTGCGCAGCGGCGGCGGCGTGTCGTGGCGAATCGCGTACGACAGCGCTTCGGCGTACGCCCCCTGAAACGGGGGATGCCCCGCGAGCATTTCGTAGAGCATCACGCCGACGGCCCACACATCGCTCTGCGGCATCGCGCCGAGCCCGCGCAGCTGCTCCGGCGCCATGTAGCCCACGGTGCCCATCGGCGAACCGGCCTGCGTGAGCTGCACGCTGCCGGCAAGCGTCGCCAGGCCGAAGTCCACGATCTTCACGGCGTCGTCCGTGAGAATGACGTTTCCCGGCTTGATGTCGCGATGCACGACGCCCGCGGCGTGGGCACGGGCAAGCCCGTCGGCGACCTGCGTGGCGATCCCGAGCGCCTCGGCCACCGTGAGCGGCCCCTGGGCGAGCCGCTGCTTCAGCGTCCCCCCCTCGTAGTAGGCCATGACGATGAAGAGCCGCCCGTCCTCGGTGGACTGGATGTCGTGAACGGTGCAGATGTTGGCGTGGTCGGTGGACGACGCCGCCTGCGCCTCCCGCACGAAGCGCTGCTTCGCGTGCTCGTCGTGACTCCACTCCGGCGGAAGGAACTTCAGCGCGACCAGCCGTCCGAGCTTGGTGTCGCGCGCCTTGTACACGACCCCCATGGCGCCGCCCCCGAGGCGGGCGAGCACCTGGTACTGCCCCACGACGGAATCAATCAGCGGGTCGGCCATTCACGTCACGAGCACGATCTTGCCGACATGGGTGCTCGACTCCATCAGGCGGTGCGCGGCCGCCGCGTCGGCGAGCGGAAACGTGGCCGCGACGATCGGCTTCACGCCGCCCGCCTCGACGAGCGGCCAGACCTCGCGACGGAGAGCCGCCGCGATGCGCCCCTTTTCGTCGACGCTCCGCGCGCGCAGCGTCGATCCGGTCAGCGTGAGACGCCGGCCGAGGATGCGCCGCAGATCGATCGTCGCCGTCGGCGCACCCTCCAGCAGGCCAATCTGTACGAGCCGGCCGTCGATGGCGAGCGTCGCCAGGTTGCGAGGCACGTAGGAGCCGCCCATGATGTCGAGCACCAGATCGACGCCCCGTCCTCCCGTGTGCTCGAGAACGGCGGCAACGAAGTCGGCCGTACGGTAGTTGATGGCGTGCTCGGCGCCAAGCGCCACGCACGCCCGGCACTTCTCGTCGGAGCCCGCCGTGGCCAGCACACGCGCCCCGCGCGCGACCGCGAGCTGAATGGCCGTCGTCCCGATACCGCTCGTGCCGCCGTGGAAGAGCGCCGTCTCGCCCCGTTGCAGGGCTCCGCGCTCGAACACGTTGGTCCACACCGTGAAGAACGTCTCCGGCATCGCCGCCGCGGCCACGAGGTCCAGCCCAGCCGGGATCGGCAGGCACTGCGGCACCGGTGCCACGCAGCGTGAGGCGTAGCCGCCGCCGCTGACGAGCGCGCACACGGTGTCGCCCGGACGCAGCCCCACGACGTCCGGGCCGACGGCCATGACGCGCCCCGCCACCTCGAGCCCGGGCACGTCGCTGGCGCCGGGCGGCGGCGGATACGCGCCCAGCCGCTGCAACACGTCCGGCCGGTTCACCCCGGCGGCGGCCACCTCGATGAGCACCTCGCCCGCGGCCGGCACCGGGTCGGGACGTTCGGCGAGCCGCAGCACGTCCGGCCCGCCCGGTTGCGCGATTTCGACACAGCGCACGTGTGGTCCCGGCCTACCGCACGGCGCCGCCGCCGTCGCCGGCGACGGCGAGCCCCGACGGGAGGCGAGGCGACGACAGAAGCTCGGTGAACACCGCCCAGCGCTTCGCCGGGTCGGCGCCCGACCGCGCCTCGATGTACCGCGCCACCATGTCCTTGCCCAGGTTGTAGTTGATCACGTAGCTGCGGTACTGGTCCACGAACCGCACGCGCTGCTGTGCCCGTGCCGGGGCATACAGGCCATAGCGCTCCAACCACGCCGTCGCCGCCGCCGCGTCGATCTGGCCGTCGATGTAGAGGCGCGCCGCGTCGTTGCCGGCGTAGGAAAGGCGCTCGACCAGGCCCATCACCGCGTAGTAGCGCTCGGCGCCCGACGGGTCGAGGCCGGCCGCCGGGAAGATCACCTCGCGTTCGAGCTTCAGCCGATCGGCGGGCGGAAACGCGATGTCGATGCCGTAGTTGGCGGTGCCTTCGGCGATGAGCGACTGCGGCGAGAAGAGCGGGTAGATCTGGAACTCCGGCCAGCCGCGATCGCGCACCAGCGTCTTCTCGAGGAGCGCGTTGTAGACGTGATGTCCCGGATAGCCTTCGTGGCACGCCAGGTCGAGGGCGCGGTCCGCGAAGATCGGCAGGTCGGTGTTCACCTGAATCAGGCTGCGATAGTTGCCCTGATACCAGTTGTAGCCGCTCCAGCTCTTGTTCGTGACGTATTCGACGGTGAAGCTCTCGCCCGCCGGCAGCTGCACGTGCTCGAGCGTGCGGCGGCGGCACGCCTCGATGGCCGCCGTGAAGGTGGCCTCGAGGCGCGCTGGCGGGATCACGTAGGCGTCGCGGAACCGGGTGTAGCGTTCGAGCAGCGTGCCGTGGCCGGGCAGCAGCGGTTCGAGCCGCGCCAGGATGGCCTCGAATTCCTTGGCGTCGTGATGCGGCGCCACCGCGTCGTAGAGCGCCTTCGACTCCTCGTCGAACGTCAGCCGGCGTCCCCCGAGCATGGCCACCCGCGTGCGCAGCGCATCGAGCTGGCGCGTCAGGTACCCGTGCCGCAGCGCCACCAGCGAATCGCCGCCGGCCGGCGGCGCCGCGGCGGCGAGCGACGTCAAGAGGCGGGCAGCGTCCGCGTCGATCTCGGCGAGCGGCCGCTTGACGGCGGCGGCACGCCATTCCGGCGGACCGTAGAACGCGTCCACGTAGTCGGGGTCGTGCTGCCCCACGGCCAGCACCAGCTTGACGTACTGCTCGGCGAGTTCCTGCATTGTGTTCGTCCCTCGGGGCACCGCGCATCCGATTGCGACCAGCAGCGCCGCTGTCATCCACACGCCGCGGCCCGTCACTGGTAGCTCTCCCGGATCGTGGGCAGGAGGTAGTCGCCGAACGCCCGCTCGAAGTCGAAGACGGGCGCGAACCCCCAGTCCCGGCGCGCGGCCGAGTCGTCCACATCGGACGGCCACGAATCGACAATCGCCTGGCGCTTGGCGTCGATCTGCCACGTCAGCATCGCGGCCGGAAACGCCGACCGGACGGCGTCGTGGAGCTCTTGCGCGCTGGGCGCGAACGCCGACAGGTTGTACGCCGTGCGCGTCAACTGCTCCGGCGGCGCCGTGGCCAGCCGCATCAACGCCTCGATGGCGTCGGGCATCGCCATGAACGGGATTCGGGTGTCGGGGCGCACGAAGCACGCGTACGCCTCGCCGCGCGCGGCCGCGTGAATCATCTCCGGCGCGTAGTCGGAGGTGCCGCCGGCCGGCGTGGTGAGCGCGGAGATCAGGCCGGGAAACCGCACACAGCGGAAATCGACGCGACCCGCCGACTGCGCCGCCAGCTGCTTGTAGTAGCGGGCGTAGTAGCGGCCCAGATGCTCGCAGTAGAGCTTGTTGCAGCCGTACATCGTGCGGGGAGTGTTCCACTCGTCCTCCCCCACCCGGCCGGCGCGCTGCTTGGTGGCGAGATCGGGAAGGCCGTAGGCGGCGATCGACGAGGGATACACGAAGACCACCGGCCGCCCGTGCGACTCGCCTTCCCGCTGTGAGAACTCGAGGAGACGGAGCGTGCCCTCGACGTTCACTTCGTGGGCAGTGAGCGGTGTGAACTCCGCGCGCGTGGAGAGGAGCGCCGCGAGGTGGAAGATGAGATCCACCTCGAATTCCGCCAGGACGCGCTCGAGCAGCGTGGTGTCGGTGATGGAGCCGGTGAACTCGCGGCGGACCAGCGGTGCGAGACTATTGTCGAGTCGGGTGAGGTCGACAGTGACGATTGGACGCCCCGCCCTGGCGAGCCGTGTGACGAGACCGTGACCGATCTCGCCACCGGCCCCGGTGACCAGGGTGACGGGTGTCCGCATATGCGGACTTATTGTAGGCCGCTAGCCTCTGGCCTCTAGCCTTTGGCAAGAGCAGTACCCAGGGGCAAGAGGCAAGAGGCTGAAGGCTCTGTGATCACTTATCTCCATCGAGGAGCCCGCCGAGACTCCCGAGAATCGATCCTTCGCCCACGCGAGAGCCGCCGGCGGCCGGCGCCGCCTTGTAGATGCGGTCGGCCATGCGGCTGAACGGCAGCGACTGCAGCCACACGCGGCCGGGGCCGGTGAGCGACGCGAAGAAGAGCCCCTCGCCGCCGAAGAGCGCCGTCTTGATCTTGCCGACGAACTGGATGTCGTAGGCCACGGTCGGCTGCAGCGCGACGAGACAGCCGGTGTCCACGCGCAGCGTCTGGCCCGCCGCGAGATCCACCGGGTGCACCGTGCCGCCCGCATGGCAGAACGTCAGCCCGTCGCCTTCGAGCTTCTGCATGATGAAGCCTTCGCCGCCGAACAGGCCGACGCCGATCTTCCGCTGGAAGGCGATGCCGATCGACACGCCCTTGGCCGCGCAGAGGAACGAGTCCTTCTGACAGATCAGGGTGCCGCCCATCTGCTTCAGATCCATCGCCAGAATCTTGCCGGGGTACGGCGCCGCAAACGCCACCTGCTGCTTGCCGCCGCCCTGGTTGGTGAACACCGTCATGAACAGGCTTTCACCGGTGATGAGACGCTTGCCCGCACCGAGCAGCGCGCCCATGACGCCGCTTTTCGGCTGCGAGCCGTCGCCGAACACCGTTTCCATCTGAATGCCCGGCGTCATGTACATCATCGAACCCGCCTCGGCCACCGCGCTCTCGCCGGGATCGAGCTCGACCTCGACGAACTGCATCTCGCTACCGAGGATCTTGAAGTCGATCTCGTGTGCGCGCTTGCCGGTGAGCGGGGGTGGAGGCGGCGCCGCCGCCTGCTTCGTCGAGGAGGTGAGAAAGGCCGCGAGCGCCGGCACGTCCTTGAGCGGCGTCCAGTTCGCCATGCCCGCCGAGAAGACGAGCGTGTTGCCGTCGATCGTACCGTTCCTCAGGTTGGTGACGACGTCCTCCTGCGAAACCGGTCCAACCTGATGGCCGCCGATGGCCATGTACCACTGCGCTTGTGCCATGTCTCCTCTCCTGAGCGCCCTACCTGCTCACCTGCCTACCTGTTCACGCTTCGGGAGCGGCGTCGATCTTCGACGCTGCCGTGGCCTCGAGCCGCTGCACCGCCGCCGGGTCGAGCCCGAGCAGGTTGGCCAGCTGTGCGAGATAGATACGTTCCGCTCCGCCCACCTGTTCGTCGGCGCGCACGACGGCAAACGCCAGACTGTACAGCGTCGCCCGCTGCGCCGGATCGGTGACGCCGGCGACGATCTCCGCCAGCGGACGCGACTGCTGCAGCTCGCGCTCGACGAGATCGGCAAGCCCGGCTTCCTGCGCCCGCGCGAGCACCGTGGTGCGTTCTTCGGCGCCGAGTGCGCCGTCGGCCTGCGCGGCCGAGAGCGCCAGCCGCACCATGCGCGTCGCGTCGCTCATCGGCGCCGCCACCGACGTCCCCACCGCGGGGAGCGGCGGCATGGTGCCGGCAACCGAAGCGCCGGCGACCGTGCCGAGGCCCGCCCCGGCCGTGTTGAGCCCGGCTCCGCCCGTGTTGAGGCCGGTTCCGCCGGCCTCGGCCTGACCCTGGCCCCCGCCCTGCATCGTCTCGAAAATGCCCCAGGCCACGCCCGCCGCCGCGAGGAGCGCCGTCGGGTTCGACAGCAGCGCGCTGCCCGCGCTCGCCACGTAGCCCATCGCGTGCCGGCCGCGCCGCCGGCGCCCGCCCAGCACCGCCCGCATCACGCCGTTGAACAGTACGCTTTCGTCCATCGTTGGTGTCCCCTGAACCTAGAGGACGCTGCCGACGCGCGGAGTGGACACCGAAGGCTCGGGCTCCGGC
>Ga0079218_10000027_pt1 | contig 25520 bp, 22 predicted proteins | sample NCCompost_FD_77181 | JGI IMG/M metagenome (GOLD analysis project Ga0079218, IMG submission 77181) | Agricultural soil microbial communities from Utah to study Nitrogen management - NC Compost | ecosystem: Environmental > Terrestrial > Soil > Agricultural land | place: USA: Utah | collected... | reverse complement strand
CCGTTGCTCATGCCGCTGCCCCAGTAGAAGAGCGAGTGGTCGAGCAGGTTGCCGTCGCCGTCCTTGGTGTTCTTCACCTTCTCGAGGAACTCGGCGAACTTCACCATCTGGTAGGTGCCGATCTTCGCGTACTTGGCCAGCTTCTCGGCGTCGTTGCCGTGGTGCGAGATGCTGTGATGCGTCTCCGGCACGCCGATGTGCGCGTAGCTGCGGTCGGTCGGCTCGTGGCCGATCATGAACGAGAACACGCGGCTGATGTCGCCCTGCAGCGCCAGGTGCATCATGTCGTAGGTCACCGACATGTGGTCGTCGAAGGCCTCGGGCAGGCCGATCGGCGCATCCGGGTTGCCGGTGAGGGTCCCGAGCTTCGCTTCCATGCGATCGAGCTGCCCCTCGACCTGCCGGATGTTGCTCAGGTACTCGTCGAGGATCGCCTTGTCCGGCGCGCCCAGGGCGCTGCGCAGCTTCGACGTTTCCGCGGTCATCGAGTCGAGCAGGCTCTGCTTTTCCTTCAAGCGCGCCCGGCGGAACTCGGGCGATCCGACTTCGCCGAACATCCGCTCGAACGTGACGCGCGGGTTGATCGACACCGGCAACGGCCGGGTGTCTTCGCGCCAGGCCAGCGTCTCGAACATGGTGCAGGGGAAGCCGTCGCAGGCGCCGGCGGACGTGCCCATGTCCTCGGTGCCGACCTCGATTGACCGCATCGGCGTGTCGCCCGCCACCTTGTCGGCGATGTACTGATCCAGCGTCTTCTTCGAGCGCAGCTGGTTGAACGCGTCGCCGGTGCCCGCGCGCGATACGTCGGGGCCGACGCCGTTGAGGAACGCCGAGCTGGCTCCCACGTGGACCGACTCACCCCACGGCGCCTTCAGCTTGCTGATGGTGACAAGCTGATCGCGGAACGCCTCTACCGGCTGCATCACCGGCTTGAACTCGAAGTTGGCGCCCTCGGTCGTCGGATGCCACGTCTCCGGATACACACCGCACGGCATATAGATCACGCCGAAGCGGAACGGCGACGCGGCCGCCGTCTGCGACTGCGCCGTCAATGCCGGCACCATGGCGTCGAGGAACGGCAGCGCGACGGCGGCGCCGAAAGTGCCCTGCAGGAACGTGCGGCGAGACAGGTGCTTCTTCGTGATGATCATGGATGCTCCGTGGAGGCCGGCGAGCCGGCCTGGGCGACGGTGGTGGAGGTGCCGGCTGGTTCCAGCTTGGTACGCATCTGGAACGGTGCGCTGTCGATGATCCCTTGAACGAGAGAGCCGAGACGGTAGTTGGGCGCCGCGTTGCGAACGATGGCGCGGACGACGGGCATATCCGACGGCTCGACACCGCGTCCCAGCGCGTAGGTCATGAGCCGCTCGGTCAGGACGGTGGCAAAGGCGTCCGGCCGCGCCAGGATCGCGTTCCGGAGCGCCACCGGTCCGTCGACTTTGGTGCCGTCCGCCAGGACGCCGCCGCTGTCGATGGCGCTGCCGCCGTCGCCCTTGGTACGCCACTGGCCGACGGAGTTGAAGTTCTCGAGGGCGAACCCGGGCGGGTCGATGACCCGGTGGCAGCTCGCGCACACTACCGGCGTGCGATGCCGTTCGAGCTGCTCGCGCACCGTCTTGGGCGCGTTCTCCTTGTTGCTCTCCTCGAGCGTGGGCACGTTCGGGAGCGGGGGCGGCGGCGGCGTGTTCAGGAACGTCGACAGGACGTACTTGCCGCGATACACCGGCGACGTGCGGGTGGCCACCGATGTCAGCGACAGGATGCTGCCGTGCCCGAGCAGGCCGAACCGGTTCGGGTCGGTCAGCTTCACCTGGCGGAAGCGCGTGCCGTAGACGCCGGGGACTCCGTAGTGCCGCGCCAGCCGTTCGTTCACGAACGTGTAGTCGGCGCTCAACATCTCCATCGCGCTGCGATTCTGGCGCAGGATGTGCGCGAACAGCATCTCGGTTTCCCTGCGGAACCCCTCGCGGATGTTGTCGTCGAAGTCCGGGAACATCAGGATGTCGGGCTGGACCTTCGACTCGAGGTTGCGGAGCTGGAGCCACTGGCCGGTGAAGTTGCTCACCAGCGCGTCGGATCGCGAATCGGCCAGCATGCGCGTGACCTCCGCGGCCAGCACGCCGGGCGCCCGGAGGCGGCTGGTGGACGCCAGGTCCATGAGCCGCTGATCGGGGATGCTGCTCCACAGGAAGAACGAGAGCCGGGACGCGAGCTCGACGTCGCTCACGCGGCGGCTGGCGCCCGCGCGCAGGCCGGCGGGGTCGCGCTCGACACGGTAGAGGAAGTAGGGGCTGACGAGGATGCGCGCGAGGCCCGCCCGGATACCCGCATCGAACGATTCGCCGCGTGTGCGGGTGTCGGTGTAGAAGGCGAGCGGCGCCTCGACGTCGGCGCCCGTCACCGGCCGCCGGAAAGCGCGCCTGGCGACGTTCAGGAGAATGCGGTTGGCGCACGCCGCCTCTTCGGCCGCCGTCTTCGGCGTGCACAGGAACAGCCGCTCCCGGCTCGGTGTCGCGCTGACGCCGGTGACCTTATACGGACCCTCGATGCCGACGGTTTTCAGCTTCGGCTCGCCACCCGTGAAGTGGATCTCCTGGCTGTCGCGCTTCGAGGGTACCCAGACGTCCTGGCGCTGGTCGCGACGTTCCTTGAAGGTGAAGCCCACGTCGTGCGGTCCGGCCGTGACCTTCACCGTGGCCGTCATCCGGGCGTCGATGATCGGCCGGATGTCGTTCATGCTCTTGGCCTGCGCGGCGTGATCCTCGGCGCCGCCGATCTCGGCCTTGTAGACCTCTTCGCCGTCGATGGTGATGATGAACGTGTTGGGCTTGTCGTTGCCCTCGACGCCCGAGTACCCCTCTTCGATGCCGCGATAGAGCCGCCCGAGCAGCTTGTATTCGCCGTCGGCGGGGAATACGTGGCGCACGACCCGGCCGCCGCGCGTGCCGAGCGGCAACCCGTTGACATGCTCGTTCTGCGAGAGGTTGCGCGGAATCAGGAACTCGGCGGTGGTCGGCGAGACCTTGGGGTCGCCCACGGCCAGCGTGCTTATGCGCTGCGCCGCGGTGACGTAGCCGTCGAGCAGCAGCGGCGACGTCGTCAGCGCGCTCGCGATGTTGTCGAAGCCGAAGTCGCCGCCGTCGTTGGGCAGCAGCGCCGACACGTCCACGTCGAGGGCCAGGAGATCGCGGACCGCGTTGCGGTACTCGACACGGTTCAGCCGGTGCACGACGTAACGGCCGGGCGTCGCTTTGCCCTGCCAGGCGCGATCGAGCGACACCGTCAGCCAGCCGGTGAAGTCGGTGTAGCTCGCTTCGGTCGGGTGGGGCATGCCCTGCGGGGGCATTGCCCGTACGTTGAGCTTGCGGAGCACGCGCTCCCAGACCTCGGCGTCCTTCGTGACGTCGTCGAGACTTGCCGTCTCGAGGTTGACTGGATCGTTGGCGGGCAGCGGGTTCCGCGTGTTGTGGCAGGTTACGCAGTACTGTTTGACCCAGGCCTTCTGCCGGCCGATCGCGGCCGGATCCACCGCAGGCGCCTGAACAGACGTCGCCCGTGGCTGGCCCGGCGCCGGCACGCTTCGCTGACCGCTCGGCGCTGGCGCGCTCTGCTGGCCAGTCGCGGCTTGCGCGCTCTGCTGGCCCGTCGGTGCTTGCGCACCGAGGAGCGCGACGCCGGCCCACGCCAGCCCCGCGCTGATGAATACCCGCTTGTTCACACGCCCGCTCCCACGTCGTCGGTGTCGCCCGGTTTCTTGTCGTCCTTCTTCTGCTCGGAGGCCGGCAGCGGCGGCGGCTTCGGCGCCGGGTCGTCCGCCTTGAGCCCCATCGCCTCGCGCAGCGCCGCAATCACTTCATCGCGCGTGTTGCGCTTCGGGCGGTAGGTGCGCGAATCCGTGTTGTTGCCCGGCGGCGGCGGCGGCTCCGGCTTCTCCGCCAGCAGCAGCGGCGTGAGGTTGTCCTTGTTCACGGCGTCGAGCTTCGCGCCCGCCGTGATGAGACTCTTGATGATCGGCACCTGGCGCGCGGCGACGGCCTGGTGCAGCAGCGTCGCGCCGTCGGGTGCCTTCGCATTCGGGTTGGCACCGGCAGCCAGCAACACTTTGATCGCCTCGTACGGCTCGCGGTTGGAGACCTCGCGGAACGGCGGCGCCGTGAGCCGATCGAAGCCGGGCCCGGCATTGAACGATGCGCCGCGGCCTCCGTTGATGGCCACCATCATCGGCGTGCGGCCCACGTTGGGATTGCCACGGCCAGGGCCGGCGGCGACGCCATCCGGCTTCGGCTCCTTCTTCACCTCGGTCGGGCTCCACTCCACTTGCGCGCCCTTGGCGATCATGAGCTTCAGCGCTTCGACATCCGCGGCCTGCGCGGCACGGAAGAACGGCGAGGCGTTGATGTCGGCGTCGCAGCAGAGCGCGAAGTGGTGCAGCTTGCCGACGAAGGGCTTGTTCGGGTCGGCGCCCTTGTCGAGCAGGACCCTGACGAGATCGAGGGCGGTCAGCGTGTTGTCGAAGTCGGCCCGCAGCCGCGACCCGTCCTTCGCCCGCATGTCGCTGGTGGCGTCGTGCATATCCACCGCGAAATAGAGCGAGCCGTCGTTGGGGTCGGCGCCGAGGTCGAGCATCGTCTTCGCCAGGTCGAACCGGTCGTTGACGATGGCGATCGACATCGCCGTGGCGCCGTCGCCGTTGGTTCCCTTTGGATCGGCGCCGCCCGCGAGGAGCGCGCGGACCGCTGCTTCATGCCCCTCGCGTGCCGCATACATCAACGCGGTGAAGCCGCCGGTGGGGAAGTCCGAGTTCTTGCGCTCGGTGATGGTGTTGACGTGCGCTTTCCGGTTCGGATCGGCGCCCGCCGCCAGCAGCGTCTTGATGACGTCGGCGTGGCCTTCGGTGGCCGCCCACATCAGCGCGGTCTGTTCCTGGTAAAGGTCGGTGGCGTTGACGTCGGCGCCCGCCTCGAGCAGCAGCTTCACGCCGTCCACTTTGCCGGTGCGCGCGGCCGCCATGAGCGCCGTTTCGACGTCGACGTGGGCCCGCTTCGAGTCTGCGCCGGCGCGCACGAGCGCCTGCATCACGGGGGTGGCGCCGGAGCGGCTGGCCTGCAGCAGCGGCGTGACGCCGTAGCGGTTGGCCGCGTTGACCGACGCGCCGGCCGCGAGCAGCGCGCGCGTCATGTCGAGATCGGAGTGGTAGGCCGCCCACAAGAGCGCCGTCGAGCCATCGGCGCCGGGCTCGTTCACGTTCACGCGCTTGGCAATCAGCGAGCGGACGCTGACGAGATCACCGGATTTGGCGGCGGCGACGAGCGGAGAGTCGGTTGCGGCCTGCCCCTGAATGACGAGCAGAACCGTGACCAGAGGCAGCATCGAGAGCAGCCACTTGAGGGAACGTGCGGTGCGCATCCTGGCCCACCTTCTTTGATAGTCGAACGACCCGGCGACGGTATTCCCAGCCGTGCAAGACGAAAGCCGCACGCCCCAAACAGACGTACGTCCCCCGGTCCCCGCAGCCAGGTGGAAGTTGCTCCGGATCCTAGCATTTAGCGTGGCTTTTGCGCACCCCGAAAATGGGTCAAATTTCGATCACATTTGTCCAGCCGCCGGGCTGGCCGGAGTCGGGCGAATTATGGATTTCCGCGCGAAACCAGGCGAGCAGTCAGGGGCAGGTCTGGGCAACCCGGCTGACCGACGAGACGTTCAGCCCATCCGCGCCGCCGGTGCCGAGCAGGATCCCGCTGGCGGACATCCGCTGACCGGCGAACGAGTCGAGCCGGCTGAGCACGAATTTGAGGGCGATCGTCCCCGTGCCGAGCGCTCGGGTGGCGTCTTCCTGGCCCACGCCGGCAGCGTCGATGCGTTCGGGCGCGGTGGCGTTCGTGAGCACCCAGCCGCTGCCGCTCTTGGCGAGACATCCGACCACCCGCGCCAGGCTGTTGGCCGGCAAGGCCGTCGAGCCGTCTTTGGGGACGATCTTCAGGTGCCCGGTGGTGTTCGGCGCGAGCTCCATGGAGCCTGGTGGCAGGCCATTCGACTTCAGGATGAGCGCCACGAGATCGGCGGCCATCGACGGCGACAGCGAGCCTTCGGCCCCGCTCGGCATGTTGGTGCGCACGAACGTCAGCAGGTCGCCGACGGTCTTCTGCGAGTACCCCTCCCAGAACGGCGTGCCCACCAGCTGGCCGTCGCCGGTTCCGCCGAGCGTGTGGCATTCCGCACAGTTGCCGCTGAAGGTGCTCATGGCGCGCACGGCCTGTGCATCGGTGAACGCGCCATCCCACACGGTGCCGGGCCCTGCGCCGGCAGCCGGGGCCTGTGCGGTCAGGAGCGCCGCGCCGAGGCTTGCGCTGAAGATGGCCGAGGCGAGGGCGAGACCGAACATCGAACGGGGCATACGACGATTTTAACGCGGGCGCGGCGTACCATCACCTTTGTGTCCCAGGCAGCGGCCGCGGCCGCCACCTTTTCGCGCTCGTCCACCAACCGCTTGACGCGCCACGATCTCGGGCGGTTCGAAGGGGACTCGTTGTTTGCCATGCTGGGTCGCGCCGTGTGCGACGCGGGGTGCCTGCCGCGCAAGGAGTTCTTCGAGGCGTGGGAAATGGCGCGGCGAGTCAGGCGGCGGTTTCGCGGCGGCCGCGTGGTGGACCTCGCTGGCGGTCACGGGCTGCTCGCGCACGCCTTGCTCATACTCGACGACTCCTCGCCGGCGGCCCTGGTGGTGGACAGGGCGCTGCCGCCGTCGGCCGCGCGGCTGCATGCCTCGCTCGTCGCGGCCTGGCCGAGGCTGCGCGACCGCGTCGCGTATGCCGCCGTGGATCTGGAGAGCGCCGTCCTCGAGCGCGGTGATCTGATCGTGTCGTGCCACGCCTGCGGGCGCCTCACCGATCAGGTCCTCGACCTGACCGTGCGGGCCCGCGCGCGCGTCGCCGTCCTGCCATGCTGCCACGACGAGCGCGACGCGCCGGCGATGCTCGACGGATGGATGGATGCCGCCCTGGCGCTCGACGTCGAGCGCGCCCAGCGGCTCGCGCGCGCGGACTATGAGGTCTGGACGCACGTCATCCCGTCCGACATCACGCCGAAGAACCGCCTGCTGCTCGGGCGGCCTGTTTAACGAGGGCGGGGTGTCGCCGTTGGCGCCGTGTTCTTCGCCGCCGCCTCGAAGCGCGCCGCGAGCTGGGTAAATCCCGGCTGCGGGCCCGCCCACTCCAGGTCGTCCACGCTGTCGAACGTGGGCGCGTCGGTTCGCAGCGTCGCCAGCGTGCGGAAGAGCAGCGCGAGCGCGCGATCCTTTTCGAGCGTGGCCGCGAGCGCCGCCGGGCTCGTGGCGTTGACGCCCCACGTGCGCCAGTCCGCCGGAACGTCTTCGATGTGGCCGAAGCGCGCCAGCACGGCGGCGGTGGATTTGGCGCCCCAGCCGCGCAGGCCAGGAAAGCCGTCGGCCGCGTCGCCGACGAGCGCGAGGTAGTCGGGAATCGACGCCGGCGGCACGCCGAACTTCGCCACGACGCCGGCTTCGTCGATGGTCGTGCGCGTCCGGCGATTGAGCTGCACGATCCGCGTGCCGCGGACGCACTGCGCCAGGTCCTTGTCGGGCGTGCAGATGACGACGCGGTCCACGCGCGGATCGGCCGCCGCGCGCAGGGCGGCGGCCGCCAGCGCGTCGTCGGCCTCGAACTCCACCATCGGCCACACCACGACGCCCATGGTGGTGAGCGAGTCCTCGAGCAGCTGGAACTGCGAGAGCAGCGCGGGATCGATGCCGGCGCTCGTTTTGTAGCCCGGCCACAGGCCGTTGCGAAACGACTCGATGACGTGGTCGGTGGCGACGCCCACGTGCCGTGCGCCGGAGTTGATCATGCCGAGCACGGAGTTGAGCACGCCGCGTACGGCGCCGACCTCGCGGCCCTCGGCGTCCCGCGCCGACGGCATCGCGTAGAAGTGGCGGAACAGCTCGTAGGTGCCGTCGAGGAGGTGGACGTCCACACCGTATAATCGCACCGTTAGCCAGATGGCGGACGAGGCGCATCCTCTCGCGGCCGTGCGCAAGATGCCGGCGCCACGCGTTGCGGCTCCGCGGCGCGAGTGGCTGGCGCGCGCCGCTTTCGAAGGCACACTCATTGCCGCGAGCCTGGTGGCCGCGCTGGCACTCAACGAATGGAAGGACGCGCGCGACCGGCAGGCGCGCGTCACGGACGCGCTGGCGGCGATGCGGCTGGAGCTGCAGGCCAATCGCCAGGAGATCCAACGCGTGCTCGATCGCAACGCGGAGGTCGTCGGCAAGATCAAGGAAGCCACCGCACAGGGCCGGCGCTACGGCGGGGGGCTCCTCCGGCGTGCACAGGTCGTGTCCACGGCCTGGGAGTCGGCGCGTGCCGCGGCCATCACCAACGACATGCCGTTCCCCACGTTGATGGTGCTCGGCCGGGCGTATTCGCTCCAGGCCGACTACCAGCGCGAGATGGGCTCCTTCTACGATGCGCTGCTCGCAGGCAGCATGGGCGACCTGCGCGCGAATCCCGAGCTGATGACCGGCCTCTTGCACGAGCTCGAAGAGAACGCGCTCAGGCTGCAACAGGAGTACGACCGGGCTTTGAAGGCGCTGCCCGCTCGCTGAGGCAGTGTCTGGCAAACCGGCTTGGCGCCGGTTCACTAGGCTACTCGTAGCGCATCGCGTCGATGGGCGACAGCCGCGCCGCCTTGAGCGCGGGGTAGGCGCCGAAGATCACGCCCACCGCCGCCGCGGTGCCCATGCCCACCGCCAGCGTGGTCCACGTGAACCCCGCGTACACGATGGCGCCGGTCTGGGCACGCATGACCGCCGTCGTGGCGCTGGCGCCGGCCACGCCGAGCAGCGCGCCCGCCATGGTTCCCGCCAGCGAGATGAGGAGCGACTCGGCAAAGAACTGCGCCGCGATGTCGCTGCGTGTCGCGCCCGCCGCCTTGCGGACGCCGATCTCCCTCGTGCGCTCGGCCACCGAAGCGAGCAGCACGTTCATGATGCCGATGCCGCCAACGGCAAGCGAGATGGCCGCGAAGGAGCCCATCAGGATCTTGAACAGCACCATCCCCTGATTGAGCTGGCGCAGCCGGTTCAGCCCGGTTGTCTGCACGGTCACCAGGCGATCGGCGCGCCAGCGCGGATAGGCGGCGTCGGCCCATGTCTCGGCGGCGGCGCGCGTGGCTTCGACGTCCTCGATCCGTGGCGCCTGCAAGGAGATCGTGAGCGCGCGGGGCGCCGGCGCAGCCACCATGGCGGCCTGCGCCGACGTGAGCGGCACCAGCACGCGAAACCCGCGTTCGCCGGCGACGCTGTCGAGCACCCCGACGATTCGCCTCGATCGGTCCGCCAGCGGCAGGTCGCGGCCGACGACTGTCGTGAGCGGTTCGCTCCCCGCGAGCTCGCGCGCCAGCACGTTGGACACCACCGCCACCGCGGCGTCGTCCGACAGCTCGCCCGGCGTTGGAAACCGTCCGTGCAGGAGCGGCGGGATCCCGGCCGCGTCCGGCGCGCCGGAGACGCCGATCACGGTGGCGGCGCGCGTGGCGGCGCCGGCCTTCGCCACGAACCTGCCGGTGCCTTGCACCGTGAGCGCCACTGCGGCGCCGGGTGCCGCCTGGGCCACGCCGCGCGCGTCGTCGATCGTGAACAGCGTGTAGCTGCCGCGGGGCACGGTGACGCCGTCAACCGTGTCGCTGGTGACGGCGTTCACGACGACCGACTGCAGGCCGTTCAGCTCGATCTGGCGCCGCGCGAACGCCTGAGACCCGTCGGCGAGCGAGAGCACGCCGACGAGCGACGCGGAGCCCATGATGATGCCGAGCGTCGAGAGGAAGGTACGGACGGAGTTGGCGCGCATGGTGTCGAGCCCGATGCGCATCGAGGGTAGGACTAGGGGCATCAAGACGAGATACGGCCCTTCGGGCCGTGTGTCACAAGGCCTTGGGCCCTGGGCCTTGGGCCCTGGGGGACGAAACTTGCGCGAGGACGACGCCGGCGAGGGCCAGCGCGGCGCCGGCAGCCTGCCAGGTGCTGAGGAATTCGCCGAAGAGCACGGCGCCGAGCGCGGTCGTCACGATGGGTTGGACCAGCACTGTCACCGACGCGGTTGCAGGTGGCAGGCGCCCCAGCGCCCACGCAATCGATCCCTGACCGCCGGCGTGCACCACGCCGAGCGCCACGCACGCTGCCCATCCGCCGGTCGTCGCCGGAAACACGCGTTCGCCCAGCAGCCACGCAATCGCCAGGAGCACCGGCACGCCCGTGAGCGACGACCAGAACATCACCGCCGTCGCGCCCTGCCGCCGCCGTGCCTCGCTCATCGCGAGGAAATACAGGGCATACCACACCGACGTCACCGCCGACAGCGTGTCGCCAAGCAGGGGGTTCGGTCCCGTGACGCCGAGTTCCTTCGAGAGCGCCATGACGGCCGCGCCGGTGACCGACGCCGCAACGGCCACCAGGAACAGCGGGGCCGGCCGCACGTGAAAGAACAGCCACGCCGCCGCGGTGACCACGATGGGCGTGAGGTTGGTGAGCACCGTGGCCTTGGCCACCGACGTGTTGGCGATGCCGTAGTGCCAGAAGGCGAGATCGAGCGCGAACGCCGCGCCCGCCATGAGCCCGAAGCGCGACGTGCCCGACAGCCCGTTCGGCGTGGTGAGCGAGGGCAGCGCCAGCAGCGGCAGAGAGAAGAGCAGGCGCCAGAAGCCGGTCGCCGCCGGGCCGGCGCCGGACAGACGCACGAGAATGGGCGCCAGGCCGATCACGCTGGCCCCGACGACGAGCATCGTCACCGCGCGCGCACGGCCGTCCGACATTTCGGAATTCTATCGTCTCGGTCACAATGGCGCCGCGAGGAGGAGACACCGACATGAAACAGTTCTTTCGAGCCGCGGCGATCACGGGCGCGCTGACGAGCGGGGTCGTGGCCTGGGCGCAAGCGCCGCCGCCGGCGCCGTGCACGCCAGCAGGCGGCCTCTCGTTCGTGTGCGGCATCCAGAACGGCGAGGACCTCGTGCTCGTGCCGAACACGCGGTGGCTCATCGCGAGCGGCATGGCGCCGGGCAGCGGGCTGCACGCCGTCGATACGCAGGCCAAGGCCGCGCGCATCGTCTACGGCGTGGGCACGGCCGCGACGCGCCCGGATCGCATGACGTATGCGAACTGCCCGGGCCCGCTCGATCCCAAGGCGATGGTGCTGCACGGCCTCAGCCTGCGGCCGGCGGCCGGCGGGCGCTACACCGTGTATGCCACCAATCACGGCGGCCGCGAATCGGTCGAGGTGTTCGAGCTGGCCACCGGGGGCGCCGCGCCTACCGCGACGTGGATCGGCTGCGTGCTGATGCCGAATGGGATGGCGGCCAACAGCGTGGCGGCGTTCACCGACCGCTCGCTCCTGGCGACCGTGCTGATCATGCCGGGCAAGACGTTCGAGGACGCCTTCGCGCTGCGGAACACCGGCGCCGTGTTCGCGTGGAAGCCGGGCGACAAGACGTTCCAGATGCTGCCGGGCACCGAGCTCTCGGCCAACAACGGCATCGAGACGTCGCCCGACGACCAGGAGTTCTACGTCGCCTCCACGACGACCAAGCGCATCCACGCGTACGCGCGCGCCAAGCCGGGCGTGGTGCTGCGGACGGCGCAGCTCAAGGAGGTCGGACCGGACAACGTGCGCTGGACCGCGGACGGAAAGCTGATCACGGCCGGCCTGATCGACAACGAGCCGTCGTGCGGCGGGCCGCCGAAGACCGAGGCGGGCATCCGCTGCCCGCGCGGCTACGTCGCGATGACCATCGATCCCAAGACCATGGTGGTGACCGAGTTCGCGCGCGGCCCCGCCACGCCGGCGTTCACCGGCACCGCGATGGCGATGCGCGTCGGCAACGAGGTGTGGCTGGGGTCGTTCTTCGCCGATCGTCTGGCCTATCGCACGATCAAGTAGGGCGGGTGGGACGAGTTAGGCGGGTAGGGCGGGGTAGGGAGTACGCAGAAAGGGCCGGCACTGTGGCCGGCCCTTCCGTGTCGATCAAGAGGAGTCAGTCTCAGCGACTGCCTCCGGTGCTATTTGCCATAGATGCACCTCCCGGCCGCGACCGTCTCGTGGTGCTCCCGGTTTCCGGAAGCGTGGTCGCTTGAAGCCTTTGTTTGGCGCCGAACTTCGGCGGTAATCCCAGTGTAGCAGACGCGTCAGGCTCCCGCCTCGACGGCGTCGCCGAGGAGCGCCTCGCGCACGAGGGCGTCGACCCCGAGCACGAAGCGTCGCACGAAGGGCAGCCGCAATGTCATCGCCGCCGATGGCAGGATGCCCTCGAAGAGCTGCACGAGCGCGCTGGTCGCGCGCTGCTTGACAGTCTTGTCGAGCAGCCACCACAGGAGCACCGCCAGGTGTACCAGATAGAGCAGCCGTCCAATGGCTTCGGCCAGCGGACGTGGCGGCGCATCCGAGGCGCCGACGACCGCCTGCTCGAAGACGTGCTGCACGCGCACGCGCGAGAAGGCGGCGTGCTCCCCGAACAGCCCCTCGTCCGGGTCGCCCACCAGCACTGGAATCAACCCGCGCAACGTGGTGCGATGCGGCGCGAGCACCTCGAGACTGGCGGTGAGGGCGAAGATCCCGCGGTCGCGCCACTTGCCCGGGCGCATGGCGGCCGTGGTGGTGACGTAATCGGCGCTCAACTCGTCGTAGAGCGCGAAGATGACCGCGCGCTTGCTGGGGAAGTAGCGGTAGAGCAGGCCGACGCTGACGCCGGCGTCTTTCGCCACGTCGCGAAGCGTCGTCATTTCGTAGCCGTGCCGCGCCATGCGCTTGACCGCAACCTCATAGAGCCGCTGCTTGGCCGCGGCGCCCTGCGCGGTCTGGCCAGGGGGGCGGCCGCGGCCGCGGGGCCGGGCCTCGGCCACGGGGCCTTCCGTTCGGATTGTGGGCGTATTTCCGCCTGGCTTGATTTTAGTAAACATGTTCACTAATATTAGAGCATGACGGATTCCACAGCGCAAGGGCCGGGCGGCGGAGATGGGCGCCACCTGCTGCTCTACGACGGGGTCTGCGGGCTCTGCGACCGCCTCGTGCAGTTCGTCCTGGCGCACGACGCGGGCGGCGTGTTCGATTTCGCGCCGCTCCAGAGCGCGACGGGGCGGGCGGCGGTGGCGCGGGAAGGGGGCGATCCCGACGCGCTCACGTCGTTCTACGTCGTGCGCGACTACCGGACCGCGCAGGCGCGCAGCCTCGTCAAGGCGCGCGCCGCGCTCTTCGTCGCGCGGACGCTCGGCTTTCCGTGGAACGTGGCAGCGCTCTTCGGGGTGCTGCCAACCGCCGTGCTCGACTGGGGCTACGACGTCGTGGCGCGCTCTCGCTACCGCGTCTTCGGCCGTTTCGATCAGTGCGCGCTCCCGCGGCCCGAGCAGCGCAAGCGCTTCGTCGATTTCTAAGGCCGGGAGAAAACCAGTGAAGATCGTGATACCGGGCGGCTCGGGGCAGGTGGGTACCGTGCTGGCGCGCGCCTTCGCACGCGACGGTCACGAGGTCGTGGTGCTGAGCCGCCGCCCGCGCGCGGAGCCGTGGCGGACCGTGGCGTGGGACGGCGTGACGGTTGGCGGGTGGGCACAGGAGCTCGACGGCGCCGACGCGGTGATCAACCTCGCGGGACGCAGTGTCAACTGCCGGTACACCGCGGCGAACCGCCGGGCGATTCTCGACTCGCGGGTGCGATCGACACGCGCCGTCGGCGAGGCGATCGCCGGGAGCACGCGGCCGCCCCGCGTCTGGCTCCAGGCGAGCACCGCCACGATTTACGCGCACCGCTACGACGCGGCCAACGACGAGTGCTCGGGCACGATCGGCGGCGACGAGCCGGGCGCGCCGGAGACGTGGCGTTTCAGCATCGACGTGGCGCGCGCGTGGGAAGACGCCCTGCGCGCCGCGATGGTCCCCTCGACGCGGAGAGTCCTGCTACGCTCGGCCGTCACGATGAGCCCTGATGCCGGCGGCCCGTTCGACGTGCTCCTGGGCCTCGTGCGGTGCGGGCTCGGCGGTGCCTCGGGCGACGGTCGCCAGTTCGTGTCGTGGGTGCACCACGAGGATTTCGTCCGGGCCGTCCTGTGGCTGATCGAGCGGGACGACGTGGAGGGGCCGGTCAACGTGGCGGCGCCGGAGCCGCTGCCGAATGCCGACTTCATGCGCGCGCTGCGCGAGGCGTGGGGCGCGCCGGTGGGGGTTCCGGCCCGTGGCTGGATGCTCGATCTCGGCGCGGCACTGATGCGGACCGAGACCGAGCTGGTCTTGAAGAGCCGCCGGGTGGTGCCGGCGCGGCTCCTCGACGGCGGCTTCGACTTTCGCTACACCAGGTGGGCCGATGCGGCGCGTAATCTCGTGGCCTCCCATCGGGCGTAATATCCTCGACAGCAGAACGGTTCGAGAAACGGCTTCGATTGGAGACAGCGAATGAAGCGAATGAGTAAGGCGGGCGCGGCAGCGCTCGTAGCGCTTGCCTTGGCCACGGCGGTGGCAGTGTCGGCCCAGCAGCCCGGGCCGCCCCCTCAAGCTCCGGGCGCGCCGGCCGGCCCGCGCCGGGGCGGTGGACCTCCGGGCGGCGGTCCCGAGAACGGCATGAATACCCGTCCGCCGAACGGCGTCGGGCAGATGCCGGCGTTTGCGGGTCAGACGCGCGTCACCGAGCAGAAGCTCGGCGTCGCCTTCGACGTCGTGACGGTCACCGAAGGGCTCGTGAATCCGTGGGGGCTCGCGTTCCTGCCCAACGGCAAGATGCTCGTGACCGAGCGGCCGGGCCGGCTGCGCGTCGTGAGCGCCGACGGCAAGCAGACGTCGGAGCCGGTGGCGGGGCTCCCGGCGGTGGACGCGCGCGGGCAGGGCGGCCTGCTCGACGTGTCGCTCGACCCGGCGTTCGCCACCAATCAGCTGATCTACTGGAGCTATGCCGAGCCGCGTGACGGCGGCGAGAACAACACCGCCGTGGCGCGCGGGCGCTTCGTGGACGGTGCCGCGCCGAAGGTGGAGAACGTGCAGGTGATCTTCCACCAGGCGCCCTCGCTGGCGTCGCCGCTGCACTTCGGCGGCCGGCTGGTGTGGGGCCGGGACGGCACGCTGTTCGTGACGATGGGCGACCGGTCCGTCACGCCGGGCCGTATGCAGGCGCAGAACATGGACAGCCTCATCGGCAAGATCGCCCGCATCAACTCGGACGGCTCCGTGCCCAAGGACAACCCCTTCGTGGGCAAGCCAGGCGTGCGCCCCGAGATCTGGTCGATCGGTCACCGCAACATCCAGGCGGCAACGCTGCATCCGGCGACGGGCGAGCTGTGGGAGGTCGAGCATGGCACGCGCGGTGGCGACGAGCTGAACGTGTCGCGCAAGGGCAAGGACTACGGCTGGCCGACGATTGCGTACGGCATCGAGTATCAGGGCCCGCCGATCACCGGCGGCATCCAGCAGAAGGACGGCATGGAGCAGCCGCGCTACTACTGGGATCCGGTCATCGCGCCGAGCGGCATGGTGTTCTACACCGGCCGGCTCTTCCCGGCGTGGCAGAACAGCCTGTTCATCGGCGGCTTGGGCAGCACGAACCTCGTGCGGCTGACGTTGAAGGGTGATCAGGTGACCGGCGAGGAGCGCCTGCTACAGGATCTCCAGCCGCAGCGCGAGCGCATCCGAGACGTCCGGCAGGGTCCCGACGGCGCGCTGTATCTCCTGACCGACAGCGCCACGGGCCGCATCCTCAAGCTGGCGCCCAAAAAGTCGTAACAAAATCGTGATCGCGTGCGCGCACGAAATTCGTGCGTGCACGCACTGCCCGCCGCTTGTAAGAACTTCCCATCCGCTGTCGCTAAGGTTTCATCAGGCGCACGTTCGGACCTGTAAGGGTTACCAGTTTTCCGCTCGCATCTGTACCGGTGAAGCTGGACCGCGCGATGTGCTCCTGCGCCGTCACGCTGCACCACCGCGTCTTCAGCGTAATCTCGCCGTTGGCGGGCACTATGATGCTGAGCCCAGTGAGGTTGTTGACGGTGAACCCGTCGAACGTGTCGATGCGGCTCTTGAAGGTCACCTCCGAGCCACCGTTTTCTCGAAGTACCTGTTCGTAGTACCAAGTGAGCTTGGCGCCTGAGCAGGCGGGGGCGTCCCTGATCGGCTCGCCGCTGAACGGCACCGGGTTCGGCACGACGTCCACCTGAACGCTGCCCGAAGTCGGCGGCAGCGTCGGCGCGACCGGGTTCGACGGTCCATTCGACGGTCCAGTCGGCGAGTCGTCGCCGCAGGTCGCACACAAGAGCGCCGCCCCACAGATCAGCAGCAGTCGCGGATAAGCAGCCATAGCCACGCTTCGCACCTCAACGAGGGCCGCGGTGCAAAGAGTGCTCCACCATTTGGCGCCGTCGACGGTCGGGGTGTGCACGCTTTATGCACATCCGCAAGCCGCGAGCGCATGAGGCTGTGTTGGTAGCCGCCAGCACAGCCGCGGCGCTCGACCGCGAGCGAGTGGGAGGGCCACTTGGTTGCGGCGCGGGGAGAGCACGTTGGCGGTTTGAAGAAGAGCACAAACCGAAAGGGGCGAAGCCTTGCTGCAGACGGATGGATCCGCGTGGTATGCCGTGTGGCTTCGCAGTAACTACGAGCACACCGTCCACCGTCAGCTCTCGGCCAAGGGCTTTCAACCGTTTCTCCCAGAAGTGCAGACGTGGTCGCGACGCCTCGGGATGCGTCGCGCCATCCGCACGCCGATGTTTCCCGGCTATCTCTTCGTCCGCGCCTCGCTCGACAAGCATCGCTACATCGATCTGCTGAAGGTTCAGGGTGTCGTGCGCGTCCTCGAGGACGGCTGGACGCGGTTGACGCCGGTGCCCGACCCGGAGATCGACGCCATTCAGCAGATCGCGGCCGCAGGTGTCACGGTCTTTCCGTGCGCCCACCTGCGAGGCGGCGAGCGCGTGCGTGTGCTCGACGGGCCGCTGGCCGGCGTGGAAGGGATGTTCGTGCACGACAAGCCGTCGAGGGGCCGGCTGGTCGTCTCGGTGGACATGCTCGGACGAAGCATCGCGGTGGAAATGGACGCGGCCGGCGTCGAGCCGTGCCCCTCGGCGCAGCCAATGGTCCCAGGTCTATGCGAACGACGTTTGTAATCGCGGTCGCGCTGATCACGCTGGCGGCGCGCGACGCTCGCGCGCAGTCGGAGATCACGGTGGTGCCCGCGGTGGGGTTCAGCACGACGTACGACGACAACATCTTCTCGGCGCCCACGGGCGTGGCCGACGTGGTCGCGACGGTCCGGCCGTCGCTCGAAGCGCGGGTTCTCGCGCCGCGGTGGAACCTGCAGAGCCTCGCGTATTTCGATGCGCAGCGCTCGACGAACCACGCGGCGCTCGACACCTTCGACGCGCGGCGGCACGTGATGGTGGATGTGCGCGGGCAGGCGTCGCCGGTCCTCAGCCTGGGCATCGCGGGCCGCTACGACCGGTCGCAGACGCCGGACGAGCTGAACTTCGAGTCCGGACTCTTGCTCGGCCGGCAGCGGGCGCATCGCACCCAGGTCTCGCCCTCGCTCTCGTATCGCGCGGCGCCGCGAACCACCATTTCGACGCGTTACGACTGGACGAGCGAGGAGCTGTCGGGATGGGCCGGCGGCGACCTGCAGGCGCTGCACGCTGGTGTGACACGTGAGCTCACGGCGCGGACGTCGGTGAACGCGCGCTTCCTGGGCCGCCTGTTCACCGGTGAGATCGACACACACTCGCAAGCGGTTCTCGGCGGTTGGGCGCGCGAGCTGTCGCCGGGGGCCAATGTCTCCGTCGAGGCCGGTCCCCGGATGACGTCGGACCGCGGGCTGCGCGCCGAGGTGCTGGCGGCGTGGCTGAAACGCACGCCGCGGACACGCTTGCGGCTCGATTACTGGCTTGGCGAGACGATCGTGCTCGGGATTCCTGGCCCGGTGGAAATCCACAGCGGCACGACCAACGTGAGCTGGACCGTGCGGCGCTTTTTCGACATCGGCACCCAGGTGGGCGTCTTCAGCAGCCAGACGCTCGAAGACACCTCCGCCGTCGTGTATCACGCCGCGATCGTCGGCGCCTGGAGCCGGCAGCCCTACATCCTGTCGGTGAGTTACGGCACCGACGTCCAGAAAGGCGATATCCGCAGCCGTGGCCGCGCTGACGAGTACATCCGGCGCGGCATCTTCCTGGTGCGCCTCACGGTTGCACCGCGCCTCAGCCGCGCGTTCAGACCGCGCGACGAGGCGGATCAGCCTCTGACCCCCCTCAAGGGAGTAATCGAATGAAAGCGCTACTCGCGATCGCATCCGTGTGCCTGTGCGGCGCGTCCGTCGCGCGCGCGCAGGAGCCGCCGCTGCGCGACACGAAGCCGGTGCCGTCCACGACGGCCGCGGCGGCCCCCCGTGCCGCCGATGCGGTGATTCCGTCCGATGACGGCGACTACAAAATCGGGCCTGAAGACGTGCTCGACATCTCGGTGTGGAAGAACCAGGAGTTGAGCCGCACCGTTCCCGTGCGGCCCGACGGCAAGGTCTCGATGCCGCTCGTCAACGACATCCAGGCGGCCGGTCTCACGCCGAGCCGGCTGCGGCAGGAGCTCACGCGCCGGCTCTCCGAGTTCGTGCCGTCTCCCGAAGTAGCCGTCATCGTGCGCGAGGTGCACAGCGTCAAGGTGTCGGTGGTGGGCGCGGTGCGGAGCCCCGGCCGCTACGAGGTGCGCAGCCCCGCGACGGTGCTCGAGCTGATCGCGCTCGCGCAGGGCTTCACCGACTTCGCCTCGCGCGAGCGCATCGTGGTGCTGCGCCAGAACGGCACGCCGGCGCGGATCACCTTCAACTACCGGAAGATCGCAGATGGCACCGACCAGGACAACTTCCTCGTCCAGGCCGGCGACATCATCGTGGTGCCATGAGGACGGCCATGCGGGACGAACTCGACACGCCGGCCTCCGACGAACCGTCCGCCCTCCGCGCCCTCGCCATCCTTCGCCGCCGCGCGGTGCTGGCGTTCGCGGTGTTCGGGGTGGTGCTGGTGGCCGCTGTCACCGTCGCCCTGTCGCTCCCCGATCTCTTCCGCTCCAATGCCGTGGTGCTGGTGGAGCGGCAGCTCCCCGAGACAGTGGTGCGGCCCGCGGTCACCGGTGAGCTCGAGAGCCGGCTGCACGTCATCCGCCAGGAAACACTGAGCCGCGCGCGGTTGACGGAGCTGATCCATCGCTTCGACCTCTATCCCGACCTGCGGCACACCGACATGGATCAGGCGATCGAGCAGGTGCGGCGCGACATCGAAATCGAGCTCACCGGCCCGGAGCAGGTGAGCGGCCGCCTGAAAACGGTGGCCTTCAATCTGAGCTTCACCGGCGCCAAGCGGGACACGGTGGCGGAAGTGACCAACGCGATTGCGGCCTTCTACGTGAGCCAGAACACGCAGATGCGCTCGGACGAGGCGGCACGCACGACGCAGTTCCTCAAGTCCCAGATCGAGGCCGCGCGGTCGCAGCTCGTTCGCGACGAGCAGCAGGTGAAGGCGTTCACCACCCGCCACCTCGGCGAGCTGCCGCAGCAGGTCGAGGTCAACCTGGCGACGCTCGAGCGGCTGAACACGCAGCTGCGCATCAACAGCGAGCGGCAGCTGCGCACGCTCGAGCAGCGCGACAAGCTGTTCGAGACGCCGGCGCCGGTGCTGCCGCCGCAGCCGCCGCCCGTCTCGGCGGAGGACGCCCGGCTGCGCGCGCTCAGGCGCGAGCTCGCCCAGCTCGACGGATTTCCCGAGAAGCATCCCGACGTGCGCCGGTTGAAGGACGCGATTGCGACCCTCGAGGCGGAGACGCGGGCCGCGGGGCCCGGCGCGTCGGGTCCGGCGCCCGAGGCGGGTAGGAGCGCCGCCCCGCCAACCGGTCGCGCCCGCACCGTGGCGAGCCTCGACGCCGAGCTCGACGTGTTGAACACCGAGGAGGCGCGGCTCCGCCAGAACATCCTGGACGTCGAACAGCGGCTCGAAGCGGTGCCGTATCGCCAGAGCGAGTTCGCGCTGATCTCTCGCGATCACCAGGCCACGCGCGAACAGTACGAGTCGCTGGTCAAGCGGTACGAAGAGGCGAGGCTGGGCCAGAACATGGAGAACGAGCAGCAGGGCGAGCGGTTCCGCGTGCTCGAAGCCGCGGTGCCGCCGGCGGGGCCCACGGCCCCGAACCGGCCGCGCCTGCTCCTCATGGGCGTGTTCCTGGCGGGGTTGATGGCGGCCCTGGCCGTCCTGGCCCGCGAACAGATCGACACCTCGTTCCACAGCGCCGACGAGCTGCGGCAATTCACGAACCTGCCGGTGCTGGCGGCCATTCCGCGCCTGCAGCCGGCGGCGGGCGCGCAGTGGGCGCGGATCGCCGTCATCACCGCCTCGATGCTCGCCGGGGTGGTGCTCGTGGGCACGCTGTCGGCGCACGTCGCGCGAAACAACGAGCCGCTGGTGCGCCTGCTGGCGCGCGGCGGCTAGGCAAAAGGACCGGTCATGCGAACGCACAGAATCGGCACGCGCCGCGGAGCAACGCTGGCGCCGCCCGGGACCTTCGCGGCGGAGCAGTACCAGAACCTGCGCCTCAAGGTCGAACGGCTGCACGAGACGCGCGGCGTGCGCGTGGTGGCCGTCACCAGCCCGGGCGCGAACGACGGCAAGACGCTGACGTCGATCAACCTCGCCGCGGCGCTGGCGCGTGGGCCCGGCGCCCGCGTCCTGCTCATCGACGCGGATCTGCGGCGTCCGTCCGTCGGATCGCAGCTCGGGATCGCCGAGGACGGCGCGGGCCTCGCGGCGGCGATTGGCGACGCCGCCGGCAGCCTCCCGGACATTGCCCGGCAGGTGGATGGCGTCGCCGGCCTCACGGTGGTGCCCGCGGGCCCACCCACCCACGACGTGCACGAGCTGCTGCGGTCGCCTCGCTTCGAGCAGCTGTTGCAGGACGCGCGTGGTGCCTACGACTTCGTCGTCCTCGATACGCCGCCGCTCGTGCCGGTCTGTGACGCGGCCGTCATGTCTCGGCTGGTGGACGGCATGCTCGTGGTGGTCGCCGCCCACGAGACCACGCGGAAGCAGCTCGGCGAGGCCCTGAGCCTGCTCGACGAGTCGAAGACGCTCGGTCTCGTGTTCAACGGCGACGAGGGCGCGCGCGCCTCGCAGTACGACGCCTATTACCGGAACTGACGCATGAAGCCAGCCTCCCTCGATGTGTTCGTGTGCCCGCGCTGCCGTGGAGACCTGCGGCTCCGCTCGACTGTCGCCGACGGCGGGGAAGTCCTCGACGGCGATCTGACGTGCCGCGGCTGCGCCACGGTGTATCCGGTGACGCGCGGCGTGCCGCGCTTCGTGAGCTCGGGCGACTACGCCGGCAGCTTCGGCCATCAGTGGCACTGGTTCCGCGACGTGCAGATCGATTCGATGAACCGGATGTCGATTTCCGAGGAGACGCTGCGCTCGACGACCGGCTGGGCCGACGACGAGTACCGCGGGCGCCGCCTGCTCGACGCCGGCGTCGGCGCCGGGCGGTTCGCCGAACGTGCCGCGGCCAAAGGGGCGGAGGTGTTCGGCATCGACCTCACGCCGGCGGTCGACGCGGCGTTTCAGAACATCGGGCGGCTGCCGAACGTGCACTTGGCCCAGGCCGACATCTTCGCGCTGCCGGTGCGCCGCGCGAGCTTCGACCTGGCGTATTCGATCGGCGTGCTGCACCACACACCGAACCCGCCGCTCGCGTTCACGCGCGTGGCCGAGACGGTGGCGCCCGGCGGCCGGCTGGCCATCTACGTCTACTCGCGCTACGGCCCCGCGCATCGAATGTCCGATGCGCTGCGCGTCGTCACGACGCGGCTGCCGCTGCGGGTCGTGTGGGCGCTGTCGGCGGCGGCGGTGCCGCTCTACTTCCCCTATCGGCTGCCGGTGATCGGGAACGTGCTGCGGCTCGCGCTGCCGATTTCGATGGAACCGCACTGGCGGTGGCGATGGCTGGACACCTTCGACTGGTACACGCCGACGTATCAGGCGAAGTACCTCTACCCGGAAGTGTTCCGGTGGTTCCGCGAGAACGGCTTCGAGGTGGTGGACCTGCCCGAAGGGCCGGTGCGCGTGAGCGGCATCAAGAAACAGCCAGACGGAGCGATGCGTGACGGGACTCGAGAGTACCGCGGCCTGGTGGCGTCCTGAGGCACGCGCCGCGACTGCCGCGGCGCCGCCGGTCGAGGAGACGAGCCGCACGGCCTTCGCCGGACTGCTGGCTTTCACCGCGATCCTGATCGTGTCGCCGCAGGCGTGGTTTCCGGTGCTGGGCAGCCTGCGCATCGCGCTGGTGGCGGCGGTGGTGGCGATTGTCGCCGAGCTCCTCGATCGCGCGATGAACCACCGGCCGATACGGCGCACGCCACGGGCGTTCACGCTGGTCTTCGCGCTCGTCGCCTGGGCGGTGCTCACGGTGCCGCTGTCGTACTGGCCGGGCGGCAGCGTGGCCGCTCTGACCGACCACTTCCTGAAGGCGATCGCCTTCTTCTGGCTGATCGCGACGCTCATCACGTCCACGGGCCGGCTGCGCCTTTTCTTGTGGCTGCTCGTGCTCGCGTCGCTGCCGCTCTCGGTGACGGCGCTCCAGAATTTCGCGTCCGGCAGCTTTCTCCGCGTCCCCGACGGCGCCGTGCCGCGTATTGCCGGCTACGCCACCGGGGGGTCGGGGCTGGCGGACAACCCCAACGACCTGGCGCTGATGATCAATCTTCTGATTCCGTTTGCCGCGGCCCTGATGGTGGCGTCGCGGCGGCTGCTGCCGCGCCTCGTGGCGGCCGCGGCGCTGCTGCTCGGCATCGCGGGCGTCATCGTGACCTTCTCTCGCGCCGGGTTCCTGACGCTGGCGGCGATGGGTCTCGTGGGGCTGCTCGCGCTCGGGCGGCGCCGCCCGCTCGCGCTGATGGCCGTGGTCGCGCTGCTCATCGGCGCCACGAGCCTGCTGCCGCAGGGCTATTTCGAACGCCTCAGCACCATCACGGACATCGCGTCCGACAGGACCGGCTCGGCACAGGGCCGGTGGAACGATTCGCTCGTGGCCATGGAAGTCGCGGCGCGAAACCCGATCACCGGCGTCGGCCTCGACCAGAACGTCCTGGCGCTCAACCAGGAGCGCGGCGCCACCTGGCGGGAGGTGCACAACGTGTATCTCCAGTACGCGGTGGACCTCGGCGTGCCAGGGCTGACGCTCTTCCTGGCGCTGTTCGTCTCGCTGTTCCGCACGGCCGGGCGGGTGCGCCGGACGGGGCGGCGGTGGCCGGAGACCCGTGAGGTGGCCGTGGTCGCGGGCAGCGTGCAGGTGGCGCTCGTCGCCTTTGCCGTGGCGGCCTTCTTCCACCCCGTGGCGTATCAGTTCTACTTCTTCCTCGCGGCGGGTCTCGCCCTCGCGGTCCAGAACGTCTTGCGGGCCGGGACGCCGGTTCCGGCGCGGCAGGCGGCATGAGTCGAGAGGCCCGCGTGGACGACCGGATCCGGCTGCTGAAGATCGTGCCGACGCTGCGGTACGGCGGCACCGAGCGTCAGTTCATGACCTTGAGCGCGTCGCTCGATCCCAGCCGCTTCCAGGTCGACCTTGCGTGCCTGCGGCCCGGCGGCGGGTTGGCGGCCGAGGCCGTCCGTCACGGGCTGCCGCTGGACACCTACGACATCGGCCCGTTTCACAGCGCCCGCACGCTGACGCTGCAGGCGAAGCTGGCGCGCGACATCGTGCGGCGCCGCATCGACGTGGTGCACGCCTACAACTTCTACGGCAACGTCTTCGCGGTGCCGCCGGCGCGGCTCGCCGGGGCGCCGGTCGTCATCGCGTCCATTCGGGACTGCGGGCCGTACCTGTCGCCCATGCAGCTGCGCGTCCAGCGCCTCGTGTGCCGCGCCGCCACCTGCGTCATGGCCAACGCGGGCGCGGTCCGGGACTGGCTGGTGGCGGACGGCTACGACCGCGACCGCATCGTGGTGATCCCGAACGGCGTGGACCTCGAGCGCTTCCGCGTCCCGGTCGACGTGGCGGCCGTCCGGCGTGGCCTGGGTATCGATCCTGACGTGCCGCTCGTCACCGTCGTCTCGCGGGTGACGCGCCTCAAGGGGCTCGAGCAGTTCATCACCGCCGCGGCGATCCTGACGGACCAGCATCCGCGCGTGCGGTTCCTCGTGGCGGGGGAGCCGGCGCCGGGCGACGACCTCTATCTCGCGTCGCTGAAGCGTCTCGCGGCGAGGCTCGGGCTCGGCGATCGGCTGGTGTTTGCGGGGCTGCGGCAGGACGTGCCGTCGCTGCTCGCGGCGTCCACGGCGGCGGTGATGCCGTCGCTCAACGAGGCGCTGTCGAACGCGCTGCTGGAGTCGATGGCGGCCGGCCTGCCCACCGTGGCGACCCGCGTCGGCGGCACGGCGGAAGCGCTGACCGACGGCGCCACCGGGCTGCTGGTGCCGCCCGACGACGCGCTGGCACTGGCCGCGGCGCTCGGCCGGCTGCTCGACGACCCCGCGATGGCCGCCGCCCTCGGGCGGGCGGCGCGCGTCACGATCGAGCAGCGGTTCTCCCTGGCGGCCATGGTGGCCGCCACCGAGCGGCTCTACATCGAACTGCTGCGGCAGGGCGGCACGGGGAAGCAGGCGGCATGAAGGCGCTGCTCCGGCATCATGCTCCGTCTGGGCCGGCGCTCTGGCTCGTCGTGGGCCGCGGCGTCGGGTTCGTCGTCATGTTTGCCGTGCCGCTCGTGCTGGTGCGGCTGTTCGATCAGGCGACGTTCGGCACCTACAAGCAGCTCTTCCTGATCTTCGGCACGCTGTTCGGGCTGGCGCAACTGGGCGTCGCCGAGAGCCTCTACTACTTCGTACCGCGGCGGCCGGCAGACGCCGGCCGGTACGCGGCCAACGCGGGGCTCACGCTCGCGGGGGCGGGCCTCGGCTGCGCCGTGGCGCTGACGATCGGAGCGCCGGCGATCGGGCGGTGGCTCCGGAATCCCGAGCTCGCCGCCACGCTGCCGCTGATTGGCGTCTTCCTGGGTCTGATGCTGACCTCGGCGCTCTTCGAGATCGTGCTGGTCGCACGGGGGCGCTACCGCACGGCGGCGTTCACCTACGCGGTGTCGGACGTGGCGAGGGCCGGATTCCTGCTCGTGTCGGCGATGCTGCTCGGGGGGCTGCGCGGCCTGCTGCTGGGCGCGGTGGCCTGTGCCGGGCTCCGCCTCGCCGTCATGGTGTGGCTCTTGGTCGGCCGTCTCGATCTGACGCTGCGGCCCAGCCTGGCGATGTGGCGGCAACAGTGGGTCTACACGCTGCCGTTCGCGCTGGCCGTCGGCATCGAGGTGGTGCAGGCCAACCTGCACAACTACGTGGTGGCGGCGCGATTCGTCCCCGCGATCTTCGCGATCTACGCCGTCGGCTGCCTGCAGATTCCGCTGGTCGAGGTCCTGACGACGTCGAGCGCCAACGTGATGATGGTGGCGATGGCGGACGACGGGCCCGAGCGCTCCGG
>Ga0079218_10000025_pt1 | contig 25568 bp, 26 predicted proteins | sample NCCompost_FD_77181 | JGI IMG/M metagenome (GOLD analysis project Ga0079218, IMG submission 77181) | Agricultural soil microbial communities from Utah to study Nitrogen management - NC Compost | ecosystem: Environmental > Terrestrial > Soil > Agricultural land | place: USA: Utah | collected... | reverse complement strand
TGAGTGCACTCGCATTCTCAATTGCCACGCTGGGCATTGTCGGACGCAGCGAGCCGCTCGCGCGAGTTGTCAGACCCAATCACTTCCAGGACCTGGGCAAGCTCATGCTCGCCTTCGTCATGCTGTGGGCTTATTTTTCATTCTCGCAGTATTTGATCGTCTGGTCGGGAAATTTGCCGGAGGAGATTCAGTGGTATCTACCGCGCGTGAGCGGGGGTTGGGGCGTAATTGCCTTGAGCGTGATCATCTTTCACTTTGCGCTGCCGTTTATGTTGCTGCTCTCAGCATCCTTAAAACGCAGTGCCGGAAAGTTGCTGGTTCTGGCGATAGTGATTCTCGTTATCCGCCTGATCGATTTCTTCTGGATGATCGCGCCGGAATTTGCGCACGACGGTTTCCATATAAGCTGGATGGACGTGGTAGCGCCCATCGGGATCGGCGGCGTTTGGCTGGCAATGTTTTTCTGGCAATTGAATAAGCGGCCGCTAATTCCGATTAACGATCCGCAATACGAAGACTTGTTGGCGGAAGCCCAGGCGCCGGCCCACGCCGGACACTGAGGACTAGGACGCAGGAGCACTCGGCAGGAGCAGTGGGCAGGGACCAGAATCATTCGGCAGTAGTAGCAGTAAGCAGAATTTAGTATGGCAAAGCAAGATCACAACGGTCAGGGACACGCTACGGAAGTTCCGGACGTCTCTTATATAAAGAACGTTGACGTCACCCATGAAACCAGCGACGTTAACGTCCCCGCTCTGCTCAAGTTTGTCCTGGCGCTGACGATCATGACCGCGGTCGTATATGTGCTGATGTTGTTCCTTTTCAGCTTCCTTAATGCGCAGGAAACGAACAATGAGCCGCCTCCCGGACCGATGGCAATGAGCGAGCAAGAGAGTTTACCGCCCGAGCCGCGTTTGCAATCCGCTCCCGGTTTCGCTGCGGACTTAGCGCGGTCTGCGGACGATAAGAATTACGATAAGCCCAGGGATCCGCTCTGGGAGATTCATGTTTTGCGGCAACAGTGGGACCGTGACCTGCTGGAAGGCGCAAAGGATCAGTCCGGCCGGACTTTGGGAATGCCCATCAAGGACGCGATGGAGAAATTTGTCGCGGAGCAGAGCGCAAAGGCCAGCGCGAACAAGGCTGCTCAGAATGTGGAGAGCTATGACGACGACTTGCCTACGGCGGCGAGTTCCGGTCGCGTTTCAACGAAGGGGAAGCAATGAAGGCAGTACGCAGAACACAGATTGCAGTAGGCAGGATGCAGCAGGCAGTAGGCGGTGCAGGCGGCGGTGAACGTGAGCGAAAATCGGCACGTGATCTCGCGTTGGTTAGCATTCTTCTATTGCTGCCTACTGCCTACTGCTTACTGCCTACCGGCGTTCGTGCGCAACAGCCGCCGGGTCCCAGTTCGCCTCTCTACGGCGCCCGCCCCAGCAGCGGCACTTCTGTTAGTGGCTTACCGAAGGCCTTGAACGAGGTCAAAATTGAACAGAAACTGAACGAGCAACTACCTCTGGACCTAACGTTCCGCAACGAGCGAGGGGAGACGGTTCGCCTTGGCGACTACTTCGGCAAGAAACCGGTTGTGCTTTCGCTCGTCTATTACCAGTGTCCGATGCTCTGCAACCAGGTTTTGAACGGCATGGTGACAAGTTTTAAGGTGCTCAACTTCAAACCAGGCGAAGAGTTTGAAGTTGTCACCGTCAGCTTCGATCCACTGGAGACTGCGGAGCTCGCGCGCGCCAAGAAAAACACTTACATCAACTATCTTCCGGAGCCGAAGCGCGCACCGGCCGCTAATGGCTGGCACTTTTTGACTGGGGATCAGGAAAACATCAGGAGACTGACTGAGGCCATCGGCTTTCATTACTACTTTGACGCCGCGACCGACCAGTTTGCTCATGGCAGCGCCATCTATGTCTCCACTCCTCAGGGCAGGCTCTCTCATTACTTCTACGGGATTGAGTATTCACCTAAAGATCTGCGACTCAGCCTGGTCGAAGCCTCGGCGAACAAGATTGGCTCGCCCGTGGATCAGCTACTGCTCTACTGCTATCACTATGATCCCGCAACCGGGAAGTATGGCGCGGTAATAATGAATATGGTGCGCTTAGCAGGAATTGGGACCCTGATTGCAATCGGAATTATGTTTGTGGTCATGCGACGAATCACAGCGTCGCGAATGCGTTTGCACCCGGGAGGAACTGCCAGCTAATGCAAACGTCCTGGATTCCATTCATACCACCAAGTGCCTCGACTCTCTCGGGCAAAGTCGACGCGCTCTATTTCTACCTGACGGGCGTCACTATATTTTTCGTTTTGCTCATTTGGAGTGTGCTTACTTTCTTTGTCATTAAGTACCGGCGCCGTTCGCCTCATGAAATTCCACGTCCGGTTGCCGGTTCGCACAAATTGGAGACGCTGTGGTCCGTGATCCCCTTCGTTATTGCGATGAGCATGTTTGCCTGGGGCGCACAGTTATATTTTCAAAACTCTCGTCCGCCACAGAATGCCATCGAGATTTATGTCGTAGGAAAGCAGTGGATGTGGAAGATTCAGCACACTACCGGCCAACGTGAAATTAACGAGCTGCATGTGCCGGTCGGTCGCCGCGTCAAGCTAATTATGACGACTGAAGATGTGATTCACGACTTCTTCATACCGGCGTTCCGCATTAAGGCCGACGTGGTTCCCGGACGTTACACCACGCAATGGTTCGAAGCAACGAAGCCGGGCACGTATCACCTTTTCTGCGCTGAGTACTGCGGGATGAATCACTCGGGAATGATTGGCCAGGTGGTGGTGATGGAACCGACCGATTTTGATAATTGGCTGAGCGGCAACACCAATCAGCAATCGCCAGCCGTGGCAGGGCAACAGCTTTACCAAACGCTAGGTTGTGTTTCGTGCCATGGAGCCTCGGGTGAAGGCGGGCGCGGTCCGGCACTAAGTGGCGTTTTCGGCAAGCCGGTCTTTCTCAACAACGGTCAGACGATTAAGGCTGACGAGGCTTACATTCGCGAATCGATCGTGAACCCCCAAGCAAAGTTAGTTAACGGCTTTGGGCCGATTATGCCGACGTTCCAGGGTCAGATCAGCGAAGAACAGCTGGTTCAGATTCTGGCATTCATCAAGTCGCTTCCGGCGCAGGGCACTCAGGCCGAAACGCCCGCTGCAACTGCGACTACCATAGCGTCGCCGCCGGCGCGTTCAGCAAGTCCGGAACAAGATAGGTAGGAAGTGAGTAAGGCAAAATTTTTATGAAGGCAATGGAATCATTTGAGGCGCCCACACCCGCGCGAGTCAATTATTTGAACGTGACTTACGGGTTGAAGTCGTGGCTGCTCACCAAGGATCACAAGCGCATTGCACTGCTCTATCTGGGCTCCATCAGCTTCTTTTTCTTTATCGGCGGACTATACGCGATGTTTATCCGCCTGGAGCTGCTGACGCCTCAAGGCGATCTGCTGCAATCGACGACTTATAACAAGGTTTTCACGCAACACGGAATCATCATGGTTTTCTTCTTCCTGATTCCGTCAATACCAGCCACTTTGGGAAATTTCCTTGTGCCGATGATGATCGGTGCCAAGGATTTGGCGTTTCCGCGCATCAACCTGCTGAGCTGGTACATCTACATGCTCGGCGGCATCGTCACGATCTACTCGTTGCTCGCGGGCGGCATCGATACCGGCTGGACGTTCTACACGCCTTTCAGCACCACCTTTTCCAATTCTTATGTCGTTGCTGCGGGTCTAGGCATTTTTATCAGTGGCTTCTCATCGATTCTTACCGGCCTGAATTTCATTGTGACGATCCATACCATGCGCGCGCCCGGCATGACCTGGTTTCGCCTGCCGCTTTTCATCTGGTCTCACTATGCCACCAGCCTTGTGATGATTCTGGGAACGCCAGTCATCGCAATCACGATCCTGCTGCTAGCTTTTGAAAGAATTGCTCGCATTGGCATTTTTGATCCGGCGGCCGGTGGCGACCCGGTACTCTTTCAACACCTGTTCTGGTTCTACTCGCATCCCGCTGTTTACATCATGGTGCTGCCGAGCATGGGCGTAGTAAGCGAGTTGATAGCCAACTTCTCGCGCAAGAACATCTTTGGCTATTCCTTCGTTGCCTTTTCGAGCCTCGCGATTGCCGTTTTTGGTTTTCTCGTTTGGGGGCACCACCTGTTTGTTTCCGGTCAATCAGTCTATGCGGGGATGATCTTCTCCTTCCTGAGCTTTGCGGTCGCGATTCCGTCTGCGATTAAAGTCTTCAACTGGACCGCCACGCTGTACAAGGGCTCCATCTCCTTTGAAACGCCGATGCTCTACGCACTCGGCTTTATCGGAATGTTTACGATTGGCGGAATGACGGGACTATTTCTCGCAACGCTCGCCGTCGACGTTCACGTCACGGACACCTATTTCATCGTCGCCCACTTCCACTACATCATGGTCGGTGGTGCGATGTTTGGTTACCTCGGTGGTTTGCATTACTGGTGGCCGAAAATTAGTGGGCGCATGTATCCGGACGGCTGGGGGAGATTTTCCGCGCTCGCGATCTTCGTCGGCTTCAATCTGACGTTCTTCCCGCAGTTTATCGCCGGATATCTGGGAATGCCGCGTCGCTATCACGCCTACCCGCCTGAGTTTCAAATATTCAACGTGCTCTCGACCGCAGGCGCGTCAATTCTCGCGGTCGGTTATTTGATCCCGGCGATTTATCTCGTTTGGTCGATGCGTTACGGAAAGATCGCGGCTGCCAATCCCTGGAACCTCCCTGGATTGGAATGGCAAACGTCGTCACCGCCACCCACAGAAAATTTTGAGATAACTCCGATTGTCACCTGGGAGGCTTATGAATTCGCTCCGCGGGAAGAGACAGAGGTTGTCGGTAGGTTTCGTGAAGAAAGAGTTGAAGAGGTTTGATTAGGAGTCGTCGCTGACGCGACGAGGAGCGCGTAAAAGTTGGCTGAAAGCTACACAGTGGGACACGAGCAGGCGCCCGACCACGCGCATGCCGCGCTGCAACACCATTTTGAAAACATGGAGCAGCAGCGAGAAGCCTCCACGCTGGGCATGTGGGTGTTTCTGGTAACTGAAATCATGTTCTTCGGCGGGATGTTCCTCGCCTACACGCTCTATCGTTCGCTCTATCCGGAGGCGTTTGCATCGGCCAGCAATCACCTTGACCTGAAACTGGGCGCCATCAATACAGTCGTGCTGATCCTCAGCAGTTTCACGATGGCGATGGCTGTTTACAGCACTCAAGTTGGTAAGAGACGCAATCAGATCATTTCGCTCGCGCTAACTCTGTTGCTGGGCGCAACCTTTCTTGGAATCAAGGCCGTCGAATATCACCAGAAGTACGAAGACAGCCTGATCCCCGGCCGCATAATCCCCAGTCGTCCCTTCGATGCGAGCGGAGTGCATTTGCTGCCTAACGCGCAACCACATAATATCGAGATGTTCTACTGGATTTATTTTGCGATGACCGGAATGCACGCGGTGCACATGATCATCGGCATCGGCATAATCGCGGTCATTCTCTTCTTCTCCATCCGCGGCAAATATGGCCCGGAGTATCACAACCCGGTTGAGGTGTCGGGTCTCTATTGGCACTTCGTGGACATCGTCTGGATTTTCTTATTCCCGTTGCTTTATTTGCTGGGACGGCATTTGGAACATTGAGATGAGCGAGCACATAGTTCCAGTCAGGGTCTACCTGATGATTTTTCTGGCTTTGATGGTCGGCACAGCCCTGACCATCTGGGCCGGGCTTCAGGACTTTCCCGGCCCTTTGAATGTAGTGATCGCCCTAACGATCGCGGTGGTAAAGGCAACGCTCGTCGTGCTCTACTTCATGCACGTCCGCTACAGCTCACGTTTGATTTGGGTGATTTTCGCTTCAGCGCTTTTCTGGATGGGAATCTTGTTCGCGCTGACGTTTAGCGACTATTGGTCTCGCGACTGGTTTCAAATCTAAGCGGTGGGTTCCTCAACTGCCCACAGCTTCGCATCGCGCACTGCCACTTCACGACCGCATGAGACGCAACGGAGTCTGATCGTTGCGTCTGAAGTTTTTATGGATGCCGAGCAGTAAGGGCAGACGCCACTAACCTCATTTTTCGTAAAAAGACCGCGCATCATAATGAGCGGCAATACCAATCCGGCGACCAGCAAAGGTATGCCGAAAACGAAGCCAAGCAGTCCACCCTCACCGAGAGTTAGCGTGATCACGAGACCGGCGATAAAAAAAAGCAGCCCAATGGCGATGGCGAAAGAAAATCCATAAGCACTGTCAAAGCTTCGGCCTCTCGTCATATCGCCAATTTTTTTGCTTTCCATGCCGGCCCCTCCAGGAGAACTAAGCTGTAGTTTTCAGTTGAACCGCGGTGCGAGCTTTTTACTATTGTGATTCTTAAGTTGTCAACGGCAAGCGTAAACGAAACGCTTTCGCCGCGTAGCGTCGCCATGAATTCAGCCTGAGTTTCGACCGGGCCCCCGCAGACCGTGCCTATGCGTCGGTCCCTTTGCGATTTTCTATGGATGTTTCAAGCGCCCTGGCTCAGGCTCTCTTACAGGTCGAACTAGCACCATTTTACGGTTCCCGCCTGGTCCTGTTAGAGTATCGGGTTCCCGAAATCAGCGCTAAAGACAAAACTGTCAACTGTGAGCACTACTATGAGTACTAAACCCACTATGCAGACCGCCTCGCCCAGTGCTTTTGAGCTTTTTCTTGAGCAACAAGATTCCGAAGCCTGGCTTGCAACGATCACCGCTTTACTGCGATCGATCCACGAGGTGGATAAGACCGCCACGCAAATCTGGTTTTCCTTTTACCCCCTCGGGTTGTTTCAGGCCTTGCAGGAAGCTGATGATCCGGAGCAGCTCGCTCGCGAACTGCTGCTTCAAGGTGATTACCGGCTGGAAAATCAGATCGACAGTTCGCATCGGTTCCTTTTCGGGCATCGTTACTGGCCGCAAGTGAAACAAGCGATTGCCGCGCATGCTGCCAGTTTCCAGACGAACAACAAGCCCCTCACAGATCAGATCATGGAAGTGGCCTCTCAGGTTGCGGCCAGCCTGCGCGTCGATCCGTCGCTAACTCCGGGCATCACGGCAGCCGGTTTCATGACGGTTCAGCAAGTAGGGCTCACAGCCTTTAACAGTGCAGCCGGGCAAATTGCGATCGACAGCAAACACGCGAAGCAGTCGCCGGAGCAGGTCCTCAGAGAGCGAGCGAAGGATGACAGCCAGGGTTTGTTCGGGTTCCTGAGAACGATTGACAAGAAGTGGACTGTCACACACGACGAAAATGATGACGCGGCGAAATACAAATTGAATCACGCGCAGGATTTGGCCTGGGGCGCAGAGGCCGATCGCTCTCGCGATTGGCGGGCGCTTGATCCCCGCCGCATCGAAGGACCAATACCCGTCGAGTGTCGCTCCGCTTCCTGTGGTACTTGTTGGGTGGGCGTGCTCGGTGGGTCGGAAAAACTTTCGGATGTGGCCGCCCGCGAGGGTAAACAGATCAAACTATTTGGCTACATCAACACGACCGAACCCAAACCGCTGATTCGCCTGGCTTGCCAGGCACAGGCACAGGGCGCCGTCTCAATTGTGATTCCTCCCTGGAACGGCGTGTTTGGAAAGTATTTGTTACGGCGCAATCGAGCGGGCCAAGCCGAGGAATAAACCTAACCACGTCTTCCCACTAGAAGCTTGCCTAATACTCTCGCCAAATCTTCGCCCTCGCCGGTATTGCTGGTGCTGGCTGCGGCGATCATCTGGAGTACCGGCGGTCTCTTCATTAAGTGGACCACGCTTTCCGGCTTGGAACTCTCTTTCGGCCGTTCGCTGCTTGCCGCGATCACAGTCGCCTTATTCACGCGCCGCGAAGGTTTTGGCTTGAATCGCGTCACCTTGATCGCGTCGGTGCTCTACGCGGCACTGCTTTTACTCTTCGTGCTGGCAACAAAAGAAACAACCGCCGCCAACGCAATCTTCCTACAGTACACCGCGCCGCTTTACGTTCTGGTGCTGGAGCCCATCTTCTACAAAGAGAAGTTTCGCCAGCGTGATCTGATCACAGTGATCTTCTGCGTGATTGGGATGTCGCTTTTCTTTGTGGGCAAACTCCGGCCGCAAGACGTTACGGGAAATCTTCTCGCGCTCGCTTCGGGAATCTGTTTCGCCGCCTACTTCCTGTTGCTGCGACATTCCAGTGCGCGAGCAGTAAATCGCGCGTCATCCGTGATCTATGGCAACCTGCTGGTTGTTCTCGTTGCTGCTCCCGCAGGTTTGCAAGCACTTTCAGGCATCACGTTGCACGACACACTCAGCGTCGTCTACCTCGGAGTTGTACAAATCGGAGTTGCGTACACCCTCTTCACGCTCGGAATGGCCCGCGGGATTCGCTCGCTCGATGCCGGCATCGTCGGTTATATCGAGCCGGTGCTGAATCCGGTGTGGGTTTTCCTGATTATCGGCGAGCAACCTTCCCAATGGGCCCTGATCGGCGGCGCGATCATCGTTGGCGCTGTTATTGTGCATACCACTTTGAAAGCTAAAGAGGCACGGAAAGCGATTGCCACGGTGCTAAACGGGACCGAATAAAGTCAGCGCAATGGATGGAGTCTTAATCATCGATAAACCCGCGGGCATGACTTCGCATGATGTCGTGGCTCGCGTGCGAAGAACTGTAGGCGAACGTCGAGTAGGACACACGGGTACACTTGACCCTTTCGCCACTGGCGTTTTAATCGTTCTGGTAGGCAGGGCGACGCGACTGGCGCAGTTTCTCAGCAACAGTGTTAAGGAATATGAAGCGGTGATTCGGCTGGGTTTTGCCACTGACACTGGTGATGTGACTGGGAAACCACTCACTGCAGTTGCTGAGAAAATAAATCCCTGGCGCAAGGAAGAGATCGAGGAAGCGTTAGAAACTCTGCGAGGAGAGATTGAGCAGGTGCCGCCGATGTATTCGGCGAAAAAACTCGGGGGCAAAAAGCTCTACGAACTCGCGCGCCGCGGCGAAGAGGTTGAACGTAAGGCGGTCCGCGTAACGATTCATTTTTTGGAACTCATTGACGAGGACCGCGATATTTTTCCGCAAAACATTGACGGAACCACTGACATCCAGGTGCGCGTGGCATGTTCCGCAGGAACCTATGTGCGAACACTTGCTGAGGATTTTGGAAAACGAATCGGGGTCGGCGCGCATGTCGCTGAGTTGCAACGTACGAAAGCCGGCAGTTTTGCGTTGACGGACGCAACAACGCTCGAGCAACTCGAAGAGAATGTGCGGCATAATTCGTTGCATGAGGTTTTAGTTACACCGGATTTCGCGCTTGAGTTTCTGCCATCGGTGACTTTGAATTCGCTGGATGTGCAACGGACGCAACAGGGCCTGCCTTTGAAGCTGGAAAACAAAAGTCAGCAAACCTTCGGCGAGTCGGATTGGGTGAGGATGCGAGATGAAACTGGGTCGCTGGTCGCAGTAGGAATGTACGATCCCAAAGCTGATCTGCTGCGTCCACGTGTGGTGCTGTCTCTAGAAAAATGAAACTGAAGAAACGTTATCTACTGGCCGGCTTTTCCGGTTTGGCAACTGCTGCCGTGCTTACGAAATTGCTCGTGCGGCCGCGCGATGTGGATCTGGAACAAAGCCGTGATCGAATCTACCACGTCGAGCATTCCCGTTTCATCGATGTCCATGGTTTGCGCATGCACTACCAGGAAGCCGGCCATCCGGACGCGCCTCCCCTGTTTTTGATTCACGGTTTTCTCTCCTCGACTTTCGTTTGGAGCAGAGTTTTTCTGGAGCTGGCGGCAGCCGGGTTCCGAGTGATCGCGCCCGATTTAATAGGTGCCGGCTATTCCGCAAAACCGCGGAACTTTGGCTACTCAATTGAGTCGCAAGCCCGGATGATTGCCGGAATGATCGAGAGATTAAAATGCGAAAAAGGGATTCTGGTAGGCAGCTCTTATGGCGGCGCGGTGGCTGCGACGGTCGCACTAAATCAACCCGAACTCGTTAAGAAGTTGGTGTTAGTTGGCGCGGTCTCAAACAACGAACCCAAACGCTACCTGATGATGAGGCTGGTGCGGACGCCTGTCGTCGGCGACATTGTCTCGCCTTTGTTGGCCGGGTCGCGGCGCTTGTTACGGGCGCGGATGAAGCGAGTTTACGATCGCCATCAGACTGCTCTCGATGAATTCCGAGTTGACGCTCGCTTCGTTCCGTTGCGAGCCGCCGGCACTCATCGAGCAATTATTCGGACTGTCCGCAACTGGGATGCAGAGCGAATCCAGCGAGAAGCGCAATTGATCAAGCAGCCCACTCTTCTGGTTTGGGGCGATAACGATCCTGATGTGCCATTGCGAGATGGAGAGGAACTACAGCAACGGATTGAGAATTCGCGGCTGGTGGTGTTTAAGGACTGCGGTCATCATCCTCAGGAAGAATATCCAGAGGCGTTTGTTGAAGCTGTGCGGGAGTTCTGCGGTGATTCGAAATAGCTTGAACCGCCGAGCCCAGCCCTCAGGTCTCACACATTTCACCGCCAAGACGCCAAGCCGCAAAGACGCAGCGAAGGTCAAACAATAAGATCGAGCTGTTAATCTCGGAATGGGCGATCAAGAACCCAGCTCGAAGCGTGCAATCCACCCGCCCAGTCTGTCTTGGCCGCTTGGCTCCGTGGCGTCTTGGCGGTGAAAATTTTTGAGACTCGAGACCTGGAAGGTAAGACTCACTTGTCCATCTTCAAAGCCTGGCCTACTGCCAGATCTCTCGTCACGCGCCAGATCTTCGAGTCAAGATAGTAGTGAATGAAGGCGTAGCCCCAGAGGAAGGAAATGCCCAGCTGCACCGCAAAAGAAGTTTCGGCTCCCGTCGCCTGGTTCTGCAAACTTGTGTAACCCAAAAGTTGCCGCGGCCCCTGGTAAATCAAACCAAACACAATTCCGCAAGCGATGTAGAACAATAAGCGCCGACTAATCATCTCCGCGGCGCCATATTTTTCTTTTAACTCGGAGCGCTGGGCCTTCGCCATGTCTGGCTCGCCTGCCGTCCTTGCATACTTCTGATTATGAAACCAGATCAGACGGTGATACTGAAAGTTGTGGTAGATGGTCAGAATGGCGACGATTGCGATCGGTTTGTGCGGCATCGGCGTCAGCAACACAATCCAATGCATCGGAATGGCGGCCGCCAGCAGCAAGTACTTCGGTACATTAAGAGGTTGCCCGATCAGTGCGCGCTGAATCTGCCGGCCCAGCCAGGCAAGACCTAACACGATGGTACCGAGGAGCAGGATGGTGGCAACGATGCCGACAGCGCTTTGCAGTGCACCGGGAACGCGGGCCATCGCCTCCGGATCTTGAACAATGAAAGCAACGAAGGGATAGTTAAAAGCGAACAGGAGCAGCAAACGATCGAGTGCATTGTCGAGCGGCGCCAGATCGTTATTTTTCTTCTTGTACAGCACCATGAAGCCGTAATGCTGCTTCACCAGATGGTAGTAAGCCCACAGCGCCGCCAGAAAGAAGAAGATCAAACCTGCTCCCAGCCAGACCATCAGTGGGCCAATCAGAAAAAACAACAGCGAGCCCCAGAGCAACCGCGCCCGCTTCTGCCGTTCAGTTCGATCAAAATAAGTGCGAGAAAAGGTTCCAAAGACATGCGGGGCATCGATCAGAATCGCCCAGAGGGCGACCATCGGAACTAAAGGAACGAGACCTTTTACATAAAGCAACAACAAGGCGTAACTGGAAACGACCGAACCGACAAACCAGATCAAGTCGTCGCGCGCGCTGATGATCCAGCGCAGAGAAATTGCCCGGGGGTGGGCGTCAGTGATGACTTGAGTCGCAGTAGCCAAGATTGGATTGTCTAAGCTCAGTAATTCAGACTTTGTTCACAACAAAGATTGTCCTAGGATTCTACATCCTCGAACGTCCCGGTCAATAAGGGAGCGCGGTTATTCATGGCTAACAACGACGCAGAGCTGCATAGACTTTTCGAACTCCTTTTTCAGGCCCACCCCTGGCATGGAGTGTCGCCAGGCGAAAAAGCGCCGGCAGAACTCGGGGCATACATTGAGATTGTTCCTACCGATCCCGTGAAGTACGAACTCGATAAAGGCTCCGGCCACTTGCGCGTTGATCGTCCTCAGAGGTTTTCCTCGATGTGCCCAACGCTCTACGGTTTCATTCCCCAAACATTTTGTGGCGACGAAGTCGGCGCACTCTGTGCTGAACGAACCGGAATAAGTGATATCGAAGGCGACGGCGATCCGATGGATATTTGCGTCCTGACTGAAAAAGCATTCGCCCATGGCGACTTCTTCCTTCAGGCCAAGCCGATCGGCGGGTTTCGCATGATCGACGGCCGCCAAGCGGACGACAAAATTATCGCCGTCCTCCTTTCCGATGTCGCTTTCGGCCACATTGAAGATATCGACGGGTGTCCTAAAGGCCTGGTGGATCGCCTCAAGCACTACTTTCTCACTTACAAACAACTCCCGGCGGAAGCACCGCGCCGAGTGGAGATTGCTGCTGTTTACAACCGGGCGGAGGCGTTCGAGGTGATTGAACGCAGCAGGCGCGATTATCGCCAACAGTTCGGCGATCCGACGCTGAGAGTGGCTCAGTTTCGGCAACTGCTGATGAGTCATTGAAGCTCAACCCTTTCAACCGCCAAGGCGCCAAGAAACGCCAAGGACGCCAAGTAAGAGTTATTTCAGAAGAGTATCACCGGCCGCCCGGTCAGGATTCTGGTTCCTAGCTGATGTATTCTTGGCGTCCTTGGCCTTCCTTGGCGTCTTGGCGGTGTTGAGGAGCGGTAGATTCTCTGGAACTCAAGGATTGCGAATAAATTCTTGGATGCCACAACGGCGACAGCTGAGGATCTGGCGCTGTGGATCCCAGTAAGCAAAGGGAAGCATTTCGTTTCGCGATGGATTGTTTGGTTGGCGAACTTTGCGTTCAGTATCTTCAGCACTGCAATGTTTGCAGAGCCAACCGTAGCCGAGATTAAAAAAGTGATTTGTCTGATTCAAGGCCGCGGGGGAAAGGGCTAGTGGTCTTTGGTGCCGGCCAGACCCCAGACCGGCACCTGCCAACATTATTGCCTGCGCATTCCGCGCCTCACGTCAGGTCCCTGAGTGAGTTGCACTGGAACTGTCATGCGCCTGCCGTTCCTGACGATACCAACCTGCACAGTATCGCCCACCTGGTGTTTATCGAGGATCCGGAAGAGATCATCCGCATTCCCGACTTTCTCTCCGTCCAAGGAAGTAATGATGTCGCCGAGGGCGACTTCACCGTTCTCTGTTTGCGTCAGTCCACGCAAGCCCGCATTCGCAGCCGCTTGCCCGGGCACTACTTGCCAGACGAGGACGCCATCCGCAACCGGAAGCTCGAGTTGGCTCTTCAGAAGTTCAACATTTCGTGTGGTAACGCCAAGCTTGGGTCGTACTACCTGCCCGGAGCGAATCAACTGGGGCACGATACGCTTGGCAATATTGACGGGCACTGCAAACCCGACACCGGCTGAGCCACCTGAGGGAGAAAGAATCTGCGAATTGATGCCGATGATGCGACCGTGGGAATCAAGCAACGGCCCACCGGAGTTTCCGGGATTGATCGATGCATCAGTCTGAATTGCGCCTTCGATTTGCCGGTTGTTGCGCGCGCGGATAGGACGTTGTAAACCGCTGATGACACCCGTTGTTAGAGTTCGGTCCAAACCGAAAGGGTTACCAATCGCAAGCACCTTCTGGCCCACGACAAGTTTGTCTGAGTCGCCCAACGGAACCACAGTCACACCTTCTTTAGGTAGTTCCAGCAATTTGATGACGGCGAGATCTGTATCCGGATCGCCGCCCACAACTTCCGCTGCATAGTTCTTCTGACTGCCAAAGCTAACGGCAAGTTTCTGTGCGCCTTCAACCACGTGATAGTTAGTTAGAATGTGACCCTGGCGATCCAGAATCGAACCTGAACCCGAGCCTTGCTGTGGCTCAACATAACCAAAGAAGTCGCGGGCGTACGACGTTGAATGAATGTTTACAACCCCGGGCGAAAGCGTCCGGTAGATTTCAATGTTGTTCTGCTCGTCCGTCGAAGTAAACTCGCTGATGCCAGCCGGCCTTTCCTCAGAGAATGCGACGCCGCTCGGCTGCAAACGGCTGGAGACGCGGTCAAAAATAGCCACCGTTGCGGCAGCAAAGAGACCGGAAACCAACGCAATAATAAGTATCTGACGTGCGGTAATTCTATACATGGCTTTTTCCTAAAAAGTTAATCTGTCTGCTCAAAACGAGCATTTCTAAGATGCCTTTCGCGGAGACGGAGGTTGTTCGTTTTACGTCGCGCTCGCAACCGAGCGGCTGCGGAAAGAATTTTCCACCCTATCGCAACTTGAGGCAAGCCCACCCACTTGCAGCTTCCCAAAAAGATGGAGTCCTAAGAACGTCTAAAATTGCTGGCGGTTCCTATAATTCGTTGAAAGGAAGGTGTCGAGAGTGCCAAATCAGGCGGTTTAGGAGAAAAGCGCAAGGAAGGCATGAGGCAGCCCACCAAAATAAGAGGCGACGGTTTCCGGTGCTTGCCAGCCAAGGGCTGAAAACCCGGTTGCGACATGCACGATCATCAAAAGTAGATATAGTGCCAGAACCAATTTCATTCCGCGGCGAGCGAGCGGCATGTGTGCGCATCGGTAGAGAACATAGGCCGCGAAAGCGCCAATTGCCAGTTTCACAGTTAGGAAAGGCGTTTCACCGACATTCAGCAAGCTCGCCATGAGGGCATTGCCTTCACTAGCAACATTCAGCCGCACCCAAAGGATAGTTAGCTGGGCATCAAGCCAATTCATCGCGAACAGCAGCAGACTTTTGTAAAGGGTGTGCATATTTTTCGGTCAACGTCGTTAAACCCTTCTCTTCTTACGTCAGAACCCCCGAAACCGAATGGCTTGGGGGGTTCTGCCGTTCACGGGAGGAACGAGACTCGTACCGTTGTACCATTGAGAAAGTCTCAATGCCTTTATGCTTCCGAAAATCCGGATGTGATTGAGTAATGACTATAACCATTGCGTATGCAATTCGCGAGGGCGCGCAGATTCTCCACGATGCTGGGCTTGCGGAAGCGCGACGTGAAACGAGCGGATTGCTGCAACATGTGATTGGTCGTGATCGCAGCTTTGTCCTGGCGCATCCCGAGCACCAACTATCGCAAGCTCAGCTGCAAACATTTCATGAGTTGTTAAAGCGCCGCGCCGCCGGGGAACCAATGCAATACCTCACTGCCCTGCAATCGTTTTTCAGTCTCGATTTTGCAGTCGCTCCAGGTGTCTTGATTCCGCGCCCAGAGACTGAACTCCTGGTGGAGCTGGCGCTGGAAATAATCCAAGGCGCGCAAGAGGCACGCATTTGCGACGTCGGAACTGGATCCGGATGCATCGCCATCACTCTTTTGCACGAGCGCACAGATGCGAATGCGGTTGCCCTCGACATCTCAGCAGCTGCAATCCAAATAGCAAAACGTAATGCGCTGCGACACCAGGTTCAGGACCGACTAACTTTCGTGCAGTCGAATTGTTTCTCGTCGCTTTCTCCGGCTGATTTCTCTTTTGATCTGATCGTCTCTAATCCGCCGTATGTGGCCGAGGATGACCTCGCTGGTTTACAGCGTGAGGTTCGCGATCACGAGCCGCGCGAAGCACTCGCGGGTGGTCCGGACGGGCTGGATGTCGTGCGCCGCTTGTTAAGTGAGAGCGATGCTTTTCTTAAGCCAGGCGGACATTTGCTGATTGAAATCGGCTTTAATCAGGCAGCAGCAGTCCAGGCATTAGTTGAGAAGCACGAATGGCTGGCAAAAGGAATTCGACCGGACTTGCAGGGAATTCCCCGTGTCGTAGTGCTTCAGAAAAGGCTTTCCTGAATTCTCCGAAGGTACCTGGATTTTTTGCCATATTCAGTTCCGCCCCGGTGTTTACCTCACAGAACCGCAGGAAACGAAATCAAAATTTGAGGAGTATCCCCAGGAGATTAAGATCATGAATAAGTGGTTAAGACTTGGTGCGTTTGTCGCAGCGTTGTTAAGCCTCAGTGGCGCCCTCGCGCTGGCTAACCAGAAAGATGGTTCGTTGACCTGCCGCGATAACTGGCACAACGATCGTTTGGTAGGCCAATGTGAAATTCGTGAGCAGAAAATGCCTGCTGGCGGTCTGCTTACAGTCGATGCCAGTAAGAACGGCGGAGTCTCCATCAAAGGATGGGACCAGAACGAGATTCTTGTCAGGGCGCGCGTGCAGGCGGCCGCAGCTTCGCAAGGAGAAGCTGATCAACTCGTAAAGCAAATCAGAGTAGAAACGAGCGGTGGCAAAGTCTTCGCTGTCGGTCCAGAGAATCAAAAGCACTATCAGTGGAGTGTTAGTTACGAGATCTTTGTCCCGAAGCGGTCTGACCTTTCCCTCGAAGCCTACAATGGGGGCATCTCCATCGCCGACGTAACGGGCCGCATCGAATTCAGCGGGCACAATGGCGGCGTAGTCTTGAAGCGCGTCGGCGGCACCGTTCGCGGTGGCACGATGAATGGTGGATTGGTCGTCGAATTGGACGGCGCCAGTTGGAGTGGCGAAGAGCTCGACGTGAAAACGACGAATGGCGGCATTGTAATGGCGATACCGGAAAACTATTCCGCACATCTTGAGACCGGCACAGTAAACGGCCATCTCAATATCGACTTCCCCGTAACCGTCCAGGGCCGGATCGGGCGCGAGCTGGCCGTTAATCTCGGCAACGGTGGTCCGACGGTGCGCGCGATGACCACAAATGGTGGCATCAAGATCAAACGTACCGGCACCGGTTCAAATTACTGAACCTACACGGAAGCATTACTAACGGGCGCGGCGGTCTAAAAACTTGCCGCGCCTTCTACTTTGGCCCTACCTTCTTTTTTTTTCGTCTCTGCGTCCTGGCGGTAAACAGGTCGAAAACTTCTTCCCTTTTACCTTTCCCGTTTTTAATCTAATCTGTCGCAGTCGTGGATAAATTTCTCATTTCCGGCGGCCGCGCATTGAAGGGTTCTATTGCGATTAGCGGCGCGAAAAATTCGGCCCTTCCCTGTATGGCCGCGGCGCTGCTAACTGCCGAAACAGTAACGCTGCACAATCTTCCCTATGCGCGCGACATCATTACCCAGCGCCGTTTGCTTGAGGATCTTGGCGCTACAGTGCTCACTCCTGAACTTCGCACTCACAAGATAAACGCCGCTCACATTGAAGTATTTGAGGCGCCATACGAACTGGTAAAAACCATGCGGGCCTCGGTGCTGGCATTGGGACCATTACTAGCGCGCTTTGGAAAAGCCAAGGTCTCATTACCCGGCGGCTGTGCGATTGGTACGCGGCCAATTGATCTTCATCTCAAGGGTTTTGAACAGCTTGGTGCGGAGGTGCGGCTCGAAGGCGGAAATGTTGTGGCACGCGCGCCAAAAAATGGCCGGTTAATCGGCGCTGCAGTGACGTTTGATAAGGTCACGGTCACTGGCACCGAGAACTTGATGATGGCGGCGACGCTCGCTAGCGGTAAGACAGTAATTAATAACGCCGCTCGCGAACCAGAGATCAGCGATCTCTGCGAGTTGCTGAACCGGATGGGAGCGCGCGTGCGCGGCGGGGGTACCTCGACTATCGAGATCGACGGCGTGGAAACGCTTGGTGGCGCGCAGCACACGATTATTCCTGACCGCATTGAGACCGGAACGTTTATTGTCGCTGCCGCGATAACCGACGGCGAACTGGAAATTAAGGATTGTCAGCCGGAACACCTGTCGAGTGTTATTAACCAACTGCGGGATGTCGGCGTCGACATTGAGGAGCTCAATCAAAGCACCTTGCGAGTGAAGCGGGGCGCAACTCTCCGTGCAAAGGACGTCACAACTGAACCGCATCCCAAATTTCCCACTGACATGCAGGCGCAGTACATGGCCCTGATGACTCAGGCTGAGGGCCAATCAATAATCACGGAAACAGTTTTCGAAAACCGGTTCATGCACGCTTCAGAGTTGCAGCGCATGGGCGCAAAGATCCATCTGAACGGGCGGATGGCAACGATAAACGGGCCGACACAATTGACGGGAGCGCCGGTGCTCGCCTCGGACCTGCGCGCGTCTGCATCACTCGTGCTCGCGGGACTGGTAGCAACGGGGGAGACTGTAATTGAGCGGGTTTATCACATCGATCGCGGCTATGAACGGATCGAAACAAAGTTGCGTGCAGTGGGCGCAAACATACAGCGCCTCAGAGAGTCGGTCACGGCGCCGCTTGCGGAAGCTGCACCTTCAGACGCTGCGGCGATTGCGTCGTAAGCTTAGGCTAATATCGGATTCAAGGGACGAAAGAATGGCAGAATCAGATTGTTTGTTTTGTCGAATTATTTCCGGTGAGCTACCGGCCGAATTGGTCCATCAAGACGCTCAATGCGTCGTCATCCGGGATGTTAACCCGCAAGCACCAACACACCTGTTGGTGATTCCGCGCGAGCACATCGAGTCGCTCGACGACGCTGCGCGGCCCGACGAAGAAATGTTGGGACATTTACTCCGCATCGCGGCGCGATTGGCGAATGAGCAGGGATTAGGCGAGAGCGGCTACCGCACCGTCATCAATACGGGCGCGGGTGCGGGTCAATCAGTCTTTCACCTGCACGTGCATGTCCTGGGTGGGCGGCCGATGAATTGGCCTCCAGGTTAAGCCGCCGGCTACCAGGCTAATCAGCTTTAGGCGCCACCGCCCGCACTGCTTCGGAAACTCCACTTTCATACTTCTTAAAGTTCTCGTTGAAACGCCGCGCGAGCTCGCGCGCTTTCTGATCGTAGGCATCTTTGTCGGTCCAGGTGTTACGAGGCTGTAACACTTCCGCCGGGACCTCCGGGCAGGAGACGGGGACGTTGACACCGAAAATGGGATCAGGGACGGTTTCCACATTCGCGAGAGATCCGTTCAGTATCGCCCTGATCATCGCGCGCGTGTGCGAAATCTTCATTCGTTTACCGATGCCATAAGGACCACCACTCCAACCCGTGTTAACCAGCCAGCAGGCAGCATTGTGCTCTCCCATCTTCTTGCCCAGCAGATCGGCGTAAACACCGGGATGAAGGACCATGAACGGCGCGCCGAAGCAGGTCGAAAAGGCCGCTTCCGGTTCCTTGATTCCTTTTTCCGTGCCCGCAACCTTTGCCGTGTATCCCGAAAGGAAGTGATACATCGCTTGTGCGGATGACAAGCGCGCCACCGGAGGCAGCACACCGAATGCATCAGCCGTCAACATGATGATGTTTTGCGGATGGCCAGCGCGACCTTCGGTCACGATGTTGGGAATACTCGTCAGGGGGTAAGAGGCGCGCGTATTTTCCGTTTTCGCGGCGTCGTCCAAATCGATTTCGCGCGTGGTTGGCTCAAAGACTACGTTTTCCAAAATCGTTCCGAACATTCTGGTCGTTCGATAAATATCGGGTTCGGCCTCTGCCGACAATTTGATCACTTTTGCATAGCAGCCGCCTTCAAAATTAAACACGCCATTATCAGACCAGCCATGTTCGTCATCGCCCACCAGCCTGCGTTCGGGATCGGCTGACAATGTCGTTTTCCCGGTGCCTGACAAGCCAAAAAAGATGGCCACATCGCCGGCGTCACCAACATTCGCGGAGCAGTGCATGCTCATCACACCGCGCTGCGGCAGGAGGTAATTGAGGATCGAAAACACGCTCTTCTTTGTCTCTCCCGCGTAGGAAGTTCCGCCAATCAAAACCAGCCGCTGACTAAAATCCATCAGGATGAAAGTAGGCGAACGCGTGCCGTCGCGCTGCGGGTCAGCCTGAAAACTAGGAAAATTGATAATGGTGAATTCTGGGTGATGCGGACCGGTAGCGTTTGGATCGGTGATCAACATGGTGCGCGCAAAAAGCGAGTGCCAGGCAAGCTCGTTGATAATTCGCACCGGCAGGCGATAGTTGGGATCGGCGCCACCAAAAGTGTCCTGGACAAAAAGTTCACGACCAGTCGCATGGGCCATCATGCGATCCTTCAGGGCATTGAATTTCTCTTGCGGAAAGTCTTTATTGACATCTCCCCAGAACACCTTCGCTTCACTCTCAGGCTCGCGCACGATCGCCTTGTCTTTCGCAGCGCGCCCGGTGTGCTCGCCAGTGTCGACAATCAACGCACCGCGATTGGATAAGACGCCCTCGTTGCGCCGTGCTACCTCCTCGTACAGCTCGGGAGGCGTCAAGTTCCAGTAGACCTTACTAGCGCCTCGGATACCATAGTTGTCGAGTTCATAGTCAGTATTCTTGCGTCCCAGATGTTCAGTCGCTCGTTCGGTGCGAATAGAAGTCATAGATTCTCCGATTTATAGTTTGAGAAATCCCGCGTCGAATTTTATTGCTGGCGTGGCTCTGTGGGCGTTGATTGTCTCAATGTTTGTTAACTAATTTCTTACAACACTGGGGCGGCCTGAGGCAAGGCGGCAGGGTGGCAATACCGCCTTTAACCCTTGTGCTTTGCAAGCTGAGATTTGGAAATGCGTTGGTGATCTGCTAAGTAAAATGGCAATGAACAAGCCTACGCTCGCGGATTTCACCAAAGCCGAGCGAAAGATAATTGAATCGTTGCGCACGCCCGCGCAAGTACAACGCTTCTTTACGGCGATGCCCTACAACTGGGAGCGCAACGGCGGGACCCTGCGTTCATTCCGCGAAGTGCTAAAGCGCAATGAAGCGCATTGCCTCGAAGCTGCGCTGGCGGCAACCGTGATTCTCGAACAGCACGGTTATCCACCGTTGCTGTTGGACATAGAGTCAGTAGACCTCCTTGACCATGTGATCTTCGTATTTGAGAAGAAAGGATTATGGGGATCGATTGGACGTTCTCGCGATTTGGGGCTTCATGGACGCAAACCGGTCTTTCGCAATTTACGTCAGCTCGTTTGGAGTTATTTTGACCCGTATGTGGACTTTTCCGGACGAATCAAAGGCTATGGCCTGACCAATCTTTACGAGCTGGGAAACTACGATTGGCGCTTCTCAGGAAAGAACATGCACAAGATTGAGGATCACTTACGAGCTATTCCGCATCGTCCCTTGAAATCGTCCGACGAACGCTATCGCCGCTTGCATGACCGATACAAAGCATTCAAGCAGGAGCATCCTGAGGCCCAGCCTCCGTATTATGATAGGCAGGATCGCTGGATGCTTTAGAGAAACTTTTGATTGCCAATGGCGCGGCTGCGAAACAAAACAAATGCTGGGACTGTCCCCAAGACTCCGGCGACGCCTGAAGAACGGCGGCAGCAGATTTTTCAACGGGCAGCTAAACTGTTGTCTGCCAAGTCGCGCTCGATCGCCGAACTGCGCGAACTGCTGCTGCAGCGACGGGGGGCGAGCAAAGCTCACGTCGAAGAAGTGCTGGCCCGGTTGACGGAGTACGGCTATTTGAATGATGAGCGTTTTGCCATCAGCTACGCCTCAGCGAAAGTGCGCCAGCGACCAATCGGCCGGCAGCGACTGAAGCGCGATCTGACTTTGAAGAAAGTCAGTAAGGAAATAGCGGACGAAGCCCTGGACACGGTGTTTGCGGAAACCTCGGAGAGCGAACTAATTGATCGAGCGATCGAGAAGCGAGTTCGTCTGCGCGGTCGGCCGGGTAATCGTGCGGAAGCGAAAAGCCTTTTCGATCATTTGCTACGGCAAGGGTTTCCTTTCGAACTGGTGGCAGACAAAGTGCGAGCGGCAGCGCAAGCAAACCTTGATGATGAGTTGTGAAAGAGGGTGTAGGACGAAGGCAGGTAACTCGCTGGCGTTTAGCGCAACAGCGCGTTAGTTCGCAAAATGCCCACAGGGTGCCGCGCCTGTGGGCATTTCACTCAAGGTTAGTTTCCTCAGTAACAATTCTGAAGAAGACATCCCCCAGCCCAGCGCCCCACCTGAGCAACAAGAACGTCCCTAACCTTCGCACAATATGCAAACCCGGTTGCTGTTACTACGCGCCTGCTTCTCCCAGGTTGCTCGGAAAACAACAGATTGCCGGAGGAGTCTTCTCCTTAATGAACCTTTTGTAGGAAGACGTCCCAGGCCCAGCGCCCTATCCGCCCACCTTCGGCATCGTCGACCTTCGCGCGATATCTAAACCAGTTGCCGTTTTCATCTCTTCGGCGCGCATCCCGGTACTTCAAATCAATTACGAGAACATCTGAGTTGGCGAGGCTCTGGAGCTCACCAGCTTCGGAGATTCCATTGTGATTAGTGTCACGCCATAGCCTCAGACTGGAGAAAATGCCGTCACTGGCATCAATCTGTCCATCGCCGTTACCTCCATTATCCGCGCCGTCGAACACCGCGAGCGCGCGAAACCCGTTCTTGGCTTCTCCCGATACCAGGTATGGCTGGGCAGTAGAGCTACCGAAGAGCTCGCGCCCGTTGTCAATCACGCCGTTCCCATTCCGATCAAGCACAAGTAATGCGTCGTCAGAGTCAGCCGCTGTCCAGGAGATTTGTTCCGGGGTGCCGATAGCATTCAGGTCGAACATTACGCCGTTGACAGCATTAGTCAGATTGAAACCGTTGCCGGCGACGTCGATCATGATGGGGGAGTAACACGAACAAGTTGAGTCTGACCATTCCCCGCCGCCGTTAATACAATCGAATTGTTCCATCGCATCGCAACAATAAGGATTTGTCAGGTTCGGGGCTGGTATCTTAGCTGAAGCCTTCGCAATTTTTACCGAGGCTTGATTACAACCGCCACCGCCGCCGCCCCCGCCACCACCACCGCTGGGGCTTGGAATATTGCAGGTGTGCCCATGTACAAGTTGACCGCGCCAAACATCGCCGCCGGTCATCTGCATACTAGCTCCTTGGCCTATTAAGGTGGCGGCAAAAGTACAATTCTTATCGAGACAGTTCTTGGTGGCCACACCGTGCCCGGAATGGCAGGTAATCGGCGTTCCCCGCGCCCCCGAAGCGGTGCCCTTTGACTCGTCGTACAAGTTCTTATGGAGATAAATACGGTTTGTTACAGTTCCATTTTCAAACACGTAGATGCCATGGAAATTTACCCGGCAAGTCTGGCTGGTAGTGGTTGGTGCTTCGCAAACGCCTTGAAAGGAGATCGTTTCTCCGTGAGCCCCGGAAGAGTGTTCCTTAAAGTCCTGAGTAGTGTTTGTGACAACCGGCCCGAGGGACGGAATAGATGACGAGGTTTGGGTAGCTGTTAGAGGAGTGATCGCAGCTACGTGAATCAGAGACTCATTCCCTGCCGGACCACTAACCTCTGAAACCTGCGCAGGCTGGCGGAAGAAGCTAACGGACCTCTTAGGATCGGCTGTATCAACCTTTTGATTGGGCTCGCCCACCGCCGGTCTTTGCTCATACCAAAGACTCTCGAAAGCTCCGGCCGAAGACACTACACTGTCCCAAAAGATCGGCTTAAGGTTTTCAAACGATCCAAAAGGATTGCGGAACAAGGTCACTGCGCTATAGGTCCGAACTCTTCCATGGAATCGCAATGCTACGTCATATTTCACATAGGAACCGACATCATGATATCTGGCCGGGTCGTAACTCAACAGATCGTTAACCGTCCACTTAGGATTGTAAAGTGCGGCATACTGTTCGGTTGTCCACTCAGCCCAATACGCGACGTGTGGGTCGGCATTATTCAACGTTTGAACCGAGCGACCCAGTTGAAGGATTTCCCTCCCCTCCGGCTGTACTTCATCGTGCGGCAAATTTAGGATCTCCTGAATCGCACCACCTTTGAAATTAGACAATTCGAACCGGAGATATGCCTCTTCGACGGGCAGGTTCACTCTGCGCGGACTTTCAACGAGCAGGTAGGCTCGGTTGTACCGGGTTAATTTGGCGTACGCGGCTCGAACAAGCCTTTCGGCCGCCGCCTCAAACGATAAGTCGCGCGCTTCGGTTGCAGGGTTCTCCGCAGTAGATTTTGGACCGACTTTCTGTTCCTGCGCCGAAACTGAAAAGGTAAGACTTAACAGGCACACGAGTAGTAATGATAAGTGTGAGGGTTTCATTTCTTTCTCCTAGCATCGTGAACATTAGAATTGGCTAAGCGCGATCTGAGTCGAGCAGAGGCGAGCTCTTGCTCGATCAAAGTCTTAAAGGAATCGAAATCATTCGCGCCCTGAATTATTTTGCCGTTGATAATAAACGTTGGAGTACTGGTGATTCCCCAACGCGCAGCCTCTCTCTTGTTCTCGCTTATAGCCTCGCGGGAATCGTCGGAAGTCAGGCAAGCTTCGAACTTCGTGAGGGGCAATTTCAATTCTCCAGCCACCTTGCGCAAGTCATCCGTTCCCAGTTTTCGTAGCGCAAACACCAAATCGTGGTATTCCCAGAAGCGCCCTTCCCTTCCGGCGCAGAATGCTGCGCGTGCCGCGGTGAAGGCCTGAGAATGGGTGTCCAAAGGCAGGTGTTTGAAAATTAGCCTGACATCGTCAGGATAGGCTTTGAGCACCTCCTTGATAACGCTCTGTGAGCTGCGACAATAAGGACATTGGAAATCCGCAAATTCAACGATTGTTACCGCGCTGTTTTCTGCGCCGAGGACAGGCGAGTCTTTTGCAATCGCTGACCAGGGCCAACGCGGCTCTCTTAAGAAGAATTCTATTGAGGACTGTTGTCTTAGTTCCTTGAGAGCCTGTTTGTACTTTTCCATGCGCGTTTGTGTCTCCAAATCAAGCCTTAGCCTCTCCTTAGCTTCATCTGGACTCATGGCGCCAAAAGCTGCAGCGTGCTCAGCGTAGGCAGACTCAACGTCCGCCGCCTTCACTTCAACCCTGCCAGCCGTCAAAATCTTTCGCAATTCCTTCAGCGTCACTCCGCGCTTCGCGGCTTCTGCTTCCAATACAACCGTCGACACAAGATTCTCAAGGCTCGCTTTTCGTATCGCATAGAGCTGTTCCTCCAAAGCCATTACCTGGACGATGAGTAACTCGTCAACTTCCCGCTGTCTGATCTCCCGTCCATTGACGACGGCGACCACAGTCTCCTGCGTTTGCGCAGTTGTTACGGTAACCGCGCTCAGCAGCAAAACGAGACATCCAATTAGTAATGATTGAAGAGTGGCGAGGCTGATGGTCTTCATTGTGAGCATCCATCCAATTTCGAGGTTAATGAGGAACAACCACGATGCGTATTGTCTTCAGATTTGCACTTGAGTCAACACTAAAGGCTTGGCCCAGTCGGCTAAGTTTTGGTGAAAATGGTTACGCGAGGTAGAACCGAAGGAGTCTTTAATTGAACGATCTTTACGTAGATGCGACCCACACGCGAACGGCAATCATTTTCGAGCCGAAATGCAATTCTCCAATTTTCTGAATAAAGTGTCCAAAGCCTTAAACTTTTTTGAAGCAGGGAAATGAGGACGCATTAAAAAACCTAACCAACATGGGTATCCAAGTTTCAGACAATGCTGGCATATTCGTTGCACAGTTCAATTAACATTAAGCCCGGTTCCAACAACTCTGCAGCAACCCC
>Ga0079218_10000023_pt1 | contig 28369 bp, 22 predicted proteins | sample NCCompost_FD_77181 | JGI IMG/M metagenome (GOLD analysis project Ga0079218, IMG submission 77181) | Agricultural soil microbial communities from Utah to study Nitrogen management - NC Compost | ecosystem: Environmental > Terrestrial > Soil > Agricultural land | place: USA: Utah | collected... | reverse complement strand
GCAAGACGGATTGGGTGTGACGTGCACGAGCCGGTCATGGTGGCGGAAGTGCTCGAACATCTCCAGCCGTCGCGCGGCGGGGTGTTCGTCGACGGGACTGTCGGGCTCGGCGGCCACGCGCGGGCGGTGCTCGAGGCCGGCGCCTCGCAGCTGCTCGGCGTCGATCGCGATCCGGCGGCGGTGGAGCTGGCGCGCGAGCGTTTGCGCGACTTCGGCGATCGGGCTCGCGTGGTGCATGGGGACTACCGGCAGCTGCCGGCCATCCTCGATCGGGAGGGGCTGAGCACGGTGGACGGGATCCTGCTCGACCTGGGCGTGTCGTCGATGCAGCTCGACCAGCCGGGGCGCGGATTCAGCTTCCGGCGGGACGAGCCGCTGGACATGCGTATGGACACGTCGGCCGGGCCGACCGCCGCGGAGGCGGTGGCCGGGGCCGACGAGAAGACGCTGGCGGACGTGATTTACGAACTGGGAGAAGACCGCTTCGCGCGCCGGATCGCGCGGGCAATCGTGACGGCGCGCGCCACCGCGCCGATCGAAACGACCGGGCGCCTCGCCGACATCGTGCGGCGGGCGGTGCCGAAGCGCGGCTACACGCGGATCGATCCCGCCACGCGGACGTTCCAGGCCGTGCGCATCTGGGTCAACCGCGAGCTCGAGGGGCTGGGCGACTGCCTCCACGCCGTGGCGGCGCGCCTGCGGCCGGGCGGCAGGCTGGTCGTCATCACGTTCCACTCGCTCGAGGACCGCATCGTCAAGCACGTCCTGCGTTCGATGCAGGCGGCCGGCGAGAGCGGTCTGCGCGTGCTCACCAAGCGGCCGCTCGTGCCGGCGGCTGCCGAGATCGATCGCAACCCCCGCGCGCGCAGCGCCAAGCTGCGCGCCGCCGAGGTGTCCGTATGACCACCGAAACCTTCGAATACGCGATCAAGAAAGACGTTCGCAACAACCCGATCGTGCGCGAGATCGATCGGGAGCGGAACCGCGAGATGGTCCGCTCGGTGGCGATCGGCGTCTTCCTCGTTTCGGTGCTGCTCTTCTGGGCGTGGCAGCAGTTCGAGCTGCGCCGCAACGGCTACCGGCTCGAGCAGATGCAGCAGGAGCGCGGCGTCGAGGCCGAGGTGAACCGTCATCTGCGGCTCGAGGTGCAGACGCTGCAGGCGCCGGAGCGGATCGAGCGCATCGCGCTCGGACGCCTGCGTATGGTCGCCCCCCGTCCGGAAGACGCGTCCGTGATCGAACGAGTCGTCGAAACACCGCCTCCACCACGGTCGGTGGTCGCCAGCCGGTGACCGCGATGGACGAGGTCATCTCCCCCGACACGTCCCGCGGCGACTACGACGCCTCGCGCTGGCGGCCGACGCTGCGCCGCCGCGTCTGGGTGGCGGCCGGCGTCATCGCCCTCTGGGCGGTGACGATCCAGGCGCGCCTCGTCTACCTGCAGGTCGTCCGGCACACGGAGCTGGCCGCGAAAGCCGATCGCCAGCAGTCGCGGACCATCGAGGCGCCGGCCAAGCGCGCCGAGATCGTGGACCGCAACGGCCACGTGCTCGCCACGAGCGTGGACGCGGACACGATCTACGCGGTCCCCACCGAGATCGGCGATCCGGCCGCCGCGGCGCGCGCGCTCTGCCGTGCGCTCGGCGACTGCAGCGCGAAGGACCAGCACGCGCTCGCCGACCGCATGCAGAACCGCAAGGCGTTTGCCTACGTGCGGCGGCAGGCGTCGCCCGAGCAGGCCCGGCGGGTGGCCGCGCTCGGCCTCGACGGGATCGGCTTCCTGAAGGAGAACCGGCGCTTCTATCCGAACCGCACCCTGGCCGCGCACCTCCTGGGCTACGTCGGCATCGACAACGCCGGCCTGGCCGGCATCGAAGGCGTCTACGACTCGCTCATCCGCGGGCAGCAGGGCAAAGTGCTCGTGCAGGTGGACGCCCGCAAGCAGGCGTTCCTGCGCGTGGAGCGGCCGCCGACGATGGGCGCCACGCTCGAGCTCACGATCGATCAGAACATCCAGCACGTCGTCGAGCGCGAGCTGCGCGCGGGCGTCGAGTGGGCCAACGCCGCCGGCGGATCGGCCATCGTGATGGATCCGTCGAGCGGTGAGGTGCTCGCGATGGCGAGCTATCCGACCTTCAACCCGAACGTCTACCGCGAGTCGAAGGAGACCGAGCGGCGCAACCGGCCCGTACAGGATCTCTACGAGCCCGGCTCGACGTTCAAGATCATCACCGCCGGCGCGGCGCTCGAGGAGCACGTCGTCCGGCCGTCGGATCTGGTGGACGTGAGCTCCGGCACGATCAGTTTCGGCTCCCGCACCATCCGCGACGATCACCGCTACGGCGTGCTCACGTTCCAGCAGGTGGTGGAGAAGTCGAGCAACGTCGGCTCGATCAAGGTGGGGCTGCGGCTCGGGTCCGAGCGCTTCGGCGGCTACGTGCGGCGCTTCGGCTTCGGCCGCGCGCTGTCGCCCGATTTCCGCGGCGAGAACGCCGGCATCCTGTGGGATTGGTCCACGATGACCGACAGCGCGTTCGCGTCCACGCTGATCGGCTACCAGGTCGGCGTGACGCCGCTGCAGATGGCGACCGCCGTGAGCGCCGTGGCCAACGGCGGCGAGCTGATCCAGCCGCGCATCGTGCGGGCGGTGGTCAAGGACGGCGCGCGTCTCCCAGTTCCGCGCAAGGTGCTCGGGCGTGCCATCAGCAAGGACACCGCGGCGCGGCTGACGCCGATGCTCGAGGGCGTCGTCACCGACGGCACCGGCAAGCAGGCGGCGATCGAGGACTACACGATCGCGGGGAAGACCGGCACGGCCAAGAAGCTCGTCAACGGCAGCTACCGCGGCCACTCGAACTACAACGTGTCGTTCGTCGGCTTCGCGCCGTCGCGCAAACCGAGGTTCACGATCATCGTCGTGGTGGATTCGCCGCGGGGCGTTCCCGCGTACGGCGGCACCGTGGCCGCGCCGATCTTCCACCGTATAGCCGACCATGCGCTGCGCCACTACGGCGTGCAGCGCACCCTCAACGCGCCGCCGCCGCTCATCGTCGAGCGCCGCCAGCCGAACGCGCCGACGCCGGCGTCCGGACCGGCCGAGCCGCCCGGCGTGCTGCCGGCGGGCGGGGCGGCCACGGGCGATCCGGTCGTGCCGGACCTGACCGGCATGAGCGGCCGCGACGCGGTGCGAATGCTCGCGACGCTCGGCCTCCCGGTGCAGGTGGTCGGGCACGGGCTCGTGACCGATCAGCGCCCGCTGCCCGGGACGCCGGTCGTCGCGGCGATCGCCGCGCGCGTGTGGCTGGATCGCCGGGCGCCCGAGGCCGTGCCGAAAGCGCTCGGCCAATGACGGTTCGCGACGTCCTCCGATCGGTGGCCGCGCTCGTGCCAGGCGAGGCGCGATCCGCGCTCGACGGGCCCGGTCTCGATACGCCCTGCACGGGCGTCGTCTACGACTCGCGCGCGGTCACCCCCGGATCGGTGTTCGTCGCCCTGCAGGGCCTGCGTGCCGACGGCGCGGCGTTCGTTCCGCAGGCGGTTGCGGCGGGCGCGGTCGCCATCGTGGCCGCCGCGGGCGTGCCGCCGGTCGCGGGCGTTGCCTGGGTGCCGGTGGGCGATCCCCGGCTGGCGCTCGCCCTGCTCGCCGCGGAGTTCAACCGGCATCCGAGCCGGGCGATGCGGGTGATCGGCGTCACCGGCACCAACGGCAAGACGACCACCGCGTATCTGGTGCGCGCCATCCTCGAGGCCGCCGGCATCAAGTGCGGGCTCATGGGCACGGTGGCGTACTGCATCGGCGATCGGACCGTCGAAGCCTCGCGCACGACGCCCGAAGCGCCGGACGTCCAAGCCTTTCTGCGCGAGATGGTCGACGAGGCGTGCGGCGCCTGCGTGATGGAGGTGTCGTCGCACGCCCTGGCGCTGCGCCGCGTGGACGGCCTGCAGTTCGCGGCCGGCGTCTTCACGAACCTCACGCGCGATCACCTCGACTTCCACGGCAACATGGAGAGCTACTTCGCGGCCAAGCGGCGGCTCTTCGAGCTGCTGCCGCCGTCGGCGCCGGCGATCGTGAACCTGGACGACCCGCGCGGCGTGGCGCTCGTCGAGGCCTCGTCCACGCCGGTCACCTATGCCATCGGCAAACCTGCCGACGTCACGCCGGGGCCGCTCTCGTTCTCGCTCGAGGGGCTCGCGTTCGACGTGCGGACGCCGCAGGGCGTCGTGCACGTGCGGTCGTCGCTGGTGGGCCGGCCCAACGTCTACAACATCCTCGCCGCCGCCGGCGTCGCCGCTGCGATGGGCATCCCGCTCGACGCGATCGAGAAGGGTATCGCGCGGCTCGACGGTGTGCCGGGCCGGTTCGAGGTGGTGTCGCGCCCCAAGGACGACATCACGGTGATCGTGGACTACGCGCACACCGACGACGCGCTGCGCAACCTGCTTGAGACGGCGCGGCCGATCGCGACGCGGCGGCTCATCACGGTGTTCGGGGCGGGCGGCGATCGCGATCGGACCAAGCGGCCGCTCATGGGCATGGTGGCGGCGCGCCTCAGCGACGTCGTGGTGATCACCTCCGACAACCCGCGCGGCGAGGACCCGGCGCAGATCATCGAAGAGGTGATGCGCGGCGCCGAGCCCGAGGCTCGCCAGCGCAACGCGAGGGCGGTGACGGTGGTCGATCGCGGCGACGCGATCCGTCAGGCGGTGGCGGCGGCGGCGGCGGGCGACGTGGTGCTCATCGCGGGCAAGGGGCACGAGAAATATCAGGTGATCGGCGGCACGACCTTCCCCTTCGACGACGTGGCCGTGGCGCGTGAAGCGCTCGGCTCGCGGCGGCAGACGTCGGGGGTCGGGTGAGTGCGGTTCCCCTGACGCTGGGCTGGATTGCCGGCGCGGTGGCCGGCACGTTGGGTGGGCGGAGCGAGACGCCGGTCCGTGACGTGGTGACCGACAGCCGGGCCATGGCGGCCGGCGACGTGTTCGTGGCGCTGCGAGGCCCGAACTTCGACGGCCACTCGTTCGCCGCCGAGGCGCTGTCGCGCGGCGCGGCCGGTGTGGTGGTCGAGCGGGAGTGGGCCGGCGCGCACGCAATGGCGGGCGACGGCGTGGCGGCGGGCGGTGTCATTGCCGTGAGCGACACGCTGCAGGCGCTGCAGGACGTGGCGCACGCGGTGCGGGTGGCGTCGGGCGCGAAGGTGGTGGCGATTACCGGCAGCGCCGGGAAGACGACGACGAAGGAATCGATGGCGGCGATGCTGGCCACGCGGTTCCGGGTCGTGAAGAACAAGGGGAACTTGAACAACCACATCGGGCTGCCGCTCTCGCTGATGCAGCTGACGAGCGGCCCGGACATGGCGGTGATGGAACTGGGGATGAATCACGCCGGAGAGATCCGCACGCTGGTGCGCATCGCCGAGCCCGACATCCGCGTGTGGACCAACGTGGGCGACGCCCACGTGGGCTTCTTCGCGTCGGTGGACGCGATTGCTGACGCCAAGGCCGAGATCCTCGAGGAGGCGCGGCCGGGCGACGTGCTCGTGTGCGCGGCTGACGACGCACGCGTGATGGCCCGCGCGGCCACGTTTGCCGGGCGCCGGATCACCTTCGGCGAGTCGCCGGGCGCGGACGTGCGTGCGCACGACGTGCGCGACCTCGGCTGGGACGGGATGCGCGCGCGGGTGGAGACGCCGGCCGGCGCGACGGATCTGGCCACGCCGCTCCTCGGCCGCGGCAACCTGGCCAACGTGCTGGCGGCGGCGGCCGTGTCGCTCGAGTGCGGCGTGCCGCTCGACGCCGTCCGCGCCGCCGCCGCGACGTTGCGGCCGGCCGATCGGCGGGGCGTGGTGCGGCACCTGCGCGACGGGGTGACGCTCATCGACGACTCCTACAACTCGAGCCCGGCGGCGCTGCGACGCGCGCTCGACGTGCTGGCCCGTGAGACACGGGCCGCGGGGCGCGTCGCGGTGCTCGGCGAGATGCTCGAGCTCGGCGATCACGCCATCGCGCTTCACGAGGCGTGCGGCCGCGCCGCCGCGGAGGCCGGACTGCGGCTGCTCGTCGCGGTTGGCGGCGCCCCGGCCCGCGCGCTCGCGGAGGCGGCGGTGGCGTCGGGGATGCCGCGCGAGCACGTGATCCATTTCGAATCGAGCACCGAGGCGGCTCCGGCCGTGACCGCGGCGCTGCGATCCGGCGACCTGGTGCTCGTGAAGGGATCGCGCGGGACGCGCTGCGACGTCGTGGCCGATCGCATCGTGCAGGAGCGCGGCTGATGCTCTACTACCTGCTGCCGCCGCTCGCCACGCTGCCCTACCTGGGCTTTCTGAACGTGACGCGCTACATCACGTTCAGGACGGCGGCCGCCAGCCTCACGGCGCTCGCCATCAGCCTGGTGCTCGGCCCGTGGCTGATTCGCAAGCTCCGCGACTTCCAGATCGGCCAGGTGATCCGGCAGGAAGGTCCCCAGTCGCACCGCGCGAAGGCGGGCACGCCCACCATGGGCGGGCTGCTCATTCTCGCGGCGGCGCTCGTGCCGACGCTGCTGTGGGCCGATCTCTCGAACCCCTTCATCTGGATTGCGATGGGCGCGACAGTGGGCTGCGGCGCCGTCGGGTTCCTCGACGACTACCTGAAGATCACGCGGCGTTCGCACCACGGCCTGTGGCCGCGCTACAAGATGGGCGGTCTGATCGTGGTGGCCGCGGCCGTCGGCGTGGCGGTGCTGATGCTCTCGTATCAGAACCCGCCGCTCTACAACACGCGTTTGATTTTCCCGTTCTTCAAGAACCTGATTCCCGATCTCGGCGTCGGCTACGTGGCCTTTGCGGTGCTCGTGCTGGTGTGCACCACGAACGCGGTGAACCTGACCGACGGGCTCGACGGGCTGGCCATCAGCACATTCGGCGTGGCGGCCGCAGCCTATACCGCGCTGGCCTACGTCACCGGTCACGCCGTGCTGGCGGATTACCTCCTGCTGGTGCGCTTCCAACCGGCGGGCGAGCTCACCATCTTCTGCGGCGCGCTCGTCGGCGCCAGCCTCGGCTTTCTTTGGTACAACTCCTATCCCGCCGAGATCTTCATGGGCGACGTCGGCTCGCTCGGGCTCGGCGGCGCGATCGGCACCGTCGCCATCCTCATCAAGCAGGAGCTGCTGCTGCCGATCGTCGGCGGCGTGTGGGTGCTCGAGGCCGGCTCCGTCATCATCCAGGTCATCTCCTTCAAGACGACCGGCAAGCGCGTCTTCAAGATGTCGCCGCTCCATCACCATTTCGAGCTGATCGGCTGGAGCGAGCCCAAAGTGATCACCCGCTTCCTGATCCTGGCAGTGCTGTTCGCGCTGTTCAGCCTGACCACGTTGAAGCTGCGGTGAACCCATGGCCGAGCATGCTTTCTCCGTGGACGGGCGCCGCGTGGTCGTGGTGGGAGCGGCGCGCAGCGGCATCGCCGCCGCCGAGCTCCTGCGGAGAAGGGGGGCGCGCGTGACGCTCAGCGAGAGCCGCGCGTCGTTCGCGGAGGCCGAGGCGTTGGCGGCGTCGGGGGTGCACGTCGAAACCGGCGGTCATCAGGCCGCGACGCTGGCCGGCGCCGACCTCGTGGTGGTGAGTCCGGGCGTGCCGGTGGAGCAGCCGGCTTTTGCGGCCGCGCGCGAGAAGGGCGTCGAGATCATCGGCGAGCTCGAGCTCGCGTGGCGCTGGCTGAAGGGGCGCGTGATCGCCATCACCGGCACCAAGGGGAAGTCCACGACGACGACGCTCGTCGGCCGCATGCTCGATGCCGCCGGGCGGCACGTGCTCGTGGGCGGCAACATCGGCGTGCCGGTGAGCGCGCAGGTGGACGCGTCCACCGATCGGACGGTGCACGTCGTGGAGGTCAGCAGCTTCCAGCTGGCGACGACGACGAGGTTCCGTCCGTGGATCGCGGTGTGGCTCAACCTCACCGACGACCACCTCGATCGCCACGCGAGCCTGCAGGAATACGGCGACGCGAAGGCGCGCATCTTCGCCAATCAGGTGCCGAGCGACTTTGCCGTGGTCAACGCGGACGACGCCGCGGTGGCGCGCTACAGCGCACAGACCTTCGCGACGCGCGTGTGGTACTCGGGGGCGGATGCCGTCCCGGACGGCTACGCCGTGAGCGACGGCTGGATCGGACGTCAGACGGCGTCGGCGTTCGAACGGCTGGTGCCGGTGGCGGCGGTGCGCGTACCCGGCCGGCACATGCTCGGCAACGTCGTGGCCGCGACGGCCGCCGCCAACCTCGCGGGTGCGGGCGCCGGTCCCATCGAGCAGGCGGTGCGCGGGTTCACCGGGCTCGAGCACGTGATGGAGCCGGTGGGCGCCATCGGCAAGGTGCGCTTCGTCAACGACTCGAAGGCCACCAACGTCGGCGCCGCGCGCATGTCGATCGAGAGCTTCGAGGCGGGCGTCGTGGCGATCATCGGCGGTCACTACAAGGGCGGGAACTTCGGCGAGCTGAAGGACGCGCTCGCGGGCCGCGGCCGCGGCGTGGTGGCGATCGGCGAGGCGGCGGCGCAGGTGGAGGCGGCGATGGCGGGCGGCCCGCCGGTGGTGCGCGCGGACTCGATGGCCGAAGCGGTGGCGCGGGCGTACGACCTCGTGGGACACGAGGGCGTGGTCGTGCTGGCGCCGGCCTGCGCGAGCTTCGACTGGTTCCGCGACTACGCGGAGCGTGGGCGCAGTTTCAAACAGGAGGTGGCGCGACTGAAGTCGCGGATGGAGGGATGAGGCGGGTCTGAAGACCCGCAACTACGAATGCCTGCCGCGCCGAAGCGCGAAGCGCGGAGGCGGGTGAGCCGTGAGCAGTCGTCAGTCGGTTTGGCGCGGACGGGAGCCTACCGCTGGGAACGCAGACTAACCCCAGTCTGCGAGGTGGGTGGCCTGTCCCACGAGCCGGCTGATGACTGCTGACTGCTCACGGCGCGCCCCGCATAGAGCGCGGGTCGCGCGACGCTATCTGGCAAACCGGCTTAACGCCGGTTCGCAAGGGATCGGGATCTTACCCGATCCGCTGTGCATGTTTCGGTACGAGTGTGCAAGGACTTTAGGGGCTGGAAATGGCAAGAAAACTCAAATCTGACCGCGTCTTGTTCACCGCCACCGTGCTGCTGGTGTGCGCGAGCATCGTCATGGTCTACAGCGCCTCGGCCCTGGTGGCGCTCCAGAAGTTCGACCAGCCGAATCTGTTCCTGACCAAGCAGGCGCTCTGGACCGTGCTCGGCCTGGCGGTGCTGGCGGTCGCCATGCGCGTGGACTACCGCGCCTACCGCAACGACACCTTCATCTGGAGCGCCCTGGGTTTCGTGGCGCTCATGCTCGTCGCCGTGCTCTTCAGCTCGCCGGTCAACGGCACGCGGCGCTGGTTCGGTATCGGCGGCCTCGGCATCCAGCCGTCGGAGCTGGCGAAGGTGGTCGCGGTGCTCTTCACGGCGCTCGTGCTCGAGCGCCGCATGCACCGCATCGACGACCTGCGCTACTCGATGCTGCCGATCATGATCGTCGTCGGCGCGCTGTCCGGGCTCATCCTGCTGCAGCCCGACTTCGGCACCGCCATGTCGCTGCTGATCATCGTTGCAGCGATGGTGTTTGCGGCCGGCCTCAACTACCGCTATCTCGTCGGCACGCTGGTCGCCGTCACGCCGGTGGTCTACATCCTGCTGATGAGCGCCGACTACCGCCGCCGCCGGCTGCTCGCCTTCTGGGATCCATGGGCGGACCCGCAGGGCGACGGCTTCCAGATCATCCAGTCGCTGCTCGCGGTCGGATCGGGCGGCGTGTTCGGCCGTGGCCTGATGTCGGGGGTGCAGAAGCTGTACTACCTGCCGGAGCCTCACACCGACTTCATCTACGCGGTGATCGCCGAGGAGCTCGGCCTCATCGGGGCCACCTGCATCCTCATCTGCTTCTGCGTGATCGCATGGCGCGGCCTGCGCATCGCGTCGCGGGCGCAGGACGCCTTCGGCGCCTTTCTCGCGCTCGGCATCACCACGATGATCGGCGTGCAGGCGCTCGTGAACATGAGCGTCGTGCTCGGCCTGATGCCGACCAAGGGCATTCCGCTGCCGCTCGTGAGCGCCGGCGGATCGTCGCTGCTCATCAGTCTGCTCGGCATGGGCATCCTGCTCAACATCTCGCAGCACGAGGCGCAGGAATGAGCGGGCCGCCAGGCCGCCCGCCCGGAGGGCGGGCAATTAAACACTGCGCAACCGAGGCGGAGCCTGCGTGCCTGCTGATCCGAGGCGGAGCCTCGGTTGAGTGAGCGTTTCGCTGCTGATCGCCGGCGGTGGCACCGGGGGCCATCTGTTCCCGGGCGTGGCCGTGGCACGCGAGCTGATGGCCAGGATGCCGGGCGCGGCGGTGACGTTCGTCGGGACGGCGGCGGGCATCGAAGCGCGGGTGATTCCACGCGAAGGGCTGACGCTCGACACGATTCGAAGCGCCGGGCTGAAGGGGAAGTCGCCGGTGGCGCTGCTGCGCGGCCTGCTGCTGCTGCCGCTGAGCGCGTGGGACGCGTGGCGGGTGATCTCGCGGCGGCGGCCGTCGGTGGTGATTGGAGTGGGTGGCTACAGCTCGGGTCCGGTCGTGGCGCTGGCCGCCTTGCGCGGCGTGCCGACGCTGCTGATGGAACAGAACGCGACGCCAGGGCTGACCAATCGCCTGCTCTCGCGGCTGGTGCGGGCGGCGGCGGTGACCTACGAGGAGAGCCTGGCGACGTTCGGCCGCAAGGCGTTCGTGGCGGGGAATCCGGTGCGGCCCGAGTTCTTCGCCCCGTCCGCCGGCGGACCCGCGGCCTCCGACCGCGCGCGGGTGCTGGTGTTCGGCGGCTCGCAGGGCGCGCACGCCATCAACGTGGCGCTGGCCGAGGCCGCCCCGGCGCTGGCCGCGGCGGCGCCGGGTGTCGAGGTGACGCATCAGACCGGCGAACGGGATCTCTCGATGGTGCGTGACGCGTATGCGGCGGCCGGGCTCACGGCACGCGTCGAGCCGTTTCTCTACGAGATGGATCGCGAGATGCGCGCCGCAGACGTGATCGTGTGCCGCGCCGGCGCGACGACGCTGGCCGAGCTGACGGCGGCCGGGCGGGCCGCCATCCTCGTCCCGCTGCCGACGGCCACCGACGATCACCAGCGCCGCAACGCGGATGCGCTGGTGCGGCAGGGCGCGGCGCGCGTGATCGATCAGCGCGAGCTGACCGGCGCGCGGCTCGCGGAGGAGCTGTTGGGATTGGCGCGCGACGGCGCCGCGCGCGAGCGGATGGCGTTGGCGGCGCGTGGCATGGCGCGGCCGGATGCGGCGCGCGTCATCGTGGACCGCGTGCTGGCGCTCGCGGGTCGTGAAGGACAGACGTAGAAGGTGCTGGGGAGGACGCGGCGGATTCACTTCGTCGGGGTGGGCGGCATCGGGATGAGCGGCATCGCCGAACTGCTCGCGAATCTCGGCTACGCGGTGAGCGGCTCGGACGCGAAGCGGTCGGAGGTGACGGCGCGGCTCGAGTCGGCGTGCCGCGTCACGGTGTTCGAGGGGCACGCGGCGGCCAACGTCGGTGACGCCGACGTGGTCGTCTACTCGTCGGCGGTGAAGCCGGCGAATCCCGAGATCGCCGAGGCGGTGCGGCGGGGGATTCCGGTGATTCCGCGGGCCGAGATGCTCGCGGAACTGATGCGGCTGCGGTTTTCGATCGCCGTCGCCGGATCGCATGGCAAGACGACGACCACGTCGATGATCGCGCTCGTGCTCGAGCGCGCCGGGCTCGACCCGACGGCGGTGATCGGCGGGCGGTTGAGCGCCTTCGGCAGCAACGCGCGGCTGGGGCTTGGGAAATACATGGTGGCGGAAGCGGACGAGAGCGACCGGTCGTTTCTCATGCTGCTGCCGTCGATTGCGGTGATGACGAACATCGACCACGAGCACATGGACACATACGGCAGCTTCGAGGAGCTGCAGCGGGCGTTCGTCGACTTTGCGAACAAGGTGCCGTTCTACGGCTCGGTGGTGGCGTGTGTGGACGATCCGCACGTGCGCGCCGTGTGTCCGTCGATCGCGCGCCGGGTGGTGACCTACGGCCTCGACGCGCCGGCCGCCGGCGCCGAGGCGCCAGCCGTCAGCGGCCGCGGCGTCGAGCTGGGATCGTTCGGAGGGCGCTGCACCGTGTACCGGCGCGCCGGTGCCGGGGAGACACTGCTGGGAACATTGGAGCTTTCCGTGCCGGGGAGGCACAACCTGCAGAACGCCCTGGCCGCGGTGGCGGTGGCGGGCGAGCTGGGCATCGACTTCGCGCGCGTTGCGGCCACGCTGCGCGAATTCCACGGCGCCGAGCGCCGCTTCGAGCGCGTGGGCGAAGCCAATGGGGTCCTGGTGGTGGACGACTACGGCCACCACCCCACCGAGATCGCCGCCGTGCTGGCGGCGGCCCGCGTGACGCTCGGCCGCCGGCTGCTGGTGGCGTTTCAGCCGCACCGCTACACGCGCACCGAGCGGTTGATGCGCGAGTTCGGGCCCGCGTTCGCGGACGCCGACGAGGTCGTGCTCACCGACATCTATGCCGCGAGCGAAGAGCCGATTCCGGGCGTGACGGTGGAGGTGCTCGCCGAGTCGGTGGCGCGCGCCACCGGCCATCCCGTGCGGATCGTCAAGCCGCTCGACCGCCTGGCCGCCGAGCTCGCGGCCGCGGCGCGCCCCGGCGACGCCGTGCTCACGCTGGGCGCCGGATCGATTGCGTCGGTGCCGCTGCGACTGCTCGCGGCGCTGCGCGAGCGGGAGGCGCGAGGATGAGAACCGTCGCCGCTCCGAGCGACAAGCGGTTCCGCCGCGCGCACGTGTCACCCGCGCGCCGGCGCTGGAAGCCGTCGCGGGCCACGCTCATCCGCGTGGCCGTGGCGGTCGTGGTGGGCGTGTTCTGCGTGTATCAGTCGGTGGCCTTCGTGTTCACGACGGGTGCGCTGCAAGTGGCGCGCATCACCGTCGAGGGCAACCAGCGGATGTCGCGGGGCGAGGTGCTGTCGCGGCTCGAGGGGCTCGAGGGCGCGCACATGCTCACCGTGGACCTGGAAAACTGGCGCGAGCGGCTGCGCGGCGCGCCGTGGGTGGCCGACGCGACGCTGCGCCGGGTGTTCCCGCGCACCATCATGGTGGTCATCGCCGAGCGCGAGCCGATGGGCATCGGCCGTCTCAACGATCGGCTGATGCTCGTGGATCCCGAGGGGACGATCATCGACGAGTTCGGCCCCAACTACGCGACGCTCGATCTGCCGATTATCGACGGCCTCGCCGCCGGCGGCCCCACGCTCGTCGACGTCGAGCGCGCCATTCTGGCCAGCCGCCTGATTGCCGGCCTGCAGCAGCAGCCCGAGCTGGCGCGCCTGGTGTCGCAGATCGACGTCAGCGACGTGCGCGATGCCGCCGTGCTGCTCAAGAACGACACCGCCGTCCTGAAAGTGGGGCACGAGAAATTTGCCGAGCGCCTGCAGGCCTATCTGGAGCTGGCGCCGACGCTGCGAGAGCGCGTGGACGGGATCGACTACGTGGATCTGCGGTTCGACGAGCGGGTCTACGTGAGGCCGCGTGAACGCCGAAAAGGGGAGGACTAGTGGCGCGTAAAGAGCGATACGTCGTGGGCCTGGACGTCGGCACCTCGACGGTCACGTGCGTGGTGGCCGAAACCTTCGACGACGGCCGCTGCGACATCGTCGGCATCGGGGTGGCGGAGTCGCGCGGCATCAAGCGCGGCGTCGTCGTCAACCTCGAGGCGGCCGTGGACTCGATCAAGAAGGCGATCGAGGAAGCCGAGCTGATGGCCGGCGTGGAGATCGACTCGGTGCACCTGGCTCTGTCGGGCCCGCACGTGAAGGGGTTCAACAGCCGCGGCGTGATTGCCGTCGCCGGCAAGAACCGCGAGATCACCCGCGACGACGTGCGGCGCGCAATCGAGGCCGCCAAGGCGGTGACGCTGCCGAACGGCCGCGAGATCCTGCACGTGCTGCCGCAGGACTTCGTGGTGGACGAGCAGGACGGCATCGGCGCTCCCATCGGGATGATGGGCACGCGGCTCGAGGTGAACGTGCACATCGTCACCGGCGCCGCCTCCTCGACCCAGAACATCGTGTCGTGCGTCAACCGCGCCGGCGTCACCGTGGTGGACACGGTCATCGAGCAGCTGGCGGCCGCCGAAGCGGTGCTGACGCCCGACGAGAAGGAACTGGGCGTCGCGCTCGTGGACATCGGCGGCGGCACCGCCGATCTGGCCATCTTCGAGCGCGGCAGCCTGTGGCACACGGGCGTCGTGGCCGTCGGCGGCGAGCACTTCACGAACGACATCGCGGTCGGCCTTCGCACGCCGATCCCCGACGCCGAGAAGCTGAAGCGAAAGAGCGGCTGCGCGCTCTCGGCCATGGTGGACGAGAAGGACACCATCGAGGTGGCGAGCGTCGGCGGCCGCAAACCGCGGCTGATGGCGCGCCGCATCCTGTCGGAAATCCTGCAGCCGCGCGCCGAGGAGATCTTCCACCTGGTGTGGGACGAGATCCGGCGCGCGGGCTACGAGAAGTCGCTCAACTCGGGGATCGTGCTCACCGGCGGAGCCGCCATCCTCGAAGGCATGCCCGAGATCGCCGAGCAGATCTTCGACCTGCCGATTCGCCGCGGCCACCCCGCGGGGGTTGGCGGGCTGGCCGATCACGTGACGAGCCCCGTGTTCGCGACGCCGGTGGGGCTGGCGTTGTATGCGCATCGCAACCGGCCGCCGGACCTGGCCAGGGGAGGCGCCGGCGCGTTCAGCCGGATGACGGGCCGCATCTGGGGCATTTTCAAAGAGTTCTTCTGACCACTGACGGGAGGTTGGGTATGGCACGCGAACGCGAGCACTCGGATCTGCGCATGACGCTGGCATCTGACGCGCGACGGGGCGCGAAGATCAAGGTGATCGGCGTGGGCGGCGGCGGGAGCAACGCCGTCAACCGCATGGTCGAAGTGGGGCTGGGCGGCGTCGAGTTCATCGTCGCCAACACCGACTTGCAGGCGCTCGACCACGCGAAGTCGGCGGTCAAGCTCCAGATCGGACACAAGCTCACCAAGGGGCTCGGCGCCGGCGCCGATCCCAACATCGGACGCCAGGCGGCGCTCGAGGACACCGACAACATCATCCAGACGCTGTCGGGCGCCGACATGATCTTCGTGACCACCGGCCTCGGCGGCGGCACCGGCACCGGCGCCGCGCCGGTGATTGCCAGTCTGGCCAGCGAGCTCGGCGCGCTCACGATTGCGGTGGTCACCAAGCCGTTCCGCTTCGAGGGCAAGAAGCGGGCGCTGCAGGCCGAGGCCGGGCTCGAGGCGCTGCGCGACTGCGTCGACACCGTGATCACCATCCCCAACGAGCGGCTGCTCTCGATCATCGACCGCCGCACGACGATGAACGACGCCTTCACGCTGGCCGACGACGTGCTGCGGCAGGCGATTCAGGGCATCTCGGATCTCATTCTCGTGCCCGGGTTGATCAACCTCGACTTCGCCGACGTGAAGACCATCATGTCGGGCATGGGCGTGGCGATGATGGGCACCGGCATGGCCGAGGGCGAGAACCGCGCGATGCAGGCGGCGCAGAAGGCGATTGCCAGCCCGCTGCTCGAAGACAGCACGGTGAACGGCGCCCGCGGCGTGATCATCAACGTCACCGGCGGCCCGGATCTGTCCCTGATCGAGGTGAACGAGGCGTCGTGCGTGATCCAGGAAGCGGCGCACGAGGACGCCAACATCATCTTCGGCGCCGTGGTCGATCCCGAGCTCGTGGGCAAGGTGAAGATCACGGTCATCGCCACCGGGTTCGACCGCAAGGCGAGCCGCGTGCCGGCGAGCGGCGCGTCGCAGACGCCGGTGGACATGACGCGCTACCAGGAGTACACGCAGCGCGTGATGGCCGCGGCCAATGGCGGCCCGATACCGGTGGACCCGGTCGAGGTGCCGCCGCAGCCGATCTCGCGCCGGCCCACCATCGAGGTGCCGCTGCGGAACGCCGACGCCGGGGCCAAATCCGTCAGGGCCGGGGCCGGCGGGGGCGCCGCCGAGGGGCAGGATCAGTCGTCGCACTTCGACGTTCCCGCATTTCTGCGCCGAACTTGAAAGCCTCTGGCCTCTAGCCTTTAGCCTCTCGGTACCACCTCTGTCGGCAGGAAAGCTCCTGCTAGAGGCCAAAGGCTAAAGGCCAAAGGCTTGCGGCGGTCAGGTACACTCGACAGACCGCCCATGGATCAATGGCAGCAGCGTGAACAGGCCAAGGCCCTCCTGGCCAAGGAAGTCGGCTACGTGCGGAAACCGCACGCCGGCCGCCTGCGCGTCGCGCTGGTCTTTCCCAACACCTACTTCGTCGGCATGTCCAACCTCGGCTTCCAGACGGTCTACCGTCTGTTCAACGCCGAGGACGGCATCGTGTGCGAGCGGGCCTTCCTGCCGCCCAAGAGCGAGGTGGCGGCGCTCAAGGAGTCGAGCGCGTCGCTCGTGACGCTCGAATCGCAGACGCTCGTCCGCGACTTCGACATCCTCGCCTTCTCGGTGTCGTTCGAGTGGGACTACACCAACGTGCTCACGATCCTGCGGCTCGCCGGCATTCCGGTGCGGGCCGATCAGCGCACGCACCACGACCCCCTGGTGATGATCGGCGGCGCCGTGACCTTCGTGAACCCGGAGCCGCTGGCGCTGTTTGCCGACGTGATTGCCGCCGGCGAGGGCGAAGCGCTGATTCCGCCGCTGCTCGAGGCGTTCCGCGAGGCGTCCGACCGTGACGACCTGCTGCAGCGGCTGGTGCAGACGCGCGGCTACTACGTGCCGTCCTTCTACGACGTGCACTACCGCGAGTCGGGATCCATCGAGCGCTTCGAGCCGAAGGCCGGGACGGGTGCGCCGGCCGTCGTCCGCAAGGCGGCACTGAAGACGACCGAAGCCGTCGATCCGCCGGTCACGTCGATCTTCACGCCCGACACCGAGTTCGGATCGCGCTTCCTCGTTGAAGTTGTACGCGGCTGCGCCAACCTGTGCCGCTTCTGCTGGGCGGGCTACAACTACCTGCCCGTCCGCTCGTTTCCCAAGGAGCGGATTCTGGAGCTCGCCGAGGCCGCACGGCCCTATTCCGCCAAGGCCGGGCTCGTGTCGATTGCGTTGTGCGATCACCCGGACATCGAGGAGATCCTCACGCGCCTGGCGGCCATGGGGTACAGCATCAGTCCGGCGTCGCTGCGGCTCGACGACCTGACGCCCACGTTGCTCAACCTGCTCCGGGCCAGCGGCGAGCGCACCGTGACGATTGCGCCTGAGGTCGGCTCCGACCGTCTCCGCAGGGTCGTCAACAAGACGGTGACCAACGACGAGATCCTCGAGGCCACCGAGCTGATCTTCGCGTCGGGCATGGAGAACCTGAAGCTCTATTACATGATCGGCATCCCCAGCGAGACCGACGCCGATCTCGTGGCGATCCGCGACCAGGTGCTGCAGATGCGCGACATCATGATGCGGCACGCCAAAGGGCGCGGGCAGGTGGGCCGCATCGTCGGCAGCGTCAACCCGCTCGTGCCCAAGCCCGGCACCGCGTATCAGTGGCTGCCGATGGAAAACGACGCGTCGATCGACCGCAAGATCAAACGGCTCCGGGCGCTGACGTCCGACATCGAGAACGTCTACTTCAACATCAAGTCCGAGCGGAGCTCCTTCTACCAGGCGTTGCTCTCGCTCGGCGACCGTCGCGTGGCGCCGGCCATCGAGGCGGCCGAGCGCAACGGCGGCAACTGGCGCGCCGCGGTCAAGGAAGCCGGCGTCGACGCCGACTTCTACGTCTTCCGCGACCGCTCGGACGACCCGGTGCTGCCGTGGGACATCATCGACGGCGGCATGAAGGACAGCTTCTTCCGCGCCGAGATGGCCAAGGCCACGCGGGAGGAGTGGACGCTCCCGCCCAAGCGCCAGAAGGACAACGCCCGGCTGCTGACGGTCCTCCAATAGTCAGCCCAGCGCTCCATTCCGTCTCACGGCCGGCAAAAGAGTTCTGTGCGGCCTCTGGCTCGACGAGATTCGAAAGGCGCTTCGTGACGAGCAGGAGTCCAGGCGCTGATTTACTCCGCGGGCGCTGGCACCCGGCGATAGACGGTCAGCACGTCGCCATCGACCGAGTAGGCATCCGTGATCAGCGTGAATCCGCCGAAGCCTCGCCTGGTCGTCTTCACCGACAGCGCCAAGTGATCGGCGACCAGTGTGAAGCTGGAGTCGTAGATGTACGCGAAGCGGTCGCCACCACGACGGCAAGCCGGAACGAGTCCGCTCTCATTGCCCTATCGCGGGATTCTACCGCGCGCCGCCGGTGTGTCCACGTGCCCGTACAGTCACGATCCTGGACTAGACTACGCAGCCATGACTGCTCGACGACTGCCGTTGCTCGTGTTCCTGCTCATCGGCTTGACCGGGGGGCGTCTCGCGACGTCCCAGGCGCCCGGGGGCGCGCCGGCGAAGCCGACGTTCCCGCCCAACGACCCTGTCACACGCGCGATGACCGCGGTCGACAACAAGGGCGGCGGCAACGAGACGGGCCCCTACGATGTCGTGGCCAACTGGCCTCAGAACTACTGCGGCAACGGCTTTGTCATCGGCGCCACCGCCGGCATCCTCGCGGAATCGCCGGATCGCGTCTTCATTTTCAGCCGCGGCTGCCTGCCGGTGATCCAGGACACGCGCACGCCGGCTGAGAACTTCATTCCGGCACGCAACGCCGCCAACTTCGACCTGTCGCAGGCGGATGCCTCGCGCCATCCGCGCTGGGACCACATCGTCAACGTCGTCGACCGCAACGGCCGGCTCGTCGAGTCGTGGGAGCAGCACAACAAGCTGTTCATCCGGCCGCACCGCGTGCAGATCAATCCCTACGACGCCGAGCGCCACGTCTGGCTCGTAGACGACGGTGCGCACTCGATCTACAAGTTCACCAACGACGGCAAGAAGCTGGTGATGACGCTCGGCGAGTTCAAGGTACCGGGCGACGACCAGCGCCATTTTGCCAGGCCGACCGAGATCGCGTGGCTCCCGGACGGGACCTTCTTCGTCAGCGACGGTTACACCAACACGCGCGTCGTCAAGTTCGATCCCAGTGGAAAGTTCCTCATGGCCTGGGGCATGAAAGGCAACGAGCCGATCGAAACCCGCCCGAACTACATGAACACGGTGCATGCCATTGCGATCGACGCGAAGCGCCGTGTCTACGTGAGCGACCGGGCCAATTCACGCGTGCAGGTGTTCGACGAGAACGGCAAGTTTCTCGATGTGTGGCCAGGCATCCGCCGTCCCTACTCGTTCCTCATGTCGGCGGACCAGCATCTGTGGATTGCCGACGGCAACACGCAGAAGATCCTGAAATACGACCTGAACGGCCGGCTGCTGTTCTCGTGGGGGACGTTCGGCCAGTTCCCAGGCGGGTTCTGGGGCGTGCACCAGTTCAGCGTCGACAGCGAAGGAAGCCTGTACACCGCCGACGTGCACATAGGCCGCCCGCAGAAGTTCCGCCCGAAGCCGGGCGCCAGCCGCGATCAGCTCGTTGGCGCACCGGTGCCGCTGGCGGCGCGCAAGTAGACGCGCGTCGGCATCGTATGGGACGAGCCCTCCGCTCCGTCGCCGCCGTTGCCGCCGCACTCGCGTTCGCCTCCCCGTCGGCCGGGCACCATAGCCCGGCCGTATTTGACCTGCGCACCGAGGTGACACTGACGGGCGTGATCACCGCGTTCCAGTTCAGGAATCCGCATCTCTTCATTCACGTGGAGGTGACGGACGGCAGCGACCTCGAGGGCGAGTGGGAAGTCGAGGCCCAGAGCCCACGCATCATGACGCTCTACGGCTGGTCTTCGAAATCGCTCGCGCGCGGAGCGCGTGTGGTCGTAGTCGCCAATCCCCCGCAACAGCGTGGCAAGAGGCTGGCGCTTGGCCGGTCGGTCCTGAAATCGGACGGCACGACCCTGCGCATCCCGTGGGAGCGCGCAGAGATTCGAAAGGCGCTTCGTGACGAGGAATCCAGGCGCTGATGTCCCTGTCGACGGGTACCCGCCTCGGTTCGTACGAAATCCGGTCGGTACTGGGCGAAGGCGGCATGGGCGTGGTGTATCGCGCGCGCGACTCACGGCTGGAGCGTGACGTCGCGCTCAAGGTTCTGCCCGCATCCGTTGTCGCCGATCCAGAACGCGCGGCCCGCTTCGAGCGCGAGGCGAGGCTGCTCGCGGCGCTCAACCATCCTCACATAGCCGCCGTCTACGGCTTCGAAGACGGTGCGGGGCAGCGCTTCATCACCATGGAGCTGGTGGACGGTGAATCGCTCGCCGAGCGGCTTCGCGGCGGGCCGCTGCCGGTGGACGAGGCCGTGGCCGTCGCACGGCAGATCGGCGAGGCGCTCGCCGCCGCCCATGACAAGGGCATCGTCCATCGCGACCTGAAGCCGGCGAACGTGATGCTGACCGCCGACGGCCGCGTCAAGGTGCTCGATTTCGGCCTGGCAAAAATGGTCGACGCGGGCCAGGGCGCCGCTGCCGATGCGTCGATGTCGCCGACGCTGAGCCTTCAGGCCACGCTGGCCGGCGCGATCCTCGGCACGGCGGCCTACATGAGCCCCGAGCAGGCGCGCGGCAAGGCGGTGGACAAGCGCACCGATATCTGGGCGTTCGGGTGCGTGCTCTTCGAGATGCTGAGCGCGCACCGTCCGTTCCACGGCGAGGACCTCACCGAAATCATTGCCGCGGTCGTGCGTGCCGAGCCCGACTGGCCGGCGCTTCCGGCGGCCACGCCGCCGCACCTCGTCACGATCGTCAAGCGCTGCCTCGCCAAGGATCCGCGGCAACGCTACGCGGACATCTCCGTACCGCTGTTTCTGCTCGAAGAGCGCCATACCGCCCCAGCGGTGCTGGCGGCGGGCCCACACGCTCGTGCTGGCGGCTGGCGATCGTTTGCCGGCTGGACCACTGCGGCGGTCGCTCTCGTGGCTCTGGCGGCGGTGATGGTTCTGTGGTCTCCGTGGCGTCCAGATGCGTCGGCGCGACCGGCACGATTCGCGATCGTGCTCCCTCAGGCCGCGTCCCTCGCGGTGAGCGTGGTGGATCGTCAGATCGACATCTCTCCGGACGGCCAGCGCATCGTCTACGCGGCAGGCGGGCCGAGGCCGGCGCGCCTGATGCTTCGAGACCTGAACGAGATCGAGCCACGGCCACTGACCGATTTCGTCAATGCCCGCAGCCCGTTCTTCTCGCCGGATGGCAAGTGGGTGGCGTTTTTTTCCGGCAGCGAGCTCTTGAAGGTCGCCGTCAGTGGTGGGCCACCCGTGATGGTGTCGCGCCTCACCACGAACACGCGCGGCGGCACCTGGAGCCCGGACGGCACCATCATCCTCGCGACCAGCGACCGACAGACAGGGCTTCTCAGCGTGCCTGATCGGGGCGGCGAGATGAAGCCGTTCACCACGGTTCCCGATACCGCTACCGACCACCTGTCGCCGTCGGCGCTGCCGGGCGGGCGCGGCGTCCTGTATTCGATCCGCAACGACGATGGCGTCGGTCCCATTGCGGTCCGCGACGGCGCGACCGGCGTCAGCAAGGCCATCATCCAGTCCGGCGATCAGGCCCACTACGTGGAGTCTGGGCACATCGTCTACTCGTCGTCCAACACCCTCTACGCGGTGGCCTTCGATCTCGATCGCCTCGAAGTCGTGAGCGATCCCGTCGCGCTGATCGGCAACATCGCCACCAAAGGCACCGGCGCCACTGATTTCGCGGTATCGAAGAACGGCACGCTCGCCTATGCGCCAGGCGGGCCGGATCTCGACCCCCAACGCTCGCTCGTGTGGGTCGATCGCAGCGGCGCCGAGACGCCGCTGCCGGCGCCGCTGCGGTCCTACTTCGCGCTGCGTCTGTCGCCGGACGGAACGCGCGCCGCGGTCGACATCCGCGATCAGGAGCGGGACATCTGGGTGTGGGACATCACGCGTGAGACGCTCTCGAGGCTGTCGTTCGGCCGCGGCCTCGACACGTTCCCGGTGTGGACGCCGGACAGCCGCAGGATCGCGTACTCGCGGGCTGCCGGCGGCACCATCCTCGTCCGCGACGCCGATGGAACGGGCCCGGAACAGACGCTGGCAGAGGGGAGCTACGTGCAGTTCGCCCAATCGTTCACGCCCGATGGCAAGCGGCTCCTCGTCACCCAGCAGCGTTCGACCAACGACCTGGCACTCCTGGATATGAGCGCTCCCGATGGCAGCGCGACGCTGGTGGTCGACAGCGCGTTCGTCGATGGCCCTGGTGATATTTCTTCCGACGGCCGCTGGCTGGCCTACCAGTCGAACGAGTCCGGGCTTGATCAGGTCTACGTTCGACCGTTGGACGCGCGGGCCGGTGGTCGCGTGCTGGTGTCGCAAGACGGTGGATCGAAGCCGGTGTGGGCACGCAACCAGCGGGAGCTGTTCTACCTCGATGCGGCGGGCGCGCTGATGAGCATGCAGGTGTCCACCGCTGGGGCGTTCACCAGCGGCCGGGCCGTGAGGATCTCCTCGACACGCTACTTTTCCGCCAACCAGACGCGCAGCTACGACGTCACGCCCGATGGACGACGCTTTCTCTTCATCAAAGAGGCGGCGCAGAACGCGGCGGCGACGCCGGCGAGTCTGGTCGTCGTGCTCAACTGGTTCGACGAGATCCGGGCGAAGCTGCCTCGGTAGCGCTACTTGCCCTTCGAGGCGAGGATCTTCTCCATCTCGTCCATCACGCGGTTCATCGACCGGATGGTGAGGTCGAGCGGCTCGTCGCTGGTCATGTCCACGCCGGCGTCCTTGAGCAGATCGATCGGATACTTCGAGCCGCCGGCGCTGAGGAACGACAGATAGCGCTTGGTGGCCGCGGCGTCGCCCGACTTGACCTTGGCCGCGAGCGCCTCGGACGCGGTGAACGACGTGGCGTACTGGAACACGTAGAAGTCGGCGTAGAAGTGCGGGATCGTGCTCCACTCGTGCGCGATGTAATCGTCCACGACCGAGACGCCCTGGTCGTGCCCGTAGTAGCGGCGCGTGATGTCCAGATACAGCTTGGCCAGGACGTCGCCCGTGATCGGCTGCCCCTTCTGCGCCATCTCGTGGAGGCGCAGCTCGAACTCGGCGAACTGCGTCTGGCGGAACACCGTGCCCTTGATGTTCTCGAGATAGCCGCCGAGGATCGACAGGCGTGTGTCGTCGTCCTTGATCTGCTTGAGCAGGTAGTCGTTGAGGAGCGCCTCGTTGAACGTGGACGCGACCTCGGCGACGAAGATCGGGTAATCGGCTGTCGGGAAGGGCTGCGCCTTGTCTGACAGATAGCTCTGCATCGTGTGCCCGAGCTCGTGCGCCAGCGTGCTGACGTCGTTGTACTGGCCGTTGTAGTTCAGCAGCATGTACGGATGCACGCCGTAGACGTCGTTCGAGTAGGCGCCCGATCGCTTGCCGTCGTTCGGCAGCAGGTCGATCCAGCGGTCGTCGAACGCCTTCTGAATCGTGGTCGTGTACTCGTGTCCGAGCGGCGCCACCGCGGCCAGCACGATCTTCTGGGCCTCCTCCGGGGTGTACTCCAGCTTTACCGACGACACGAGCGGCGCGTAGAGGTCGTAGTAGTGCAGCTCGCTCACGCCCATCATCCGCTTGCGCAGCGTGAGATAGCGGTGGAACGACGGCAGGTTGCGGTTGACGCCGTCCACGAGGCGCGAATACACGGACACGGGGATGTTGGGTCCGTCGAGCTGACTCTCGAGCGCGGTCGGATACCGGCGTGCCTTCGCGTAGAAGAGGACCTTCTGCGCCTCGGCGTTCATGGTCGTGCCGAACGTACGGCTGAAGCCGCCGAGAGCCGTGAAGTACGACGACATCACCTTTTCCCGGTCGGCGCGATTGGGCACCGAGCGCACGCTCTGGTACCCGGCGGCGTCGAGCCGCACCGATCGCCCATCCGACAACGTGACCGTCGGGTAGGGGAAGTCGGCGTTGGACAGGATGCCGAAGACGTTGCCGGCGCTGCCGGCCATCGGCAGCGCGTCGGCCAGCAGCTTCTCCTCGCTATCGGACAGCGTGTGCGCCGCGCGGCGGATCACGTCGTCGAGGCGCATCCGGTACGGCTTCAACCGCGGCTCGGCGGCGACGAACTTCTCGATGGTGGCCTTGCCTGCCTTGAGGATCTCTGGATCCAGGTACGACGTGGCGGCGCTGAACGCGGCGGCCACCTGCACCATCTCCTGGCGCATGCCCTGGTTGGCGCTGATGCGCGTGTCCTGATCGGCGAGCAAACTCGCGTACGAGTACACGCGGCCCAGCTCCTGGCTCACGCCGTACATCCGATCGAGGGCGTCGGCCAGCGCGGCCGGCGACGCCGTCAGCTTGCCCTTGAAGGCGCCGAGCGACGGGATGTCGGCGGCCAGCTTGTCCTTGGCCGCCCGCCACGCCGCCTCATTGGGATAGACGTCGGCGAGATTCCATCTGTACTTCTCGGGAATCTTCGCGCGGTCGCGTTCCTGCGCGACCGCGGTGATCGAGAGCGCGGCGACGGCGAGCGCGGTCCAGACCAGGCGCACACGGGATCTCATGCGCTCATTCTAGTGGACGGGCCACTAGCCCGCGGCTGATTAGCTGGCGAGCGCCATCCGCTGCTGATGGTCCGCGTAGGCCTGCAGAATCAGCTGCCGGAGCCGGTCCTGCGCGGCGCTGTCGGTGACCGCGCGAAGCAGCGCGAAGTTCCGCCGCTCGCCGTTGACCGAATACTGCCGGGATGGAAAGGTGACGTTCAGGCGTCCGGCGCTGCCGCTGCGGCTCTCCCAGACCGCGAAGCCGATCAGCTTCAGCCCTTCGAGGGCGCCCTCGGTGAAGTGCAGCTCGGCGTCGGCCAGCTTGCCGGCCGGCGCGTTGGTGTTCTCGTTCTGAATGATCGTGATGTCCATTGGCGTCCTCCGCGGTGTCGTGCCGCTGGACGCAGCGTTCGCAAGCGCCGCTCCAGCGGCAGCGCCTCGAGACTGTCGGCGCAAGTGACAGCGTGGAAGAGGTTTGGCGCTTCGCGCTCAGTCGCGCATGAGCAGCACGTGCGCGATCGACAACTCGCGGGAGTGTGTGAGCGTCAGCAGCGAGCCGGTCGCGCCGAGCGCCTTGAACCGCTCGAGCGCACCGGAGTGAAACTGCAGTTGCGGCGGCCCGTGACGCCGCACCACCTCGATGCCCTGCCAGTACACGCCGCGCGAGAATCCGGTGCCGAGCGCCTTCATGGCCGCTTCCTTGGCGGCAAAGCGCGCCGCGAACGACGAGGCGAAGTCCCGCTTGCGGCGGCAATAGGCAATCTCGCCGTCGGTGAAGACATGGCGGAGGAAGCGGTCGCCGTAGCGCTCGAGGCTGTCGGCAATCCGCTGGATCTCCATCGCATCCATGCCGCTCCCTATAATGTCCATGGGCTCGCCACATCCTACATGACGCTTCCTGCCGTTCCCGAGCCCTTCTATTGGATTGACGCGCCGTGGGGACACGCGTTGCGCTGCCGGGCGCTCGACGCCATCGCGCCGCACCTCTTCTCGACTCGTCAACTGGAGTTGTCGTCCGAAACTCATCAGGCGGCGCTCGCGGCGTCGGTCGGCGCGCTGCGGCTCGTGCAGACGAACCAGGTGCACGGGCGCGCGCACGTGGTCGTGCGGTCCGGGCACGCGGCCGCGAACGACACGCGGCCGGAAGCCGACGTCATCGTCTCCAACGCTTCGGACGCGGCCATTGCCGTGCGGGCGGCCGACTGCGTACCGGTGCTGATTGCCGATCGCGAGACGGGAGCCGTGGCGGCGGTGCACGCGGGGTGGCGCGGCACCTGTGCCGGCGCGTCCGGCGCCGCCGTCAGCGCGCTGCGCGCCGAGTTCGGGTCACGGCCGGACAACCTGGTGGCCGCCATCGGGCCGAGCATCGGCGTCTGCTGCTACGAAGTGGGCCCCGAGCTGGTGGACGCGTTTGCCGCCGCCGGCTACGAGCGCCACCTCATCGATCGCTGGTTCACGTCCACGCCGGCGCCGCGCGGTTCGCGGGCGCGCAACCCGCTGCGGCTCGATGTCGCGGGCGCCAACCGGGATCAGCTGGTGCTGGCCGGCTTGCCCGAGGAGCAGGTGTACATCTCCGGACTCTGCACCGCCATGAATCTCGACGTGCTCACGTCGTACCGGGCCGAGAAGGAACAGGCGGGCCGGCTCGTGGCGGCAATCTGCTCCCGGGCGGTCTGAAGACCGCCCGCTATTTGAAGCAGGCGGAGAGCGCCTCGCGAGCGGACTTCGTGAGCTGATCGAACGGAAATGTTACGGTCTCGCCGGCGAAGAGCTCGCCGGCCGTCAGGGTGCGCTTCGGCAGCGGGATTCTCGAATCGCGGCTGCCGCCGAACCGCGCGAACACGAAGGCCGCCGGTCCCGTCATCACCTCGCCGCCGTTGCCCATGCGCTCCTTTCCCGCCACCGTGAACGTGGCGGGCGGCTGGCCGTCGTAGGCCACCGACAGCGTGCCTTCCTTCGGGATCGGCGACCAGGCGAGTTGCATCGCGCCCTCGCGCATGCCGGCGCTGCAGGTGAGGATCAGCCGGTACATCGCGGCCTCGATGTCGCCAGGACGGCCTGTGGCGGCCGACGACGGCAGCTCCCGGACGATGCTGGCGGTGACGACCTCCGCGCCAGTGGCCCGGTGCTGCCTCCGCTCAACGCTCCACTTCGTGGCGTTCGCCGACTGCGCCGCGAACGCCGTCACCAGTCCGTCCACAGTCGCCTTGTCCGGGACGCCCAGACCCGAGGCGTTGACGGCGCCTTGGCCGAGGCCCTTCTTGAGAGCCGCGGCGGCCGCGGCGTCGTGATCGGCGGCTCTGACCGTGGCCAGCGCGGTGCCCGACGTGATCTTGCTGAGCATCATGGCCGCCAGGCTCGGCGGCGCGCCGGAGGCGTCGAAACCTTCGAGCGACAACCCGCCGTTGTTGGCGCGGTCGCTGTGGCAGACGGCGCAGTGCGTCTTGACGAAGGTGTTCTGCCGTTCGAGCGTCACGGGTTCCGCGGCGGCCACTGGACTCGCCAGGCTGGCGGTCAGCCCGAGAGTTGCAAGGAGCTTGGACACGACCGGATTATGCGCGGAAGCCAGGCCGCCGCAATCCCCAGGAACGGGGGGGGCCGAACAGGGGGGCTACGACGGCGAGGACGCGGCCGCGGCGTCGTCCATCGCCTCGTTGGCCAGGCGATCGGCGTCCGCGTTGAACTCGCGCCGGACGTGCTCGAAGGTCACGCGGCCGATGCCGGCCGCCAGCCGGCGGGCTTCCTCGTAGAGCGGCTGCAGGCCGGGGTTCTTCACGCGGTAGACGCCGAGCATCTGCTTGACCATCAGTTCGGAGTCGGCCTTGACGTGCAGCGATCGCACGCCCTCGTTCACCGCCCAGCGGAGCGCCGCCAGCAGGCCGTTGTATTCAGCGATGTTGTTGGTGGCGACGCCGATCGCCGCTTTCAGGTCCACGCTCGAGCCGTCGTCGCGCGTGATGTGTACGCCGTAGCCGGCAGGACCGGGGTTGCCGCGCGAGCCGCCGTCCACGTGGGCGGTGGCGGAGCTCACTGGACGCCGTTCATGACCCGATTGTGACGGGGGGCGGCGTCGGCGCGGGCGGCGGCACCCAGTAGAGGATGCGCTGGCAGCTGTCGCACTGCACCACGCTGTCGTTCTGACGTACCTGCTGGAATACCTGAGGCCGCATCCGCACGTGGCAGATGGAGCAGAGGCCGTCGCGCGTGGCCATCGAGAGTGCCACGCCCTTCCGGACCTTCGCCACCTGCTCGAAGAGCGCAATCAATCGCGGCGCGAGCGACGCGACGAGCGCCGCGCGCCCCGCCGTCTTCTCCGTGAGCCGCTTCTCGTCCGCCGCAAGCTCGGAGGCGAGCGTCGCCTTTTCGGCGTCCACGGTCTTCTTCTGCGCCGCTTTCGCCGTTTCGGCCTGTTTCAGGTCGGCCGTGAGCTGGTCGATCTCCATCATGCGCTCGAGCACTTTCTCCTCGGCCGCGCCCAGATCCTTCTGCGCGGTCTCGATTTCGTGCTGCATGGCGGTGTATTCGCGGTTGGTTTTGACGGCGGAGAGCTGGTCCTTGAATTTGGTGAGGCGGCCCTGGAAGACGGCGGCGTCCTTTTCGCTGTCGCCCCGCGCCTTCTGGGCGTCTTTGAGGCGCTGTGTCGCCTCCTGCACAACGCTGTCGGCCTCGGCGAGCCTGGCATCGGCCTCCGCGAGGCGCTGCGGGTACGCCGTGATGCGCGCCCGCGCCTCGGCGATGGCCGATTCGAGTTGTTGGAGTTGGATCAGCTGTTCGAGCTCAGG
>Ga0079218_10000022_pt1 | contig 28436 bp, 24 predicted proteins | sample NCCompost_FD_77181 | JGI IMG/M metagenome (GOLD analysis project Ga0079218, IMG submission 77181) | Agricultural soil microbial communities from Utah to study Nitrogen management - NC Compost | ecosystem: Environmental > Terrestrial > Soil > Agricultural land | place: USA: Utah | collected... | reverse complement strand
TCGTGGCTCGCCGCGCCGCTCCGTGCCTCCTACGACGCCGACGCGCGCCGGCGCGAGGTCGAGGCCGCGGCCCGCGTCGAGCCGGCCGTGCTCCGGCGGGAATCCGTGCGGCAGCTGCGGTCGCCCTGGTGGCCGTCGCTCTTCGAGAGCCAGCATCCCGCGGCCACGAGGAGACCTGTGGACGTGCGGTATCCCTTTTTCGATCGCCGCGTCGTCGCGGCGGCGCTGGCGCTGCCCTCGTACCCGTGGTGCATCGGCAAGACGGCGTTGCGGGAAGCCATGGTGGGCCTGTTGCCGGAGGACGTGCGCCGGCGCCCGAAGACGCCCCTCGCGTTCGATCCGGTGGGCGTGCGGCGGCGGCTGTCGCTCGACGAGGTGGTGCGGACGCTGTCGGCCGCGCCCGGCCTGGAGCGATTCGTGGACGTCCGGCGCCTGGCCGCCACGGTGGCGCCAACCGGCTTGCTGCTCGATGCGGAACCGGGCACACTTGCAGCGTTGAGCCTGGCGTTGTGGCTGATCCATGCGCCGGCTGCCCGCGCGGACCGCACGCCTGGTGCGGCCACCGCCACGGTTTGAGGAGCACGATGTCCGACGATGTGACGCCTCCCGGCAACGGTCGCGATGGTCCGCGCGGCCCGCGCAAGCCCTATCGCCGTCCGACCGTCGTGCGCTACGGCGACGTGACCACGTTGACGCGCACCGGGACGGTCGGCGCCAAGAACGACAAGGGCTCGGGCTCGAAGACGCGGACCGGTTGACGCGCACGATGCGGTACGCGGCCTGCGGGCTGACGCTCACGGCCAATGCGCCGATTCCCGGCCTCGGCCTCGCGGGCGACGACGCCGCGGCCAACGTCGGCGTCATGCTGCATCCGGGCGAACCGCTGCCGGCGGCGGGGCCGTCCGACGACGCCTGGTACGTGAGCGCCGAACGCGACGAGCGCGGCACGCCGTTGCTCGCCGCCACGCGAACGGTGGATGGCAGCCGCTGGCTGCGCTACAGCGAGGGCGCGGTGTTTCGTGTCGACGCCACGGCTGGCGAGGTGGAGGCGTGGTGGCAGCCTCCGCTCACCGACGCCGACGCCGCAACCTATCTGCTGGGACCGGTGCTGGCGTTCACCATGCGGCTGCGTGGCCTCGTGCCGCTGCACGCGAGCGGCGTGGCCATCGACGGACGGGCCGTGCTGTTTGCCGGTGATCCCGGAGCTGGCAAGTCCACCACCGCGGCGGCGTGTGCGGCGCTCGGGTTCCCGCTGCTGTCGGACGACGTCGTGCCGATCACGCCGACCGATGCCGGCCCGGTGGCGTGGCCGGGCTACCCGCGCGTCAGTTTGTGGGCGGATGCCGCCGAGGCGCTCTTCGCCGATCGCGGCCCGCTGCCGTGCTACAGCGCCACGTACGACAAGCGATATCTCGATCTCGGCGCGGCGGCGCTGCCGTTCCAGCGGACGCCGCTGCCGCTGAGCCGCGTCCTGGTGCTGGCGGGACCCGCCCCCGCAGGCGGCCCGGCCATTCGTCCGCTCGGGGCGCGCGAGGGGCTGGTGGCGCTGCTGCGCCACACCTACGGAACCTACTTGATCGACATGGGCCTGCGTGCGAGAGAATTCGACGTCCTGGCGCGGCTGGTCGAGGCCGTGCCGGTGTGCGAGGTGCGATTCGCCGCCGGCGTGGCCACGCTCGCCGCACAATGTGCCGCGCTCGTGGAGCAGCTCCGGCGCGAAAGGATCTGAATGCGTCAGAGACCCGACAGCGAAGACTCGCGAGCGGCCGGGCCCCGGCCGTCGAGGAAGCCCTACGCGCCGCCGCGCCTGGTTCGCTACGGCGACGTGGCGCAACTCACCCGCACGGCGGGACCGCCGGGAAAGCTGAAGGACAACCCGAACGTGATGAAGTCGCGGACCGTCTGATGAACCCCTTCTATCTCGTCGTCGCGCTGGCGACCGGCGCGGCCATCGCCGTGCAGGCGCTCGCCAACTCGAGGCTGCGTCTGGCGCTCGGCACGCCCGTGTGGGCGGCCATCGCGCAATTCATCATCGGCCTCGCCGCGCTCGCCGTCATCGCGATCGTCACGCGGCAGCCGTCGCCCGAGACCGGCGGCCTGTGGCGCATGCCCTGGTGGGGATGGCTCGGCGGCGCCGTCGGCGCGCTGTACATCGTCGTCAGCATCGTGCTCACGCCTCGCCTCGGCACGGCGGTGACGCTGGCGACGATCACCGTGGGACAGATGGTGGCCGCGCTCGTGCTCGATCACTACGGCTGGCTGGGGTCACCGGTGATCCGCCTCTCGCTGCCGCGGCTCCTTGGCGCGATCTGTTTGCTCGCCGGCATCGCGCTCATGCGATGGAAGTAAGGCAGGTAGGGCGGGTGGGGCGAGTGGGGCGGGTAACTACTTGAGACCCGCTTCCACCTTGGCGCGGGCCTCGGCAAAACGCGGCTGATCGGGAAAGAGACGCGCGGACTCGGCGAGCGAGTCGCGCGCCTCCTTGTATCTTCGGAGCCCGACGAGGGCGCCGGCATACCCGAAGCGGGCGTCGGCCAGCGACGGATCGATCGCGAGCACCTCCCGGTACTGCGTCAGCGCGTCTTCGAACGCGCCACTCCTGCCCATCAGCTCGCCGAGCGCCAGCCGTGCGTCGATGTCGCGCGGCGCACGCCGGATAGTCTCTTCGAAGGCCGCCCGGGCTCCCGCCACGTCGCCGATCAGACTCAGCGCTCTGGCGAGGTTGTAGCGCAATGAGACGCTGTCGGGCGCGAACTCGAGCCCCTTGCGGAAGTGCTCCGCAGCCGCTCTGTAGTCACCGCTCTGAGCCGCGCGCATGCCGCGCTCTTCCTCGGCGGCCGAGCCCTCGAGCAGGTTGCGCAGCTCCGCCATCCGCGGATCGGGCGGGCCGACTTCCGTCTTGCCCTGCTGCCGCAGGTGCGCCTCCGCCTTTGCCGTGTCGCCCAGCCCGCGATAGGCCAGGGCGAGCGGATAGTGGGCGATCGACGCGCGCGGGTCGGCGGCCAGCACCTGTTCGAATCGCTCGGCCGCCCGCGCGTAGTCCTTCTGTGCCATCGCCGCCTGGCCCGACCCATACAGCGCGGCGACGGTGCCTGGCTGCGCTGTCAGCGCCTGCGCGAAGCGCGCGCCGGCCTGCTCTGGCTGGTTGTCATCGAGCAGCACCTTGCCCAGCCAGACGAGGGCAGCCACGTCGCCGGGCGCGAGCTGCAGCGCGCGCTCGAACGCCGCGATCGCCTTGGGCCGATCAGGGCGGTTCAAGTAGACGTGTCCAAGATAGTACGGCCACCGCACGTCGCCAGGCGCCAGCGCCTGCGAATGCAGGTAGGCGGTTTCCGCGGCGTTGGGCCGGTTGACGGCGAACAGCAGGCTGCCCAGCGTCCCGTAGGCAGGCGCGAGGACATCAGGCGCGGCCCCGTCGCGTGCGAGCTTGGTTACCGACTCGAACTGCGTGGTGATCTGCCGCTGCACCGACGGTTCCATGTCGGCAAGGTCGGGCAGCGTGACGGGCGGCAGCGTGTCGTCGGCCGGTGTGGAGCGGCACGCCGTCAGCACGACGGCGAAGACGAGGAGTCCGGCACGAAGCGCAGCCACTACCCACGATGGTAGCAAACGAAAAGGACCCGCCTCCGTGAAGGAAGCGGGCCTGGTGTGTGACAGGGCGGGCTGAAGCCCGCCCTCTACGTACCCTCTTCGTTCTAGAAATCGAACGTGATGGACACCTTCGCCAGCCGCGGCGCCACGACGGCCGTCGGCGCCAGCCACTGCGTGTTGTAGGCCGAGGCGGCGCTGGCGATCGTGTCGTCGTTGAGGATGTTGAACAGGTCGAGGCTCACCACCGCCTTGCGGTTCGAGAAGCGCACGACTTTGCCCAGACGCATGTCGATCTGGTTGAAGCGCGGGCCGTACGTCGAGCCCGGCGCGATCAGATTGACGTTCGTGGTGCCTGCGGCCACGCCGCCGGCGGGCAGACGGCCAAGACCGCCCTGCGAAGCCGGACGCGACACGTCGCTGTTGGGAGCCGAGTAGATCGCCGCGTACTCGATGCCGGGAATGCTCTGGTACGAGGCACCGAACTGCACATCGATCTTCGGGATGGTGTAGGAGCCGAGGAACTTCACCTGCGGCAGCCACTTCTGGTCCATGTGGCACGCCTTGAGCGAGATCGGCGCGCCGCCCGCACCCGTCACGAGCATTTCGACCAGGGCGTTGTTGCCGGCCTTGGCCGGATCCTGCACGTCGCAGTAGTCCGTCTGCTGGTGGCCGGTGCTCAGGCCGCCCTGGAAGATGATCCCCTGCGGCAGGCGGACGTTCAGGCCGATGTCGTACCCGAACCACTTGTCGTAGACGTTGCTGCCCGGGAACATCGTTTTCGAGAGGCCGGTCAGGTTGTTCGCCAACACGCCAGGATTCAGGTTGAAGAACTGGTCGGTGTAGGTGCCGTCCGGGAGTTGCTCGCCGCCGGAGGACGCGGGCGCCGCCGGGATGAGGGTGGGCGTCACCGAGAACTGCGTGAAGTCCGCCACCGTCGCCGACGTGTTGTCCGTCACCAGGAAGTTGCCGAACCGGCGCCAGAAGATGCCGCCATTGATCGAGAGCCCCTGCGTGAGTTCGTGCTGCAAGGCGACCGCGTATTCCCAGCTGTACGGCCGCTTGCCCCAGCCGTAGCGTGCGTCGTCCTGCACCGCGAGGTTGGGGTTGAGGTTGTTGAGGTAGAAGTTGCCGTTGGCGCCGACGGCGGCGCCGCAGGCGTCCACCTGGTTGTCCACGCCGGTCGCGGCCGGACCCTGGTTGGTATTGCGCGTCAGGTCGCAGTCGGGGACGAAGTCGCCGTCGTAGTCGATCCACGAGCGCGACGACGTGAGCTGCACGTTGTAGCCGGCCTGGCTGGCCAGACCGCCGATGACGAGCGCCTGTCCGAGTACGTACTTGCCGATGTTGGCCTTGACCGCCGTGCGGCCGTCGCCGAACAGGTCGTAGGCTGCCGCGAACTTCGGCGTCCAGTCCTTGTAGCGAGTGGTGCTGAACTTCGGCACGTCGTAGTTGCGGTTCGGCGTGAGCATGGACGGCCCGAGATGGAACGACGGGTTCTCGGAGAAGAACCAGTCGATGCGGAGGCCGCCGCTGACGGTGAGCCGGTCAATCGTCCACTTGTCCTGCACGAACACGCCGCCCTCGCTCGTCACCTTGTTGGGCGAGCCGAGCGCCGGTGTGTGACAGTCGGGAATCGACGTCATGCCGCCGACGATCGCGCCGTTGACCTGCCGCAGCAGCGGGTCGGTGCAGCCGTCAGAGCGCAGTGACAGCGTGGTCGGGAACGGTGTGCCGCGTCCGACGGCGGGCAGGTACGTCGACGTGCCGGGAACGCCACTTTCGGCGCGACCCAGCGTGCTCACGACGTAGCTGTAGGGCACGACCGAGCTGTTGTTGGCCCAGCGGAACGCGCCGTTCAGATCGAAGCCGGTCTTGAAGGCGTGTGCGCCGGTGACGTACGACATCGCGAAGTTGCCGCGGTAGTTCGGGTTGTGGCTGGGCGTATCCGTGGCGCCCACGCGTCCGTGGTAGTTCGTAATCAGCTGCACGTAGCCGGGCACCTGCGACACCGGGGCGTTGTCGGTGACGCCGACGGCCAGCGGGTCCGCGATGCTGCTGTCGGCGCGGCGGCTGCCCCAGCTCTCCTGATGGCGCCAGAAGCCGGCTTCGAGCAGCAGCCGGTTGGTCTGCGGCGCCGACCACTGCACGAGGTTGTCCGAGAACGGGAAGAAGTAGGTTGTGTTCAGCGCTTCGTGCGAGGTGCCGTTGACGGCGTTGGTGTACTCGCGCTTCTTGTTGTTGTAGTAGAAGCCGAACTTGTTCTTCTCGTCCATCTGCCAGGACAAACGCATGGTCTGTTCCCAGAAGTAGCCGCCGCCGCCAAGCGTCGTGTAGAGATCCTTGGTGGTGTCCGGCGTGTAGACCATCGTCCCGGCGTTGAGCAGCGTCGGGCTGGTGACGCCCGGCGTGAAGTTCCGGTTCGGATAGTTGTTCGGCACGTAGTTCTCGGCCTTGGTCCAGCGGGCGCTCCCGAAGAACCACAGCTTGTCCTTGAGGATCGGACCGCCGAAGCCGGGGTTGAAGTCGTACACGGTCTTCAGCGCGCCGGGCTGCGTGGTGAGGCCGCGGCAGAAGAAGCTGTCGGCCGGCGTGCAGGCGCCCGTGGCCGGGTCGCGCGTGCCGCTCGAGTAGTTGGTGCCCTGCATCGACCCGTTCGCGAACGAGTAGAACAGCAGCCCCTTGAACGTGTTGCCGCCGTCGCGCGGCACGTAGTTGATCTGCACGCCGCCGCCGGCCATCGAGGCGTCGGCGCCGGAGGTGTTCACCGTCATCTCCTGCATGGCGGTGAAGCTGGGCGAGCTGCTGAGCGACTCGCCGAAGCGGATCGTGGTGGCCGCCGACAGGCCGCCGATCGTCTGGCGCTGCTCGGCCGGCTTGCCGCCGTGGATCGACAGGTCCGTGAACGTGTCCCCGGCGGTGCCGCCGACGTCCTGCGACGCGAGGGCGTTGGTATTGGCCACGCCGACGCCGCCGCCGGCGCCGAGGATGATGCCGGGCTGCAAGGCGGCCAGGTTGATGCCGAGACGGCCGGTCGGGACCGCGTCGACGACTTCCTTGGTGACGACTCGCTGCACGCCGGCGCTGCGGACGTCCACGAGCGACGTCTGGCCGGTCACCGTGATCGTCTCGGCGATCTCGCCGACCTTCATGTCGGCATTGACCGTGAAGACGCTGGAACCGCTGACCTCGACGCCATCACGCTTGAACGTGTTGAATCCCTGCAGCGTGAACGTCACCGTGTAGGTGCCGGGCACGAGCTGAATGATCTGGAACTGGCCGGAGCCGTCGGTAACGGCCGACCGCGTTTTTTCGATGAGCGCTGGACTCGTGATTTCGACGGTAACGCCCGGTAGCACCGCACCGGAGGTGTCCTTGGCGACACCTGCGATCGTGGCCTGCTGAGCGAAGGCTGCCGCTGGCAACAAAGCCAGACACAGGAATGCGCCCGCAAACGTGGCTAGTGCGCGATTCATTCTGCCTCCTGAGGGTTGGGTCCGAACCGGCTCTGACGGCGCGGATATTACGCCTCTAAGTGGCCTTCTGCAACAGCTCTTCAGGTCGAGACCGGCCGCCGGCCGGTCGTTCCGCCTCGTATAGGCCGGCCGTCCCTGTCCCCGCCCGTGGCGATCGGGATTCCCTGGGCCGGGACGCCGGCCGGGCCAGGCAGGACCGGGACATGCTGCGCCTTTCCCTGGATGGACCTGACTGTATTTCTACGCGGTTCTGGCCTCGTACTACGTCATCCGGCCGATTGGCGACGAGACGCGTGGCCGGCGGCGTGGACCACCAGCCCGTGGTTGTAGACCGGCACGCTCATCGCCGTCACCCTCTCGAACCCCGCCGTTGCGGCGCTCGTGGCGCGGCTCCCGCGGGTGCAATTCGTGTCGTGGTCCTACCGGTTTTTGCGCTGAATTTGAGTGTGTCTTCGTCCTGGTGCTTCGCAACCGCCCTCTACGTACGCGCCGGAGTCTTCAGGCCGAGCGACCTACACTAGAGAGGCATGCCGACTCGTCTCACCGTTTTTTCCACACTGATCCTGTTGCTTGCCGCCGCATCCGCGCGCGCGCAGAGCCCCTACCGGCAGACGGTCGTCGTCACCGCGGCCGCGACGCCCGTGGAACTGGGCAGCATCACGCGGACGATGACCATCATCACCCGCGAGCAGATCGAGGCGCTGCCGGCCCACACCATCGCCGACGTGCTGCGCCTGGCGCCGTCGGTGGACGTGCGTGCCCGCGGCATCATGGGCGTGCAGACCGACTTCGCGATCCGCGGCGCCAATTTCGGCCAGATGCTGGTGCTCGTGGACGGCGTGCGGCTCAACGACGCGCAGTCCGGGCATCACAACGGGGACATTCCGGTGCCGCTCGACGCCGTGGAGCGCATCGAGATCCTGCAGGGCCCCGGCTCGGCCATCTTCGGCGCCGACGCCTTCGGCGGCACCGTCAACGTCATCACCCGCCGCACCGCCCCGGCCTCCTTCCAGGTGCGTGGCGGCGCCGACGACTACGCCTCGGGCAGCGGCCAGTGGGGATTCGAGCGCGGCGGCGCGAGCCAGCTGCTCAGCGTGGCCGCGGACCGATCGTCGGGCTTCATGTACGACCGCGATTTCAAGAACGCCATCGTGCGCTCGCGCACGTCGTTCGGCCGCTCGACGGTCTCGCTGTCGTATCTGTGGAAGGGATTCGGGGCCAACAACTTCTACGGCGGCAACGCCCCGTCGCGCGAGTGGACCAACCAGACGCTCCTGGCCGCCGAGCACGGCCTCGGCGCCGCCGCCGGCTGGAACTGGCGCCTGGGCGAGTCGTATCGCACCCACGGCGACCATTTCATCTTCAACCAGACCAACCCCGCGCTCTCCGACAACCGGCACCGCTCGCACGCGCTGCTCGCCACCGTTGCCGGCTCGCGGCCGGTATGGGGCGGCACTGCTACGGTGGGCGTCGAGGGCGGCGGCGACTGGATCCGCTCCACGAATCTGGGCAACCACTCGACGTTGCGCGTGAGCGGTTTCGGCGAATGGCGGCGCCCGATAGCGCAGGCGGCGCAGATCGACGCGACGCTGCGCGTCGATCGCTACGACGAGTTCGGCACCTCCTTGAGCCCCTCGCTCGGGGCCGGCTGGTGGCCAGCGCCGCGGCTGCGGCTGCGCGCCTCGGTGGGCCGCGCCTTCCGTGTGCCCACCTTTACGGAGCGCTTCTACTCCGACCCGGCCAACCTGGCGCGCGCCGAGGTGGGGCCCGAGCATGCGTGGGCGGGAGAGGGCGGCGCCGACATCTTCCTCGGTCGCGACTGGGCGATGCACGCCACGCTGTTCGGCCGCGCCGATCACGACGTGATCGACTGGCTCCGCCCCACCACGACCGTGCGCTGGCAGACCTACAACGTGCGCGACGTGAACACGAAGGGCGTCGAGCTGTCGGTGAGCCGCTCGCTCGCGCCCGGCGGCTTCGTGCAGGTGGGATATACCGGGCTCGATCTGGACGCGTCGGCCGTGGACCAGCTCTCGAAGTACGTCCTCGACTTCGCGCCGCATTCGTTCACCGCGGCGGCGTCGATTCCGCTGCCCGCGAGTTTCCAGCTGGCGCCGCGGCTCGAGGTGCGCGAGCGGCGCCGGCCGTATCCCGTGGCCACTGGCGGCACGGCGCTCGGCGACCGCGGCTACGCGCTGTTCGATCTCCGGCTGGCGCGCCGCTTCGGGGCGCACTACGAGGTGGCGGTCGAGGGCACCAACCTGTTCGACGTCAGCTATCAGGAAATTGCCGGCGTGGCGATGCCCGGCGCGAAGTGGGCCGTTTCGCTGGCCGTCCGCTGATGTAGAGGGCGGTCTTCAGACCGCCCTGCCGGCAGCAGCCGCCTCGGGCGGCCGCCGTCGTGGCTCAACGTTCCCGCGCCAGCCCGGCCAGCATGTCGTCGAGCTGTTGGCGCGTGAGCCATCGGCCTCGCACCATGACTCCGCGCGGCCGTCTGAGCGTCGCCAGGTCGTCGAGCGGGCTGGCGTCGACGAGCAGCAGATCAGCGCGCGCGCCGACCTCGATCGTGCCGAACTCCCGTTCGCGACCCAGGAACCGCGCCGCGTTCACGGTCGCCGTGCGCAGCACGTCGTACGGTGTCAGGCCCGCGTCGCGCAGCAGCGCGAATTCACGGTGCAGCGAACTGCCGGGCGTCACGAGCGTGAGTCCGAACGCGTCGGTGCCGGCGATGAGCGGTACGCCGGCCCGGTGCAGCCCCCTGGTCACTGCGCGCATGAACTTGTCGAGGGCGTAGCCGGTGGCGCCGGTTTCCGGCTCGCCGCGCCAGCGTTCGCGCGTGGCAGGCGCGAGGTACGCGATGGCCGCGTCATCGAGAAGCTGACGCCGGCCCGGTCCGTAAAGGTCGTAGTTGATGAGCGTCGTCTGAACCGAAACGTTCGCCTGTCGGAGCCGCTCGGCCAGCCGCGCGATGCCCGAGTCGGTACTCCGCCACGCGATGGGAACCGCGAGCGCAAGCGTGAAGCCCACGATCAGCGCCGCCGCGCAGACCACGACGGCCGCCGCGAGCCCGATCGGCCCTCGACGGCTGACCTCATGTCTCAGCTGAAGCGCCAGGCTCACCGCGGTTGCGCCGGCTGCGGCCGCCACGGCCGAGAAAGCGATTCGTAGCGCGGAGCTATCGAACCATGGGCCACCGGGCATGAACGCCGCCGCAACGCCACCGGCGATGAGTGCGAGCACGACCAGCAGGCTGGTCATCGACTCGAGCCGGGAGCGCGGACGGACGCGACCACGCCGCCGTGCGGCAAGCGCCGCCCCCAGCGTGGCGGCCGACGCAAGTACCAGTACAACCAGCGCGGTCGCCGCCCCGAGCAACGTGCGCCGATGGGAGGCGATCGGCAAGAAATAGGCGTTCGACAGGATGCCCATATGGGCGACCGTCTGCCGTGCGTCTAGAAGTCCGTCCAGACCGCTGTCGCCCGGCGCGTGACCAACGAGAGGAAGGCCAGCCGCTCGTGCGGCGGCGACGAGGCGTCTGTACGCGTCGGCCGAAAGACCGCTGGTCGTGAGATAGCCGTCCTGTGGAGTCCACACCGGATGGAACTTGAGGAGATCGAAGCCGGCTCGACGCTGCGCGTCGACCTCGCGCGTCACGTCGTCGGCCGTGATCACGCGCGGCTCGTCGATGAAATCGCCAGAGGTGTAGATGGTCGGTGCCAGCAACTCGCCCCGCTCGACCCGGCGGCGCCATTCGAGCTGCTCCGGCGTGCCGCGGAGACACACGACAGACGTCACGCCGTACGCCAGGAAGAGCGGCGCGTCCCCGAAGTCTCGACGCACGACGGCCCACGGCATGTCGGTGGCGAGATGCACGTGTGCGTCGGTCAGCCCAGGGAGCAGGTAGCCGCCGGCGCCGTCGATCACCTGGGCATTCTCGGGAATCCGCAGGTCGTTCATGCGCCCGGCGGCGCGAATGCGCCCCTCCTGAACCACCACTGCGGACCGTGGCTCGACGACGTCGCCGCGCATGCGAACCAGGTTGATGTTGGTGATCGCGATCGGTGGCGCGGTCGGTGTCGGTGCCTGTCCGGCGGCTGGCGCCACCACGAGCAGCACGCACGCGGCGGCGAACGCAATCGAAGCGGGACCCATCTCGCGCCCTTGTTCTATCACGCGCGAATCGAATCGGACGCGGCCTGAATAGATCCCTCGATGCGGCAGGTCTAATGGCCTGCAGCTACGTACGTGGCGCCGGTTCCTGCTGCGTCAGGCAGTGGAGCGTCCCCAGGCCCCACACGAGATCGACGGCGTGGATCCCGACCACCTCGTGGCCGGGCATTAGTTCAGCGAGCGTGTTGAGCGCCACCCGATCGTTGGGGTCGTTGAACGTCGGTACCGCCACGAACCCGTTGCCGATGTAGAAATTGGCGTAGCTGGCCGGCAGCCGTTCGCCGTTCATCACCACCGGCCGCGGGAAGGGCAGCGTGACGACGCGGAACGGGGTCGACCGCGCCGCCGTTTCGAGCCGCCGCAGGTTGTCGATCGAGCGCATGTGGTTCTCGTCGGCGGGATCCTTTTCCACCGCCAGCACCACGGTGTCGGGCGAGACGAAGCGCGCGATGTCGTCCACGTGGCCATGCGTGTCGTCGCCCACGCAGCCCTCGCCGAGCCAGATGGTGTGCGGCGCGCCGAGCCATTCGGCGAACAGCCGCTCGTAGTCCGTGCGCTCCCACCCGGGGTTGCGCACCTGCACGTCGCTCAACAGCCATTCCTCGGTCACGAGCACGATGCCGCGGCCGTTCACTTCGATGCCGCCGCCTTCCAGGACGACGCGCTGCCGATCGGCGCCGAGCGGCTCGAGACGCGGCAGGCCGGTGCGGCGCGCGATCTCGCGGCCCACCTGGCCGTCGAGCGCGTAGTTGTCGTACTTGGCCCAGCCGTTGAACGCCCAGTTCACGAGCCGCACGCCGCCCGCATCGTCCACGACGCCGGTGGGGGCTGAATCGCGCAGCCAGACGCGGTCGCTGGGGACGTGGTGCATCCGCACGCGGTCCATGCGCACGCCGTGCGCGTCCAGGGCGATGGTGGCCGCGTGCTCGACGTCCTGGGTGTGGCAGAGGATCTCGAGCGGCTCGTGCGCGGCAATCACGCGCGCGATCTCGGCATACACCCACGGGATCGGCCCCAGCTTGCCGGGCCAATCGGGCTCGTGATGCGGCCAGCTGATCCAGGTGGCCCGGTGCGGCTCCCATTCGCCGGGCATCCGCAGGGCCTGCGCGGTCACTTGTCCGCCGGAGCTTTAGCGTCGGTGGACACGGCGAGATACCGGTTCAGGATGGCGCCGTAGGCGTCCACGCGCCGGTCGCGGAGAAACGGCCAGTTGCGGCGGACGCTTTCAATCACCGCGGGGTCGCACCTCACCACGAGCACCGTCTCGTCCTCGCCGGCGTCGGCCACCAGCCGGCCGAACGGGTCGGCAATGAACGAGTGGCCGAAGAAGGTGATGCCGTCGGTGCCCGGTTCGTCCTCGTGGCCGATGCGGTTCGGCGACGCCACGTAGACGCCGTTGGCGATCGCGTGCGCACGCTGCGCCGTACGCCAGGCGTCGACCTGCGGCTGCCCCCATTCGGCCTTCTCCGACGGATGCCAGCCGATGGCCGTGGGATAGAAGAGCACCTGGGCGCCCATGAGCGCCGTGATGCGCGCCGCTTCGGGGAACCACTGGTCCCAGCAGATCAGGACGCCAATCGTGGCGTAGCGCGTCTTCCACACCCTGAAGCCGCTCGCATCGGGCGACAGCGGCGAACCCGCCGGCGAGGGGCCGTCACCGGGCGTGAAGTAGTACTTCTCGTAGAAGAGCGGGTCGTCCGGGATGTGCATCTTGCGATACACCCCCATCAGGCTGCCGTCGGCGTCGATGACGGCGGCCGAATTCCGGTAGACGCCCGGCCCCTGCCGCTCGAACAGGGGGACGATCAGGACGACGGCCAGCTCCTTCGCCAGCCTCTGGAGGGCGTCGGTCGTGGGGCCCGGGATCGGCTCGGCCAGGTCGAACCGGTCCGCGTGCTGCGCCTTGCAGAAATAGGGAGCGTTGAAGAGCTCTTTCAGGCAGATGATCTGCGCCCCGCGCCCGGCGGCCTCGCGAATGAGCTGGGTGCCTCGGGCGAGGTTGGCGGCAGGGTCAGAATCGGCCCGATCCTGAATGATTCCGATGGAAAACGGGGCGTCGGCCACGGATCCAGTGTAAGGGGAGTGGGCCGGATTTCGTGATATCGTTTTTGTTTCGTGTCACTTAAGACCCCTTCAGGCTCAACGTCGAGCAGCACTGCCAGCGCCGTCCTCGCGGGCGACGTGAGCGTGCCGGGCTCGGTCGCAAACCTCGGCGGCGGATTCGACACCCTGGGTGTGGCTGTGCAGGTGTACCTCCGCGCGCGGATCGTGGACGTACGCGACGACGGCGGCACCCGGCTCGTGGTGGCGCGCAGCACGCCGCCCGTGAAGGGGCACAACGCGCTCGAGCGCGCGTTCCACCTGATCGCCGAGCGCACTGGCATCAAGACGCCCACCGTCCACGTCGAGGTGGAGAGCGGCATTCCGATGGCCGCCGGCCTGGGCAGCAGCGCCGCGGCCACGGTGGCGGGCCTGCGGATTTTCGAGAAAGTGGCGCATCCGTTGTCGGATCGCGAGCTGCTGGCCGCGGCCACCTCGCTCGAGGGGCACGCCGACAACGCGGCGCCGGCGCTCTTCGGCGGGCTGACGTCCGTGATTGCCGACGAGGCGCATGCGCCCGAAGCGATGCACTGGATCTGGCCTGACGAGCTGCGCCTTGTCGTGGTGACGCCGTCGGTGGGCCTTGCCACGGCCAAGGCGCGCGCGGCGCTGCCGGACCATCTGCACCGGCGCGACGCCATCTTCAACATGCAGCGCGTGCTCTCGCTGGTACACGCCCTGCAGACCAGAGACTACGAGCGGCTGCGCGAAGGCGTCCGCGACCGCTGGCACCAGCCGGCGCGCTCGACGATGGTGCCGCTGCTGACCGAGGTGCTCTCGCTGGAGGATCCCGACGTGCTCGGAGCCTTCCTGTCCGGCGCCGGTCCCTCCATTGCCGTCATCGCACGGCAGAACTTCGAGCGGCTGGAACAGCTGCTGTCCACGATGTTCGCCGGCGCCGGCCACCAGGCCGTGGTGCGGACGCTGGCGGTGCACCACGCGCCCGCCGCCAAGCCTGCGGGCGCCTCCGTGTCCGGGAGATGAGGAAATGAGATTCGTTGCGGGTTTGACGTGTCATCTGTGCGGCAAGCAGTACCCGCCCACCGCGTCGTGGGTGTGCGGTGAGTGTCTGGGCCCGCTCGAGGTGACGTACGACTACCCCGCGATCAAGAAGGTCATCAGCCGCGCGCTCATCGAGAGCCGGCCGCCCTCGATCTGGCGCTACCTGGAACTGCTGCCGGTCGAATCGCCGAAGACCGGGTTCAACTCCGGCTTCACGCCGCTCGTGAAGGCACACCGTCTGGCCAAGGAGCTGGGCGTTGCCGAGGTGTACGTGAAGGACGACTCGGTGAACCATCCGACCTTCTCGTACAAGGACCGCGTGGTGTCGGTGGCGGCCACCAAGGCCGTCGAGCTCGGGTTCCCGGTGTTCGGCTGCGCGTCCACTGGCAACCTGGCGGGGAGCGTCGCGGCGCATGCCGCGCGCCTCGGCCTGCCGTGCTACGTGTTCATTCCGCACGACCTCGAGCCGAACAAGGTGCTGGGTGCGGCGATCTACAACCCCACGGTGGTGGCCGTCGAAGGCAACTACGACGACGTCAACCGCTTATGCACGCAGATCGCGGATCGCTACGGGTGGGGCTTCGCCAACATCAACCTGCGCAGCTACTACGCCGAAGGCGCCAAGAGCATGGGGTTCGAGATCGCCGAGCAGCTTGGGTGGCGGTATCCGGACCACATCGTCTCGCCGGTGGCCGGAGGCACCCTGCTGCCGCGCATCTACAAGGGGCTGCGCGAGTTCAAGGAAGTGGGTCTCGTGGACGGCCAGATGCCGAAGATTCACGCGGCGCAGCCGAGCGGCAGCGCGCCGGTGGTGCGCGCGCTCGATGCCGGCGACGAGTTCCCGGATCCGGTGAAGCCCGACACGATCTGCAAGTCGCTCGCGATCGGCAATCCGGCGGACGGCTTTCAGGTGATCAAGGTCGTCAACGAGACGGGTGGTGCCGGCGCGATGGTGACCGACGCGGAGATTCTGGACGGCATCCAGCTCCTGGCGCGCACCGAAGGCATCTTCACCGAGCCGGCCGGCGGCACGACGGTGGCCGCCACGCGGCAGCTGGTGGCGCGCGGTGTCATCAAGCCGAACGAGTCCGTGGTGATCTGCGTCACCGGCAACGGCTTCAAGACCGCGGAGGTGATGCAGGGGCACGTCCAGCGTCCGGTCACGATCGGTCGGAGCCTGGCCGACTTCGATCGCGTCGTCGGGCCGAAGATGGCCGCGGCGTCACAAGCGAGCCTGCAGCCGCAGGTTACGCCCACGGCCTGAGGCGCCCATGTACCCGGTCTTTCTCAAGCTCGACGGCCGGCCGGTACTGGTAGTCGGCGGCGGGCCGGTGGCGGCAGGCAAACTAGAGGGGCTGCTCGCGGCGGGCGCCAAAGTCACCGTCGTGGCTCCGGAGATTCGTCCTGAGTTCGAACGCGTGGGCGTGTCGAGACGGCGCCGGGCGTTCGAGCCGCACGATCTGGACGGCATGTGGTGGGTGGTGGCGGCGGCGCCGCCCGAGGTGAACGAGCAGGTGGTGGCAGCGGCCGAACGTCGCCAACTGTTTGTGAACGCGGTGGACGACCCGCCCAATGCCACGGCCTATCTCGGCGGCGTGGTGCGGCGCGACGGGGTGACCGTGGCGTTCTCGACCGCTGGTCGCGCGCCCGCGCTGGCGGGGCTGATGCGCGAGGCGCTCGACGCGTGGCTGCCGCAGGACCTCGCGGAGTGGATGACCGCCGCGGAGGAGATACGGAAGACGTGGAAGCAGGACGGCGTGCCGATGGAAGAGCGCCGGCCGCAGCTGCTGGAAACGTTGAACCGACTGTATGAAGAACGTCGACTCCAAGCCCGCCCCTGAGGCCGTGAAGGCCGTTGGACGCGTGTCGCTCGTCGGCGCCGGTCCCGGTGATCCGGAGCTGTGGACAGTACGCGCGGCGCGGCTCGTGCGCGAGGCCGACCTGGTGCTCTACGACGCGCTCGTCGATGCGGTGTCGCTGCGCGGGCTCACCGGTGCGCCGTGCTTCCACGTGGGCAAGCGCGCCGGCCGGACGAGCGTGAAGCAGGAGACGATCCACAAGCTGATGATCCGCGCGGCCCGCCACGGCAAGCACGTGGTTCGGCTCAAGGGCGGCGATCCGTTCGTGTTCGGCCGCGGCGCCGAGGAGGCGATTGCGCTGGCCGAGGCCGGCATTCCGTTCGAGATCGTGCCCGGCGTGACCACGGCCGTCGCGGCCGCGGAGCTGGCGGGTATTCCGGTGACGCATCGCGGCGTGGCCGCGGGATTCGTGGTGCTCGCGGGTCATACCTCCGAGGCGCTGGACGGCGCGCTCGGTGCCATTGCGCCGAACAGCCTGACAGTCGTGGTGATGATGGCGGTGGCGGGACGTGCCGCCGTGGCGGAACGGTTGATGGCACACGGCTGGGCGGGCGACACGCCCGCGGCCATCGTGTGCGGGGCGTCCACGCCGGAGTCGTGGAGCTGGACGGGGCGCTTGAACGAGTTCGAACGAGTGGAGACTCCCGACGGCGTGGCCGGCGTGCTCATCGTGGGCGACGTGGTCACGGTGCGGGCAGCGATGTCCGGACACGGCGCGGACGGAACGGACCGGCGGGGAGCCGAGCCACGGGAGGCGAGTTATGGCCGCAATTGACGAACGCAAAGTGGTGGGACGCGGCAGCGTCAATTTTGCGAGCGAGAAGGACATCGACGAGTTCGTCACGCTGCTCGGCAAGTTCGAGCGCGGCGAGATGGCTCCCGACGATTGGCGGCGCTACCGGCTGACGCGCGGTACCTACGGGCAGCGGCAGGACGGCGTGCAGATGCTGCGCGTCAAGGCGCCGCAGGGGATCGTGAGCAGCGGCCAGATGCGCGCGTTCGCCACCGTGGCCGCCAAGTACTCGCGCGGCTTCGGCCACGTCACCACGCGGCAGAACATCCAGCTGCACTTCGTGCTCCTCAAGGACTGCGAAGACGCGATGCGGATCATGGCCGACGAGGGGCTGACCACGCGCGAGGCGTGCGGCAACGCCGTGCGCAACGTGACCGGCTGTCCCTACATGGGGACCTCGCACAGCGAGATCTTCGACGTCTATCCCTACGCCGAGGCGCTGACGCGCTACTTCCTGCGGCACCCGCTGGCCGCCGTGCTGCCGCGCAAGTTCAAGATCGCGTTCGAGGGCTGCACCGAGGATCACGCGCTGGCGTCGATCAACGACATCGGCTGGCGCGCGAAGATCCAGGACGGCCGGCGCGGCTTCCGCGTGACGATTGCCGGCGGCACGTCGATCATGCCGGTGACCGGCTACGTGCTCTACGAGTTCCTGCCGGTGGAGGAGATGCAGAACGTGGCCGAGGCCGTGCTGCGCGTCTTCCACAAGTACGGCGACTACGAGCACCGTCAGCGCAACCGCATGAAGTTCGTGGTGAAGCAGCTTGGCTGGGAGACGTTCCGCGCCAAGGTGATGGAGGAGCTCGAGGCGTTCCTCGCGACCGGCGGTGCGCCGCTCAAACTGACGTCCGATCAGCTCAAGCCGCAAGAAGCGCCCGATTGGCAGCCGGCGGATGCGCCCTCGGTGAACGCCGTCGCCGCGGCGGCGGTGACGCCCGTCGTCGGCCCCGGCATCATGCCCGGTTCCGTGAAGCTGCAGACCATCGACGATCCGTTCGTGCGGTGGGGCCAGACCAACGTGGCGCCGCAGAAGCAGGCGGGTTATCACCACGTGACCGTCCGGCTGCCGCTCGGCGACATGACCGCGGGGCAGATGCGCGTGCTCGCCGACCTTGCCGAGGCGTATGGCGACGGCACGATGCGGCTGACGGTGGAGCAGAACGTGCTCTACAAGTGGGTGAAGAAGGAATCGCTGCAGCCGTTCTACGAGCGGATTGCCGCGGCCGGTCTTGGCGCGGCGGATGCCAACACGCTCGGCGACGTCGTCAGCTGCCCCGGTGCCGAGAGCTGCCGCCTGGCGGTGACGCAGTCGCGTGGCCTCGGCCGCGGGCTGACCGAGTACCTGAGCACGCGCGCCGACCTGGTGGCGATGGTGCCCGGCGGCAAGGGCAGCATCAAGATCAGCGGCTGCCCGAACGGGTGCGGCCAGCACCACGTCGCGTCGATCGGCTTGCAGGGCAGCGTGCGCAAGGTCGGAGGCAAGGCGATCCCGCAGTACTTCGTCATGGTCGGCGGCGGCTGCGCCGACGACGGCACGGCGTACTTCGGCAAGGTGGTGTCGAAGGTGCCGGTACACCGCATGAACGACGCGCTCGAGCGGCTGGTGAAGATGTACGACCAGCAGCACCTGCCGGACGAGGACCTGGGCGCGTTCTTCCGCCGCGTGCCGCCGGCACAGGCGACCGAGGCGCTCAAGGATCTGGCGCTGCTGCTCCCGAACGAGATCACGGAGCAGGATTACGTCGATCTCGGCGAGACGCAGGCGTTCAACCCCGAGGTGATGGACGGGGAGTGCGCGGTGTAAGAAGGCTTAGGGCTTAGGGCTTAAGGCTTAGGCCGAAGACGGCCGGCGGGGTTCTCGCCGGCCGTTCCTGTTTTGATTGAATGGACCTGACGATTCCGTACACGTTCTACCCGCTGGTGTTGCCGCACTGGATCGCGTGGGCGCTCTTCTCCACGGCGACGCTGGGCGGAGCCGCCGTGGGAGTTGTCGCCGGCCGGCGGAGGGGGTGGGCGCGCGGCCTGCGCTCCGCGCTGCTAAGCGGGGTCGTGCTCCTGTTTCTGACCATGGTTGCCGCCATGGTCATCACCTTCTTCGTGCACGACCTGTAGTCGTATGGGACTATTTGGCCCGTTGAGCAGGCTCCAGTCGCGCGTCGTTCGGTTCACGTGGAGCTGGGCGATTGTCTTCGTCCCCATCGAAACCTACCTCGTGAGTCTGAGACGCGGGCGGCCGTACGCGGAGGGGCTGCTGGCAACGGGGTGGGCGTGGACGACGGCGGTGTTCTGGCGTGCCACCAATCTGCGTTACGAGATCGCCCGCGATGGAGAACCGCTCGACTTCCGATCGCTCGAGCTGTGGCTGGCGCCGGTGTTCACGCTCATGGCGGGCGCCGCCCTGGCCGGTTCGGTGGTCCTGCTGCTGAATCGCGACGGCCCCGCCGCGTAGCTGGAGAGCACATGCGGATTCACGCCCACTCGGTCGTCGTCACGCTGGGGCTGGTGTGCGCTGCGTGTGCCGGAAACACCCGCGACGCGGCTCCTGTCGCTCCGTTCCAACTCGAGGAGATGACGATTCGCGACCTGCAGGCCGCGATGGCGTCCGGCCGTTACACGTCACAACAGCTGGTCGAGCTCTACCTCCGGAGAATCCTCGAGATCGACCGCGGGGGACCAGCCCTGCGGTCGATCAGCGACGTCAATCCGGACGCGGTGCGCATTGCGGGCGAACTGGACGCCGAACGTCGCCAGGGCCGCGTACGCGGCCCACTGCACGGCATTCCGCTGGTCATCAAGGACAACCTCGACACGGCCGATCGAATGCCCACGACGGCCGGGTCGCTGGCGCTCGAAGGCGCCAGTGCGCCGCCGCGCGATGCGTTCGTCGTCGAGCGCCTGCGGGCCGCCGGCGCGGTGATTCTCGCGAAGACCTCGTTGAGCGAGTGGGCGAACTTCCGGTCGATGCATTCGTCGAGCGGGTGGAGCGCCCGCGCCGGGCAGGTGAAGAATCCCTATGCGCTGGATCGCAATCCGTGTGGATCGAGCTCGGGCAGCGGCGTGGCCATCGCCGCCAACCTGGCGGCCGTGGCGGTCGGCACCGAGACGGACGGCTCGATCGTCTGCCCTGGGAGCGTCAACGGCATCGTGGGCATCAAGCCGACGTTGGGTCTCGTGAGCCGCGCCGGGATCATCCCGATCGCGCACAGCCAGGACACGGCGGGCCCGATGGCGCGCACCGTCCTGGACGCCGCGATTCTGCTGACCGCGATGAGCGGACCCGATCCGCGCGACGCGATCACCGAACGCGCCCAGGGCCGAATGCACGACTACGCGGCGGGCCTCGACGCCGGTGCGTTGAAGGGCGCTCGCATCGGCGTGTCCCGAAGCGCGGTGCATTTCGGGTACAGCCCCCAGGCCGATCGCGTCGTGGAGGCCGCCATCGAGGCCATGAAGGCGCAGGGTGCCGCGGTCGTCGATCCCGTGCAGATTCCCACGGCGGCGCGGCTCGAGCCGTGCGAAATGGACGTGTTGTTGTACGAGTTCAAGGCCGGCCTGAACGCGTACCTGGCCACGCGCGGCGCGCGCGTGCGCACGCTCGCGGATCTGATCGCGTTCAACCGGCAGGAGCGGGCGCGCGAGATGCCGTTCTTCGGGCAGGACCTGTTCGAGCAGGCCGAGAAGAAGGGGCCGCTGACGTCCGAGCAGTACCGGACCAGCCTGGCCAATTGCCAGCGCTGGGCCGGCCCCGAGGGCATCGACGCCGTGATGGACGCGCATCGTCTCGACGCCCTGGTGGCGCCGACGACGAGCCCGGCGTGGCCAATCGATCACCTCAACGGAGACCACGTGCGCGGCGCGAGCTCGACGATTGCCGCCGTCGCCGGCTATCCGCACGTCACGGTTCCGGCTGGCGACGTGTCTGGCCTGCCGGTGGGAGTGTCCTTCTTCGGCCGCGCCTGGTCCGAACCCACGCTGATCCGGTTGGCCTATGCGTTCGAGCAGGCCACACATCATCGCCGAGTGCCGCGGCTGCTGCCGGCAGCGGCAGCGGCACCATGACGACGGTGGGCGCTACGGGCAGGTGTCGGCGACGCGTGTCACCATCGACACGTTGATGCCGTCGGCGCCGCCGGCGCCGATCAGGATGCCGCTGACCGACACACGCTTGCCGACGTTGGCGTCCTGCCGGGCCAGCACGAACTTGAGCGGCATCGTGCGCTCGCCGAGCGCCTTGGTCGCGTCCTCGGGAGCCGCGCCAGGCTTTTCGATGCGCTGCGGCGCCGTGGCGTTGGTGAGCGTCCAGTCGGCACCCGCCTTCGGCCCCAGGCAGCCCACGACGCGCGCGAGCGTGTTTGCTGGCAGCTCGCCGGGGCCATCCTTCGGGATGATCTGGATGTTGGCCACGGTGTCGGGTGCCACCTCGAAGGTGCCGGCGGGGAAGCCGTTCGACTTCAGGATGAGCGCAACCAGGTCGTTGTAGGCCGACGGAGACAGCGAGCCCGCCGTGACGCCGTTCGGCATGTTGACGCTGACGAACTTCAGCAGGTCGCCGACGGTCTTCTGCGTGTTGGCCTGCCAGAACTGCGGACCTACCAGCGGGCGGGCGCCCTCGAGCGTCAGCGTATGGCACCGCGCGCAGTTGGCGCTGAAGGTCCCTTGCGCGCGCTCGGCCTGTGCGTCGGTATAGGCGCCGTCCCAGACGGTTTTCGTGGGCGTCTGCGCGGTGAGAACTGCGTGTGCCAGGACGGCCACCAAGAGAGCCGCCGCCCACAGGATGCGATGTGCCGTGACCATGTCGCGCTCCTCGCGAAAGCCGGGACCCGAGTGTGCGCGCATTCTAGCTCCAAGCCGGCCGGGCGCGTCAGCCGTTGACGAGGACGACGGTTTCGCCAACCTGACGGACGGCCAGCCGGCCCTGCTCCTTGGCCAGGGCTGCCTGCGCGCGCTCGATCGGCTCCATGAACGGCTCGCGACTGAGCTGGAACGACTGATGGTGCACCGGCACGAGCAGCCGCGCGCCCGCGGCGTCGGCCATCGCGACGGCCTGCTCGGGCGTGCAGTGGTTCCAGATCCACGGGTCGTAGGCGCCAATCGGCATGACCGCCGCTTCGAACGGGCCGAGCGCGCGATGCCGCCTGAACGCATCCGTAATGGCGGTGTCGCCGCCGATGAGCAGCTTCCGGCCCTCGCGCTCCAGCACGAAGCCCGCGTAGCCCCGCCAGGTGTCGCGGCGGATGCGCGCCCCCCAGTGCTTCACCTCGATGGCGCTCACGACCACTTCGCCGTGGCGTGTGGCGATCGTCTGCGAGCGGCCCCAGGCGAGCTCGTGCACGGCCGAGTAGTGCTGCCGTGGCAGCAGGTCCGCCGTGCCCACCGCCATCACCGCCACCGGCTTGCCGGGCACCGCGCCGAGCGACGGCGTGTCCAGGTGATCGAAGTGGGCGTGCGACACCAGCACGACGTCGATCTCGGGCAGCTCGCCAGGCGAGAGCGCGCATTGGACCAGGCGCAGCGGACCGAGCGAGCCCACGCCGAGGTCTACCCCGATGCGCCGGAAGAAGACGGGGTCGGTCAGGATGCGCACGCCGTAGAAGTTGATCAGAACGCTGGCATGTCCCAGCCATGCCAGCGTGATCGCGTTGTCCTTCCAGCTGGCCAGGGACGGCCGATGCGGCGCGGCGGGCACCTCGCGGCCGAACTCTTCGAAACGGCCGCGGATGAACCGGGCCGCCCATGTTTCCGACAGCCCCGCCCACGTACCGGCGCCGGCCAGCGCGCCCGCCCCGATGAAGTACCGGCGCTTCACAGCGGTCACTATATCGTGCTCCGACTCATCGGCTGAGTCGGTCCGCCCGGCGGCGCGACGATAAAATCTGAGGCCATGCGTCACGCGATCGGAATCTCCGCCGCCTGTGTCGTGCTCGTGTCGATATCGCTGGCGCCCGCCGCCGCGCAGCCGGCGCGGCGCGCCGAGGCCGCCGTGCACGTCGCGGCCGGGGCCCTGCCGCAGTTCGAGGGCAGCGACTTCGGCGTTGGCGGCCGTCTGGCGTGGCACGCCGACGATCTGTTCACGTTCGAGGGGGAGCTCACGGTCTTTCCCGGCGAGTATCCCGATAGCGTCGTCGCGTTCAGCCGGCGCCGCGTGGAGGGTCTGTTCGGCCTCACCGCCGGCCTGCGCTTCGGCGTGCTGCGGCCGTTCGCCAAGTTCCGGGCGGGCTTTCTCGATGTGCAGGCGGCCGAGCAGCCATTTCCGTGCATCCTGATCTTTCCGCCGCCGCTTGCCTGCACGCTGGCCGGCGGCCGGACGTTGCCGGCGTTTGATATCGGCGGCGGCATCCAGGTCGACGTCACCTCGGGCACGTTCATCCGGGTCGAGGCCGGAGACCGGCTGCTGAAATACCCGGCGCCGGCGATCGACGGTGACGGCGTGCCGCAGGACGAGGACTTTTACGGCCATGGGCTCCGGTTCGCGGCCGGCGTGGGCGTGCGGTTCTAGACAGCCCTCAACAGCCCCCCCGGGCGTCCAGGTCAACAGCGAACCCCGGACGGTCTATGCTGTCCGCGTGCACCGTCGCGCCCTCGCCTACGCGATCGCGCTCTTCGCTCTTGCCGGGGTCATCACGCTCCGCTGGCTGCTCGATCCGCTTCTCGGCGACACGCTGCCGCTCGTCACGCTCTATGGTGCGGTGGCCGCTGGCGTCTGGGTGGGCGGGTTCGGTCCGGGGCTGCTGGCATCCGTCGTCGGCTATCTCGCGTGTAACTACCTGTTCATGGCTCCGCGCGGCAACTTGTTCTTCTTCGACTCCGAGAAAGCCGTCGGGCTCGCGGCCTACCTGTTCACGTGCGGGCTGATCATCGCGATCGGCGAGGCGATGCGCGCCGCGCGGGAGCGCGCCGCCGAGCGAGGCGAGTTGATGCGGGTGACGCTGGCCAGCATCGGCGACGCGGTGATTACCACTGACAACGACGGGTGCGTCACCTCGTTGAACGCCGCGGCGGAATCGCTGACCGGCTGGACCGTTGTCGACGCGGCCGACCAGCCGCTCGAGACGGTGTTTCGCATCGTCAACGAGGACAGCCGCCAGCCCGTCCCGAATCCCGCGCTCCGGGCGCTGCGGGAAGGGATAGCCGTGGGGCTGGCCAACCACACGCTGCTGATCGCCAAGGACGGCAGCGAGCGTGCGATCGACGACAGCGCGTCGCCTATCCGGTCCGAGGACGGCTCGGTGTCCGGCAGCGTGCTGATCTTCCGCGATATCTCCGAACGGCGCCGGTGGGAACGGGACGAAGCCAGCCGCCTGCTGGCCGCGCGTCAGCTCGCGTCGATTGTCGAGAGCTCCGACGACGCCATCATCCGCAAGTCGCTCGACGGCACCATCCAGAGCTGGAACGCCGGAGCCGAGCGCGTGTTCGGCTACAGCGCCGATGAGGCCATCGGCCGCCACATCTCGTTGATCATCCCGCCGGATCGCATCGCCGAGGAGGAGCAGATCATCGCCAGCCTCGAGGCCGGACGGCGCGTCGACCATTTCGAGACGGAACGCCGTCACCGCGGCGGGCAGCGCATCTGGGTGTCGCTGACCATTTCGCCGATCGCCGCCGAGGACGGGCAGATCGTGGCCGCGTCGAAGATCGCGCGCGACGTGACGCGCCAGCGCGAGGCCGACGCCGAACGCCAGCGCATGGAGGACGACCTGCGGAAACTGGCGGCCGACCTGTCGACCGCCGATCGGCAGAAGAACGACTTCCTCGCCACGCTGGCCCACGAGCTGCGCAATCCGCTGGCCCCGCTCGGCAACATGCTCGAGGTGTTGAAGCGCGCCGGTGGCGACGAGCGCACCGTGCAGCTCGCCGTGACCACGATGGAACGGCAGCTGCGCCACATGGTGCGCCTCGTGGACGATCTGCTCGATCTGAACCGTATCACCCACAACCGCCTCGAGCTCCGGACGGACGTCGTCAATCTCAACGCGCTGATCGAGCAGGTCGTGGAGGCATCGCGGCCGCTGGCCGACGCGGAAGGCCACGAGATCACGGTCGTGGTGCCGGCGGTTCCGATTCAGCTCAGTGCCGACGCGGTGCGTCTCGGACAGGTGTTCGGAAACCTCCTCAACAACGCGTACAAATATACCGACCCGGGAGGGACGATTACCGTGCGGGTCGAGCAGCTGGCCAACGAAGTCGTCGTGACCGTGGCGGATACCGGCGCGGGCATCCCAGCCGATCGCCTGCACGGCATCTTCGAGATGTTCGCGCAGGTCGAGACGTCGCGCGAACGGGCGCAGGGCGGGCTCGGCATCGGCCTGACGCTGGTGCGGCGGCTGGGGGAAATGCACGGTGGCTCCGTCGAGGCACGGAGCGCCGGGCCAGGACGCGGCAGCGAGTTCATCGTCCGGCTGCCGATCGTGGTCGAGCCGCGCGCGGCGGCGCCCGCGCCCGCGGTGGCGCCTGCCGCCATCGATCGGCGGCGGATACTGGTCGTCGACGACAATCGCGACGCAGCGGCATCGCTGGCGATGCTGCTCGAGCTCGACGGCCACACCATCGTCTCGGCGCACGACGGCCCGTCGGCGTACGCCGCGGCGGAGACACACCGGCCGGAAATCGCCCTGGTCGACATCGGGCTGCCGGGCATGGACGGCTACGAAGTGTGCCGCCGTATTCGCCGGCAGCCCTGGGGCCGCCATGTGATCCTGCTGGCGCTGACCGGTTGGGGGCAGGACGAGGACCGCTCGCGCACGCGCGCGGCGGGCTTCGACGGCCATCTCGTGAAGCCGGTCAACTACGCCGATCTGATGACCCTGCTGGCGTCGTTCAGCGTCGAGCGGTAGCGGGTGCGCGTCAGTAGCCGCCCTGGTCGACGTTCAGCAGCACGAAGATCAGGCCCGCGATGACGGCCAGCAGCACCAGCAGCACGATCTTCCAGATGCTCTTCGGGTACCGCCCGGCGATCTGGCCGGTATAGCCGTTGACGATCACCTGAAAGGCCTTGGGGCCGTAGGTGTAGGAGAGCAGCCATACCGGCACGAGCACGTGCTTGAACGTGCGGCCGGAGAATTCAGGAAAGATGCGCAGGTTGCGGTAGGTGTCGCCGGGAATCTGCTGGGCGCAGAGCTGCTGGAGCGCCGCGTTCATCTGGTCGATCGACCGCTGCGCCGCGTCGAAGAGCACGACGCGGTAGTGCTCGACGACGTGCCCCGACAGGAACGCGGTGTCGTAGGGCACGACCTCCGGCGTGGGAAACGGCTCGACCTGCTTCAGCAGGTCCATCGGCAGCCCCTGCGTGCCGGGCACCGGTTCGTCGTCGAAGAAGTGATCGACGGCACCGGAGGCCGGCTCCCACCGCACGCGCCGCTCCATGCGCGTCACGCGCTGGCCCTTGGCGTTGGTCGTCGTGACCGGCACGTAGTAGTAGTGCCCGGCCTCGGCGTCCCACGGGCAGTGCACCCGCGCGTCGAAGGTCCAGTAGGGGATGTAGAGGCTCTTGACGGTGTCCACGAGCGCCGTGCGCCACAGCTTGCCCGGCGCCAGCCACTTGCTGCGCCACCAGCGGCGGATGCTGTCGCGGACGGTGCTGGTGTCGACACGGAACGGCAGTACGCCGGCGGGGCTGATCGGCGCCTTGATCTCCTCGTAACCCACCAGTGCAGGCGACCCGCAGAACTCGCAGTTCTGCCCGACGCGCGCCGGGTCGAAGACCATCACCGCCTTGCAACTCTGGCACTGCACGCTGCGCCGCTCGGTGTGCCAGCCGCGCGCTTCGTCGGGCAGCTCGCGCAGTGCGCGTGCGAGATCCTGCTCGGCCACCTTGCCGGTGTCCCGATCGATCTGGTACGGCGACTCCGTGCCGCAGAACGGGCACACGAGCTTCTGCTTGCCCGGACTCCACTCGGCCTGCGCGCCGCAGGCCGGGCACTCGTGCTTGGTGACGGTGAGGACCTGGTCCAACTCAGGCCGACATGTACGAGGTGAGCGCGGCGCGCGTGATGCGCCACGTCGCGCCGATCTTCTTGCCCTTCAGCTCGCCGGACTCGAGCACCGTCATCACGTCAGCTTCCGAGACGCCGAGCGCCTGCGCGGCTTCGCCCGGGCTGAGGAGCTCGGGCGTGCCCGCGACGCCTGCCGCTGACGGCAGGGGACCTGGAATGGGCGGAACGGCGATGGTAGGCGCCGCGTGCCCGGCAAAGCCGTCCTTCATCATCTGCTGCGCCAGGCCGAAGCCCATGGCGAGCTCGGCGGCGGTGCCGGCGGCACCGCCGCCGCCACCGCTCTCGAAGCCCTTGCCCATCTGGTACTTCACGAACTCGTTGAGGTTGCCGATCGCCGCCATGCTCGAACGCTTGTCGATGGCGGCCTCGACCTCCGGCGGCACCGAGACGTTCTCCACGATGAAGCTGCCGATCTCGATGCCGTATTTCGCCATGACGGCCGGATTGATGAGCGGCAGGAGCGCTTCGCCGAGCTCGCTGTACCGGGACGCCACATCGAGCACCGGCACCTTGGCCGACGCGATGGCGTCCGTGAACACGCTCACGATTCGTGAGCGCATCGTGTCGCTGAACTCGTCGAGCCGGAAGTTGTGGTCGGAGCCCGCGACTTCGCGCAGGAAGGTCTTGGTGTCCACGACCTTGAAGTCGTAGGTGCCGAACGCGCGCACCCGCACCATGCCGAAGTCGTCGTCGCGCAGCATCACCGGGTTGGAAGTGCCCCACTTGTTGCCGGTGAAGAGGCGCGTGGTGACGTAGTAGACGTCGGCCTTGAAGGGCGAGTTGAAGCCGAACGGCCACGACTTGATCTTGGTGAGGACCGGAATGTTGTCGGTGGTCAGCGTGTGCTTGCCGGGGCCGAACGTGTCCCCGAACTCGCCCAGGTAGACGAACTGCGCCACCTGCGACTCGCGGACGATGAGCTGTGCGCCGTTCTTGATCGCCTTGTCTTCGTCGGGAAACCGCCACGACAGCGTGTCGCGGGAGTCGTCGGTCCACTCGATGACCTCGAGCAGCTCGCCCTTGATGAAGTCCATGATGCCCATCGTCTGTCGCTCTCCTCTACGTAGCCGCCGGTCTGCAGACCGGCCTCAGTTTCTTCCGACGTAACCCGGCCGGAGGATGTTCACACTAGCACGCCGCCGGACTACGGTTGACCGAACGTATCGGCCAGACGCCGGACGAAATCCACCGCAGAATCGCGCGGACGACTGCTGCGGTGGACCGCGAGGGCGCGCCGGGCGTCCTCGACCTGGCGGACGAGCGCGCGTGCCTCGTCGAACGACACCGGCGCGGTGGCGAAGTCGATGGCGTCGGCGCGCGCGCGACCGCGCTGCAGCGCCGCCGGCACGCGGCGGTGACAGCGGCAGGCGGCGGCGTCCGACACGAGCCCGCAATGCGCACGGGTGAACCGCGCCACCTCGTCGCGGGCGCGCTGCAGCCGCTTCCGGAAGACATCGGG
>Ga0079218_10000021_pt1 | contig 28606 bp, 22 predicted proteins | sample NCCompost_FD_77181 | JGI IMG/M metagenome (GOLD analysis project Ga0079218, IMG submission 77181) | Agricultural soil microbial communities from Utah to study Nitrogen management - NC Compost | ecosystem: Environmental > Terrestrial > Soil > Agricultural land | place: USA: Utah | collected... | reverse complement strand
GAGTTGACGGTCACGAACGCGCGGTCGGCGCGGGGCGAGTTGGCGTGAATGGCGCGCGCCACCAGCTCCTTGCCGGTACCGCTCTCGCCGGTGATCAGAATGGTCGAACGGCTCGGCGCCGCCTGCATGATCAGGTTGAACACCTGACGCATGCGCGGGCTGCGCCCGATGATGCCGGAGAACTTCTGCGCCTGCGCGTGCAGGCTCTGGCGCAGCGCCGCGTTCTCGGCCACCAGCTGCCGCCGCTCCACGGCATTCCGCACCACGACGACGACTTCGTCGTTCTTGAACGGTTTGGTGATGTAGTCGAAGGCGCCGCGCTTCATCGCCGAAATCGCCGTCTCGACCGAGGCGAAGGCCGTGACCATGACGACCGGGAGATCCTCGTCGAGCTTCTTCAGCTCCTCGAGTGTCGTAATGCCGTCGATGCCGGGCATCATCACGTCCACGACGGCGGCGTCGAACGACGTCGAGCGCGCGTACTCGAGCCCCTCCTCGCCGCTCGAGGCGACCTTCACGCGATACCCCTCGCGCGCGAGCAGCGCTTCGAGGATTTCGCGCATCACCTCTTCGTCGTCGATGATGAGAACCGAACCCGTGCGAGCCATGTGAACTACCCTGCTTTCAGTGCCGCGTCGCGAGTGCCGGGCGCGTCCGGGCGGGCGGCAGCGACAGCACGAACCTCGTGCCCTGCCCCACCTGGCTCTCGCAGTCGATCGACCCCTCGTGCTCGCGCACGATGCCGTAGGTGATCGACAGGCCAAGACCGGTGCCCTGGTTCATCGCCTTGGTCGTGAAGAACGGATCGTAGATGCGCGCCAGGTATTCGTTGGGGATGCCCGAGCCGGTGTCGGCCACCTCGGCCACGACGCGGTCGCCGTCCATCGACGTCCGCACCGACAGCCAGCCGCCCTTCGGCATCGCGTCCTTGGCGTTCAGGAATAGATTGAGGAACACCTGCTGCAGCTTGTGCTCCATGCCGAGCACCAGCACCGGCGTCTCGCTCAGCTCGCGCCGCAGCATGATGCTGTGCGTGCCGAACTGATGCTCGAGGAGGCCCAGCACGTCGGCAATCACCACGTTGAGATCGACGACCCCGAGCTCCGACGTGGCGCTCGACGCCGGGCGCGACAGGTTGAGCAGCCCGTTGACGATCTTGGCCGCCCGGAACGTCTGCCGCTCGATCTTTTCGAGCAGGCGCGTCTTCGGGTCGTCGGGGTCGGCGCCCTCGAGCAGCATCTGCGTGAAGCTCGAGATGCCGGTGAGGGGCGTGTTCACCTCGTGCGCCACGCCGGCGGCGAGCAGGCCGATCGAGGCCATCTTCTCCGAGATCTGCAGCTGCTCCTCGAACTGGACGCGTGAGGTGACGTCCTCGAGGATGACGACCGTGCCCTCGGCCATCGCATCGGAGGCCGCCGCCGCGCGCAGCGGCGCAGTGTCCGCCGTCGCGCCGCGAAGCGGCGCGATCGCGCAGTTGACGATGAGCGTCTGGCCCGCCTTGGCGCCGCGGCAATGCAGCGGCACGCGCGACAGCACGGCGCCGGTGGGCGAATCGCGCCGCGCGGCCCGGATCGCCTCCACGCAGGGGCCGTCGAAGAGATCGTCGATGGCGCGGCCGGCGGCGGCGCTGCGCGAGACGCCGTAGAGGGTCTCGAGCGCCGTATTCCACCGCACCACCTTGTCGTGCAGGTCCACCACGAAGAGCCCGTCGTCGAGCGACTCGAGGATGTTCTCGTTGAACGCCCGGAGGCGATCGAACTCGAGCGCCTTCACCTGCAGCTGCCGGTAGAGCCGCGCGTTCTCGAGCGCGGTCGCCATCTGCGCCGCCACCGCGGCCAGCAGCGCCATGTCCTCGCTGCTGAGCGGCTCGCTCGAATGCTTGCGGCCGAGCGCGAGCACCGCCGTGGCGCCCGTCTGCGAGATGCAGGGCACGAAGTAGTACAGGCTCGCGTCGCGCCAGAACTCGATCTCCTCGGCGGCGAACCACCCCACCGCGGTGGGGTCGTCGAGCGCCACCGGGTTCCCGCCGGCGACGCGCCGGCCGATGCCGGAGTGCTTGGGCAGCGCCGGCGGCGCGGCCGGGAACCCGTAGGCGTGCATCGCCACCCAGTTCGGCCCCGACTCGCTCTCGATGAGCAGCGCCATGCAATCGACCTCGAGCGTCTCGACGACCCGTGAAACGAGGCGGCCGCTCAGGCGGCCCAGGTCGAGATCGCTGTTCAGGTCGCGGGCAAAGCCGATCAGCGCCCGGCGGTAGTCGTAGCGGTCGCGGTAGAAGGCGCGGTCGAGCGTGGTCTGGACGAAATCCTTCACCGGCGGCGCGAGCAGCACGGCGACCAGCGTCGCCAGGAAGGCGATCACCCATTCGTGGCCGGCGCTGCCCTGCACGAACATGCGCTGCACCACCTTCAGCAGCACGACGTACATCACGACGACCGCCGACAGCACCGCGGAGTACACCAGCGCGCGCTTGACGATCACCTCGACGTCCATCAGTCGGTAGCGGACGATGGCGGAGGCGTAGGCGAGCGGAATGAGGCTGAGCGGAATCGCCGACAGTTGCATCGGCAGCGACGGCGTGACGCCGAGGGCATACGGCAGCGCGTATCCGAAGGCAAACGGACCGGCGCCGAACGCGGTGCCCCACGCGATCCAGCGCAGCTGCCGCCGCGCGGTCACGGTGCGGACGCGCCGGAGCGCGCGCGTGAGCACCACCAGGCCGGCGATGAAGCAGACGGCGAGGTACAGGAACGCCATCCGGTCGAGCGCCGTGCTCACGCGGACGAACTGGGCGGCGTCGGCGGAGGCGCGCGTCAGCGACACCACGCGCGCGAGGCCAAGGACGATCGCCGGCGCGTAGTTCGCCACCTCGATCATGCGGCCGAACCGCGTGCCGCTCAGGCGCCTGGACCGCTCGGGAAAGACGAGCGTGAAGTGAAGGAAGAGCGGCGGCAGCGCCAGGATCGACACTTCGTCGGCCCAGAAGAACACCCAGTCGAGGCGATCGAGCCGGCCGCTGAACGAGAAGGTGAAGACGCCGAAGAAGGCCACCGACAGCCAGAGGAAGTGGAGCGTGGCCGGATCGCGCGGCCGCCGCAGCCGCACGGCGCCGCCGACGAGCAGGGTGAAGGTGCCGACCCCCGCGAGCAGGAAGTACAGGATGCCCGGGCCGCCGGGAATGGGCGCCACGCGCACGTCGATGACGTCGCGCGAGCCGAGGCGCAGCACGGTGTAGCGCAGCGTCTCGCCCCGGTTGGCGCCGTGCAGGATCGCCACGACGTCGGCCGGATCCTCGATCGGGCGGTCGTTGATCGAGAGCAGCAGGTCGCCGCGCTGGATGCCGACCGCCGCCGCGGGCGTGCCGTCCGCGATGTCGGCGGCCACCACCCCCTCGGCGCGCGTGGCCCACAGCACGCCGTCCTCCACCTCGCGGAACGCGGCGCGCGAGGCGATGTTGGTCGCACCGAGGCACAGAAGCAGCGACACGACGACGACGGGCAGCGCCGGCCGTGAGAAGCGGCCCCAGGTCGCGCCACTACCTGGCAGGCCGGGACGATCGGGAATCCAACGATCAGAAGTGGACATTCAATGAAATGGAGCCGGAAAATGCTGCTAAAAAAGGGAGGCCAGCGAGCAGTGCCTCCCTGAAACCGCGACGGCGTCTGATCTCCTAGAACTTGACGGTGACGCCTCCGAGCACGCGCGTGGGCGCCCGCACCACCAATAGCTCGTCGTACAACGAGCGGCTGTCGAACTCGTCGTGGAACATGTTCTTCACGGCCACGAGCGCCTCCCAGCGCGATTTCGCCACGCTGAACGGAAGCGCCTGGTTGATCTGCACGTCGAAGCGAGCGCCGCCGGCCGATGCCTGCTCGAAACCGGGCGTCGCCGCGGCGGTATTGAGCTTGTAGAGCACGAAGATGCGCGTGGACGTCGCCGGCACCAGGCTCTCGATGGTGGCGGTCAGGTCGTGCACGACGTCAGACCGGCGCAGCACCTGGCTCGCCAGGCGGGCCAGCGCCCAGAAGTCTGGCGAGCGGCCGACCCACTCGGCGCCGGCGCGCGAGTAGTCGATCGACGCGCGCGTGCCCTCCGCGACGTTGCGGCTCACGCTCACGCCCCAGCCCGTCGCCTCGAAGTCGCCCGCCGAGCCGACGCGGTAGTGGCCGGTGCCCATGACGCCGTCCACGGCGGCCACGCCGAAGAGCGTCACGATCTGATCCTCGCCGCGCTGGCGGAATGCCCGCACGCCGACCACGACGTCGCCCGCCATCTGGCGCTCGGCCGCCACTTCGACGTGATCGACGCGCTCCGGCCTGAACTCTCCGCGCCGCGACACCGGCGAGAAGGTCCGCTCCGGCGGCAGCCACACGCCGATCGCCGGCGGAATGAACTCCTCGGCACCGGGTGCGGTCTCGCGATGCGCGACGCTCGCCCGCAGCGTCAGCGGATCGTCGAGCGGCCTCACCTCGATTCCGGCGCGCGGGCTCAGCAGCCCCTGCTCCTCGAGGTAGCCGTAGTTGGCGTAGCGGCCGCCGAACTCGAGCTTCACCGCCGGAACCACCGTCCACGTGTCGTACCCGTACAGGACGCCCACCGTGCGGCCGCCGTCGCGCACGGCCGCCAGCGCCTCGGCGTTGCCGCCCGAATAGCGCTGCATGCCGTAGGAGAAGCCGACCTGATAGGCGTGCGCCGCCTGCAGCGCGCGCGCGTACGACCCGGCGACCGTCCAGGACGACAGGTCGCCCTGCGTGAGCGCGCCGCGCATCCGCCACTCGCCGTTCGCCATCGGCGAGGAGAGCGACACGAACGCGACGCTGCGCGGCAGGGCCGCGTCGGGCGCGAAGAGATCCTGCGGACGGTCGAACGAGGTGGTCGTGAGCAGGTTGAACTGGCCGTCGAGCGGCAGGTCCGCCAGGATCGACGACGCGATGCGCGCCGACTCGCCGACCGCGCGTCCCAGCCCGAACAGCGGGTTGTCCGCGAGCAGCAGCGTGTCGAGCCCGGGCACGCGCTCGCCCTCGCTCTTGAGCACGCTGCGTTTCAGGTGACGCAGTCGCCACGCCAGCTCGTCGTGCTCGTGTGTGGCCTCGTTCTCAGGCTGCTCGGCAACCGGCTCGTCCATCGGACCGATGCCAGCCGCGAGCACCGGCGGTGTGTCGGCCGACTCCGACCGCTTCACCAGGGTAATCGTGAAGTCGCCGCGCGTGGTGGTGCCGATCTGCATCACACGCGGCCGCGCCGGAAGGTAGCCCTGCAGGTGCGCGCGCACCACGTATGGGCCGGCGGGCAGCGACCGGAAGGTGAACCGCCCTTCGCGATCCGACACCGCGAAAGCAGACTCGGCGCCGATTGCGGAAACGACGGCGCCGACCACCGGCTTGCCGCCGCGGTCTTGCACGACGCCGGTGAGCTCGATCGACGCCGCGGTGGCCGTCCGGCTCACGAGCTGCGGCTGCGGACGAGCAACCTGGGCAGAGGCGGGCAGCGCGGGGAGCGTCAGGCACAGCCCGACCGCGGCGGCGCTACCCAGCATGCGTCTATTTCTCATCTCCCGTGCCCTCGCGGTCCCCGCACGGTTGCCCTTCCCGCCCCCGCTCTATGCGGTGACCGAGAAGGTGACGTTCTGCGTGATCGTCTTGTTGCCGGCCCTGTCGGTCACCTTGATTTCCAGGCGGTAGTCGCCCACAGGGAAACTCGCAAGCGGGATCGACAACATCCCCGGCACCTGGTGACCCAGTGTCACGTTGAAATCCGGCGACAGCGTCGCACCGTTCAGCTCCTGCGGCGCCGTCTTGTTGAAGTACTTCTCGCCCTCGCCCTGCTTCACGTAGAACGAATAGTCGAGCGCCACGTTCGGCTTGCCGCCGCCGGCATCACCGGCGCCGTAGACGAAGAACACGATGCTGAACTCGCCGGCCTTCGAGAACTTGCCGTCGGGAGACGGCACGATCCGCATCGCGCCGAAGACACTGTACGGGTTTTCCTCGGTCTGGGCCGGTGACAGCGGCGCGGCCAGCGGCTCGACGGTGGCGGCAAGGATCGGCGCGCTCATCTTCAGCTCGGCGCCGTTGTAATCTGGAACCGACAGTTCGCGCTTGAGATACGCCATCTTCGGCGGCGCGGCCTTTGCCAGATCCTTGATCTCGGTCGTGGACTTCTCTTTCAGCGTGATGTACGCGTCGTACTCGCCCGGCTTCAGCAGGAACGCGCGCGACATCTTGCCCGAATCGGGGACCCCCGTGAACGAGATGCGCTCCCACGGATAGGTCGGACGGACCGGCGCGTTCTTGTCGTCCTTGGCCTTCGGATCGGGGAGCGCCGGCGGCGGCGCGCCCTTTTCGACCACGCGCACGTAGAAGGCCACCTGCTTCCCGGCGAGCGCCTTGTCCACGAGCATCGTGAACGGCACGTAGGTCTGACCGTCCTGGCCCTTGGTGGAATGGTTCGCTTCCCAGGCAAGCGTGAAGTCGGTGGGAGCCGGCTGCGCGCCCTGTATGATGCGGTCGAGCATCGCCACCGACAGATCGACGTCCTGCTGCTCGATCTTCGAGCGCTTGGGTTGATTCTTGTCGTCTTTTTTCTGGGCCGCCGTCTCCAACGCCCCGGCCGAGAGCGCGAGGACGGCAACAATCGCCAGGACCCGTCGAATCTGCATTGTGCCTCTCTTGTTCCTAAGGGGGTACCGAAGTCCGATCATAGGCGTGGACCTCCGGGCAAGTCAATCGAGGGGAGCGGCGCTAAATGCGCGCAACAATTGAGTTTCCCTGGCACAACAGACAGGTCGCGAGACTATGATCGAGCTTCGGCCATGGCGCTTCTGGACGACGTTCTCGTAATCCTGCTCGCCGGAGGCGCCGGCGAGCGCCTGCACCCCCTGACCGCGGAACGGGCCAAACCGGCCGTATATTTCGGGGGGCCCTACCGGATCATCGATTTCACGCTCAGCAACTGCATCAACTCGGGGTTCCGGCACATCTTCATCGCCACCCAGTACAAGTCGCTGTCGCTCAACCGGCACGTGCGGATGGCCTGGAACATGGTGTCGGAGGAGCTTGGCGAGTTCATCGAGCTCCTGCCGCCCCAGAAGCGGGTGGGCGAGCACTGGTATCTCGGCACGGCCGATGCCGTGTTCCAGAACCTCTATTCCATCGTGCGCGAGAACCCGAGCCACGTCGTGGTGCTGTCGGGCGACCACGTGTACAAGATGGACTACTCCAAGATGCTCCGGTACCACCTCGACCAGAACGCCGACGCCACTCTGGCGACGCTCGAGATCCCGGTGACCGACGGCCGCCGGTTCGGCATCGTCGGCGTGGACGAACGCGACCGCGTCCGCGAGTTCCAGGAGAAGCCGGCCGTGCCGCCCTCGATTCCCGGCTCGCCCGATCTGGCGCTGGCGTCCATGGGCATCTACATCTTCAAGGCCGACGTCCTGGTCAAGGCGCTCGAGGACGATGCCGCGAACGTGGACAGCCAGCACGACTTCGGCAAGAACATCATCCCGTCGCTCATCTCGCCCAAGGCGGTGTACTCGTATCGCTTCTACGACGAGAACAAGAAGTCGGCGAAGTACTGGCGCGACATCGGCACGCTCGACGCCTACTACGACGCCAGCATGGATCTCTGCCAGATCAGCCCCGAGTTCAACCTCTACGATCCGGAGTGGCCGCTGCGCACTTATCAGCCACAGGCGCCGCCCGCCAAGTTCGTCTTTGCGGAAGAGGGCGTGCGCTGCGGGCAGGCGCTCGATTCCATCGTGTCGAACGGCTGCATCATCTCGGGCAGCCGCATCGTCGGCAGCATCCTCTGCCCCAACGTGCGCGTGCACAGCTTCTGCGACATCTCGCGCACCATTCTCATGCCGGGCGTGCGGGTGGGCCGCCACGCGAGGATCCGCAAGGCGATCATCGATCGCGACGTGCTCATTCCGCGCGGCGCCCTTATCGGCTACAACGCCAGCGAGGATCGCCTCCGCCATGCCGTCACCGAGAACGGCGTGGTCGTGGTGACCGCCAACGACGAGCCGTTCATCAGGGCCGTGAGCGACGAGGAACTCCGCCTCGAGTCCGAGGCGGATCGCAGCGGCATGGATCACTGACATTCTCTCCCTCAGGAGTCGCACTTGGCGCCGATCAAGATCACGGGCATTCACGGCCGCGAGATTCTCGACTCGCGGGGCAACCCCACGGTGGAAGTGGACCTCACGGCCGGCTCGCACCTGGGACGCGCCGCCGTGCCGTCGGGCGCGTCCACGGGCGAGCGCGAGGCGCTCGAGCTGCGCGACGGCGACAAGGCGCGCTATCTCGGCAAGGGCGTCCGCACCGCCGTGGCGCACGTCAACGGCGAGATCGCGCAGGCCGTCGTCGGGAAAAGCCTCGACCAGCGCGATCTCGACAGCGCGCTGGTGACGCTCGACGGCACCCCGGCCAAGAGCCGCCTCGGTGCCAACGCGACCCTCGGCGTGTCGATGGCCATGGCCCGCGCGTCGGCCGCCGCGGCCGGCGTGCCGCTCTACGCGCACTTCGCGGCGCTGGCCGGGCGGAGCACCGGGGACACGCCGTACCTGCTGCCCGTGCCGATGATGAACATCCTCAACGGCGGCGCCCACGCGGACAGCAGCGTGGACCTGCAGGAATTCATGGTCCTGCCGGTGGGGCTGCCCACGTTTGCGGAAGCGCTCCGCGCCGGCGCCGAGATCTTTCACGCCCTGCGCGCCATCCTGAAGAAGGGTGGCTATTCCACCGGCGTCGGCGACGAGGGCGGGTTCGCGCCCAGCCTGAAGTCGAACGTGCAGGCGCTCGACGTGGTGCTCGAGGCAGTGGGCAAGGCCGGGTTCACCGCTGGCTCCGACGTCTACCTGGCGCTCGACGTGGCCGCGAGCGAGTTCTGGGACAACGGGAAATACGTGTTCAAGAAGTCGGGCGAGGCGACGCGCACGCCCGATCAGATGGTCGAGATGTACGCCAGCTGGGTGAAGCAGTACCCGATCATCTCGATCGAGGACGGCGTGGCCGAAGGCGACTGGGACGGGTGGACGGCGCTCACCGCGGCCATCGGCGAACGCGTGCAGCTCGTGGGCGACGACGTGTTCGTCACCAACCCCGAGATCCTGAAGCGGGGGATCGAGCAGAAGGTCGCCAACGCGATCCTGGTGAAGCTCAATCAGATCGGCACGGTCACCGAAACCCTCGACGCGATTGCCATGGCGAGCGCCGCCGGCTACGCGTCGATCATCTCGCACCGCTCGGGCGAGACGGAGGACACGACGATTGCCGATCTCGCCGTCGGCACGTCGGCGGGACAGATCAAGACCGGATCGGCCAGCCGCAGCGATCGTGTCGCCAAGTACAACCAGCTGCTGCGCATCGAGGAGGAGCTCGGGGCCGGAGGCAAATACGCCGGCCGGGCCGCGATCCGCCAGCTGCGCGCCACCGCCTGAGTGACGAGGGCGCAGACGGCGGGCGTTGCCGCGCTCACCGCGCTCGCGCTCGGGTGGCTGGCGGCGGGCCTGCCCGCCGGCGCGTTCTTCAGCGGCGATTCGGGCGTCAAGCTGATCGCGACGCTCGAGGCCATCGCGCATCCCGCGCGCCCCTTCGAAACCGACCTGCCGCGCATCGGCGAGCGCGCCACCACGTTCGTGAACCCGATGGTCGTGCCGCACGGCGAGCACGCGCACGTCCTGCAGTCGCCGCTCTTCCCGCCGCTGACCGCGCCGCTCGTCGCCGCCTTCGGCCTGCGCGGCGCCTACGTCTGGCCCGCGCTCGCGTTCATCGCGCTCGTGCCGCTGCTCGCCACCGCCCGACGGCATCTGCTGCCCGACACGTCGGGGCCCGTCCTCGCGTGGATCGCCGTCGCCGCCAGCCCACTCCTGCTCTACGCGCTCGAGTTCTGGGAGCACGCGCCGGCCGTGGCACTGCTGGCCGCCGGTACCGCGGCGGCGGCGCCCGTCCTCGCGGGCGGCGGCTCACGGGCACGCGTGGCACTTGGCGGCGCACTCGTCGGCGCCGGCGTCCTGCTGCGGCCCGAGGGCGCCTGGTACGCGGCAGGGCTCGCGCTCGCGTTGGGACCGCGGCACTGGCTGCCGTTCGCGGGCGGCGCGGCCGCGCTGCTCGTGCCCGCGGCTCTCGTCAACTACCTGCACTTCGGCAATCCGCTCGGCGCGCATGCGTCCGCCGTGCTGGCGCCGATCGGCGCCGATTTCCTGGCCGCCCGGTGGCAGCGTGTGCAGGACTGGCTGTGGCCGGCGTCGGACGCCGAGGCCGCCGGTCTGGCGCTCGTCGGCGCGGCGTGGCTCGCCGCTCCGCTCACGGCGAACGTGCGCGCGCGGCAGCTGCTCGCGCTCGCCGGCACCGCCGTGATCGCGGTGCTGGCCGCACGCCGGGCGCTGCCGACGCCGTCGTTCTGGCAGGGGTTCCCGCTGGCGCTGCTGGCGCTCGTACCCGGGGTCACCTGGACGCGAGAGGCGCGGCGTGTCGCACTGGCAGCGCTGGTGGCAGTGGCGGGAGTCGTGCTCACCGCGACCAACGACGGCGGCGCGCAGTGGGGCACGCGATACCTGCTCGTCGCCGCGCCGCCGCTCCTGCTGCTGGCGGCGCGCGGCGCAACCGGCGCGGCCGGTGATGGGGCGTGGCGGACGCCCCGTCTCGTAGCACTGGCCGTGATTCTGCTGGCGGGCGCGGCCACCAGCCGCAGCGCGTACCTCGAGCTGCGCGGCGCCAAGCGCGACTACGAAGGCCTCGTCGTGGCCGTGGCGGCGGTGGCACCAGCGGGCAGCGTGATCGTGACCAACCTCTGGTGGCTGGATCAGATTGCGGCCGCGCTGCACGGCACGCGGGTGTTCCTGTACGTGCCGGACGGGCACGCCGCCGCGCGCGCGCTCGCCACGCTGCGCGCCGAGCGCATCGACGCGGTGACGCTGGCATGGTCGGCCGACGGCGCGGAATCCCCCTTCGCGCTCGACGCAGCGCTCGATGGCACGTGCTTTCGCACGACAGCGATCCGTGACGCGAAGCTGCGGTCGATGCGATTCGCCGCGGCGCGCTGCGCGGCCGACTGAACCTCGCCGCCGCGCGGCTACCTCATCGCGTGTATCGCGGCCCGAAGGCGGATCATCGATAATTTTCCAGTGACTACGACCGCCGCTCCAACCGTACTCCTCATCTTCGACGGCTGGGGATGCAGCCCTCGAAAGGACGCCAACGCCATCGCGCTCGCGCGTACGCCGGCGTTCACCCGTTTGATGGAGCGGTATCCCCACACGACGCTGAACGCGTCCGGCGAAGCCGTCGGGCTTCCCGCCGGACAGATGGGCAACTCGGAGGTCGGGCACATGAACATGGGTGCCGGGCGGGTGGCGTTCCAGGACCTGACGCGAATCGACCGGTTCATCGCAGACGGCGAGTTCTTCGCGAACCCGGTACTCACCTCGGCGATGGTGCGAGGCGCCAGCAGCGGGCGCTCGTTGCATCTGGTTGGTCTCGTGTCGGACGGGGGCGTCCACAGCCACATCCGGCACCTCGATGCGCTGGTGGAGATGGCGCGGCGGAACGGGGTGACGAGTCTGCACGTGCACGCCATCACCGATGGCCGCGACACATCACCGACGGGAGGAGCCGGCTCCGTGGCGGCGCTCGAACGAACGCTCGCTGCGGCGGGCCTTGGGCAGATCGCAAGCATCGGCGGGCGCTACTACGCCATGGATCGGGATCGCCGGTGGAACCGCACGAAGCGGGCGTACGACGCCATGGTCCACGGGACGGGAAAGGCCATCACCTCTCCGCGCGCGTGGCTGCAGGAGTCCTATGCGGCCGGCACCACCGACGAGTTCATCGAGCCGGCCGTGGTGACGCGCGACGGCGCGCCCCTCGGGCCGATCCGGAGCGGCGATTCGGTGATCTGTTTCAACTTCCGCGCCGATCGGGTACGTCAGATCACGCGCGCGATCGCCCTACCCGGCTTTTCCGAGTTCGAACGCGGCGACGCGCCGCAGCTGTCCTATGCCTGCTTCACGCGGTACGACGCCACGCTGGACCTGCCGGTTGCGTTCGAACCGCAGTCGTTCTCGGGAAGCCTCGCCGAGGTGCTGCAGGCTGACGCGGTGAAGAACCTGCGCCTCGCCGAAACCGAGAAGTACGCGCACGTGACCTACTTCTTCAACTGCGGCATCGAGGTGCCGTACGAGGGCGAGGACCGCGTGCTCGTGCCGTCGCCACAGGTGGCGACCTACGATCTGCAACCGGAGATGAGCTCGCATCAGATTACCGACACGCTGCTCGCGGACATCGACAGCGGAAGACACCGGCTCGTCATCTGCAACTTCGCCAATGCCGACATGGTCGGCCACACCGGCAAACTCGACGCGGCCATTGCCGCCGTGGAGGCGCTGGACGGATGCCTGGCGCGCATTGCGACGGCCATGGAAGCTCGCGACGGCACGCTCGTCCTCACAGCCGATCACGGGAACTGCGAGCAGATGTGGGACGACGTCCTGAAAGCGCCGCACACGGCTCACACGTCGAACCCGGTGCCGTTCGTGATCGCCAGGGCAGGCGCCAGCCCCTCGCTGCGATCGGGTGGTGCGCTGTGCGACGTCGCGCCGACGATCCTCGGATTGATGGGGCTCGCGCCGTCGCGCGAGATGACCGGGCGCGACCTGCGTCAGGTGTAGCGGTTACTCGACGGCTTCTTTTTTCGACTCGTCGCAGCTGATGCGAAGCGAGCGCAGGAACCGGCGATCGTTGCTCGTGAGCTCGTAGTCGCGCTTGCCGGGCAGCAGGCGCGCCGGCGTGGTGACGCGGGTTACCGCGGCGCCGCTGGTGCGGTTGACGAAGCCGACGACCGCTTCGATCGAGACGCGCAGATCGAAACCGGCCTCACGCGCCTTGGCGCGGCACGCTTCGATCTTGGCGTGGTCGGCGACCGCGGCGCCGATGGCATCGGCCAGTTCCTTGGCAAGCTGGTTCACAACGTCGTCCATGTTGCCCTTGTCTTCTCCGTTGCCCACAGCGTGCCTCCAGGTGGCGATGTCTCCGCGCCGCCGCCAATCTTAGCACCAGCGCAGTGCCCCTTGCCGCGCTCCGCGCGGGCCGCGGGCTACAATCGGCAGCGGCATGGCGACCACCGCAGAACCGCGTCACTACCGCGTTTCCAAGGATGTCTCCCACATCGACGCCGATGCAGACATTGGTCTTCCGGGCAGGTTCCCTTTTACCCGCGGCGTGCAGCCAACCATGTACCGGGGACGCCCCTGGACGATGCGGCAGTATGCAGGTTTTGGCACTGCCGCGGAATCGAACGCGCGCTATCGCTACCTGCTGACGCAGGGCGTCAAGGGTCTGAGCGTCGCCTTCGACCTGCCGACGCAGATCGGATACGACTCGGATCACGCGCTGGCCGCCGGCGAAGTGGGGCGCGTTGGCGTGGCGATCGACACGATCGAGGACATGCTGGTGCTCTTCGACGGCATCCCGCTCGGGTCGATTTCCACGTCGATGACGATCAACTCGACGGCCATCATCCTGCTCGCGCTCTACATCGCGGTCGCGAAACGGCAGGGCGTCGATCCCAGGGTTCTTACTGGTACGGTCCAGAACGACATCCTCAAGGAGTACGCCGCCCGCGGCACGTACATCTTTCCGCCGCAGCCATCGCTGCGCGTCGTCACCGACATCATCGCGTTCTGCGAACGCGAGACGCCGCAGTGGAACTCGATTTCGATCAGCGGCTATCACATCCGCGAAGCCGGCTCGACGGCGGTGGAGGAAGTGGCGTTCACGCTGGCCAACGCGTGCGCCTATGTGGAGGCCTGCCTGGCAGCCGGCCTCGACGTGAACGCCTTCGGACAGCGCCTGTCGTTCTTCTTCAACGCGCACAGCGACTTCCTGGAGGAAATCGCGAAATTCCGCGCCGCCAGGCGGCTGTGGGCCCGGCTCATGCGCGACCGGTACGGGGCGACGAATCCCCGGGCCCAGCAGCTGAGATTTCACACCCAGACGGCCGGCAGCACCCTCACCGCGCAGCAGCCGGCCAACAACATCGTGCGCGTGGCGCTGCAGGCGCTGTCGGCGGTGCTCGGCGGCACCCAGTCGCTGCATTGCAACGGCAGCGACGAAGCGCTCGGCCTCCCCACCGAGCAGAGCGCCACCCTGGCGCTGCGCACACAGCAGATCCTGCTGCACGAGAGCGGCGTCGCGCAGACGGTGGACCCCTTCGGCGGCGCCTACGCGATCGAAGAGCTGACGGCGGGGATCGAAGCGGATGCCGAACAGCTCCTCGAGCAGATTCGCGGCATGGGCGGCACCCTGGCGGCGCTCGAATCGGGATTCGTCCAGCGGCGCATCCATGAGTCGGCGTATCGCGCGCAACGCGCGGTCGAGGACGGCACGCAGGTGGTCGTGGGGATCAACCGCTTCGTGGACGATTCGCCGGGCGCACCGCCGGTGTTCGAGATCGAGCCTGCGATCGAGCGCGAGCAGATCGCGCGGGTACGCGCGGTCCGCGCCGGGCGCAGCGCGCAGGACTGGCGGCGGGCGCTCGACGCCGTCGAGCGCGCCGCCAGGGGCGCCGACAACCTGGTGCCGCCGGTCATCGCGGCGGTGGAAGCGCACGCGACACTTGGCGAAATAGCCGATACACTGCGGGCCGTGTTCGGCGAGCATCGCGACACCTCAGGCACCTAGCGACTCGATGTCCGCTCCTCTGCTCGACGTCCAGCACCTCAGTGTCTCGTTCGGCGGCGCCGTGCCCGCCGTCGACGACGTCAGCTTCCAGGTCGCCGCCGGAGAGACGCTGGGGCTCGTGGGCGAATCGGGCAGCGGCAAGTCCGTCACCGCGTTCTCGATCCTGCGGCTGCTGCAGGCGCCCGGCCGCATCACGGGCGGCAGCGTGATCTTCGAAGGCCGCGACCTGCTGGCGTTGCGCGAATCCGAGATGCGCGAGGTGCGGGGCGCGCGCATCTCGCTCATCTTCCAGGAGCCGATGACGGCGCTCAACCCGGTGATGCGCGTGGGCGACCAGATTGCCGAAGCGCTCACGGTGCACGGCCGGTCGCGCGCCGAGGCGCAGGCGCGGGCGATCGAGCTGCTCGACGCGGTGAAGATCCCCGATGCGGCGCGCCGCGCGCGCGATTATCCCCACCAGCTGTCCGGCGGCATGCGACAGCGGGCGATGATCGCCATCGCCCTGGCCTGCCACCCGCCGCTCGTCATCGCCGACGAGCCGACGACGGCGCTCGACGTCACGATCCAGGCGCAGGTGCTGGACCTGCTGCGCGAGCTCAAGGCCCGCTTCAACCTGGCCCTGCTGCTCATCACGCACGATTTCGGCGTGATTGCCGAGATGGCCGACCGCGTGGCCGTGATGTACCGGGGCCGCCTGGTCGAGGAAGGCCCCGTGCGCCAGATCCTGCGGGCGCCGTCGCACGAGTACACCCGGACGCTGCTGGCCGCCGTGCCGGGCATGCCCTCTGAGGCCAACGGAGCCGGCGGGGACGGCCGCTGATGGCGCTGCTGGAGGTCGCCGACCTCACTAAACACTTCGTGCGCAAACCGGGCCTGTTCGGCCGCACCACGATCGTCAAGGCCGTGGACGGCGTGACGTTCTCGGTGGACGAAGGCGAGATGTTCGGGCTGGTTGGCGAGTCGGGGAGCGGCAAGAGCACCACCGGGCGCTGCATCCTCCGCCTGATCGAGCCGACGTCCGGCGACGTGCGGTTCAAGGGCGAGAACGTGCTGGCCTTCTCGCGCGAGCGGATGCGGCGGGCACGCCGCGACATGCAGATCGTCTTTCAGGACCCGTACTCGTCGCTCAACCCGCGCATGCGGGTGCGCGACATCGTCGAGGAACCGCTCGTCATCCACCAGCTCGGGTCGCGCGACGAACGTCGCGCGCGTGTGCGCGAGCTCTTCGAGCTGGTCGGCCTCGAGCCGGCCCATCTCGAACGCTATCCGCACGAGTTCAGCGGCGGACAGCGCCAGCGCGTCGGCATCGCGCGGGCGCTCGCGCTCAACCCCGCGCTGGTGATCGCCGACGAGGCGGTGTCGGCGCTCGACGTCTCGATTCAGGCGCAGGTGGTGAAGCTGCTGCTCGATCTCCAGGCACAGCTCAAGCTCACCTACCTGTTCATCGCGCACGACCTGCGGCTGGTGGAGCACATCTGCAGCCGCGTGGCCGTGATGTATCGCGGACGGATCGTCGAGATGGGCGACACGGCGGCGATCTTCGCGCAGCCCACCCACCCCTACACACAGGCGCTGCTCAGCGCGATTCCGATGCTCGACCCCGACGCGCCCCGCACGCGAATCGAGCTCGACCCGGCGTCATTCGACGCCGCCGCTCCGCTGCGGGAAATCGGGTCCGGTCACCTGGCCGCGGTGTAGGCGAGCTGTCGCGCCTTCCCCCACCCGCCCACCCTGCCTACTCCGTCGGTTAGTCCTTGTAGGGATCGAACTCGTCGCCGCCGGCCATCACCACGATGCGCGGCTGCAAGGTGTGCGCGACCTCGATCGTTCCGGCGTGCGCGTCGAGCACCGAGCGCAGCGGCCGGTAGACCGGCGGCGCTTCGTCGGCGCCCGCTCCCCGCAACACGATGCCGCGCGCGCGCAGCCGCGCCTTTTCGGCGTCGAAGTCCACGAGCCCGGTCGACAGCCGTTCGGCACGGCTGCGGCTCTGCATCCTGCCGCCGCAGACCGGGCACTTCGGATTGCTGCCGTCGGCCCCGCGCGGTGCCGCCGCCGGCAGCGTGCCGGTGCAGTCGCGCATCCCGCACGCCCACGACTTCGTCCATCGCTGCTTGCCGGCCGCCTGAGTTCGGCTCATCACGCGGCCGGCGCCGTGCACCGTCGAGTACAGCGCCTCGCGCGACGCGTCGCTCTCGACTCCGCGCAGGACCACCGAGATGTCGCCCATCGAGCCGCCGACGAAGCCCCACTGCCCCGGGAACGCCGGCGTGGCCCCCTTGCGCACCACCCAGAGCGTGTCGCCGGCGTGCGTCTCCTTCCACGCGAAGTTGTGGTGGTTGTGCACCGACCACTCGGCCTGCGCGCCGAGGATCTCGAGCGTCTTGGCAACGACGGCCTCGCGGCCCGCGTAGGCGTACTCGCCCGCGATCGTCATCGCCTCGATGTAGTCCTGCCCGCTCGGCTGCGACACGTCGAGCAGCAGCGGCGGCGAGTCCATATGGCCCTCACCCTTGCCGTCGTGAAACGTGCGCCCCTGGGCGATGTTCATGAACCCCGTCGCCGTCTTGTGCCCGATGCCCCGCGAGCCGAAGTGACACGCGACCCAGAGGCGCCCCGTCTCGTCTTCGAGCACATCGACGTAGTGGTTGCCGCTGCCCACGGTGCCCAGCTGCGCCTGCGCCATCTGCATCAGCGCGCGCTGCGGCCCGACCGGCGACGACCCGATGCGGTCGAACACCGGCGAGTCGATCGGCTCGTTGTTCTTGCGCCCGACGCCAAAGCTGATGCGGCGCTGGATTTCGTCGCCGATGCGCGCCATCTCCGCGTCCGGCACGTCGGCTGCCTGAAGATTCGTTCGCACGGCCATGTTGCCGCAGGCGATGTCGTAGCCGACGCCCGACGGCGACACAAAGCGGCGGTAGCCCACCACGCCGCCGATCGGCATCGAATAGCCCACGTGGCCGTCCGCGCAAAGCACGCCCACCGCGCCCGGCTCGGCGTCGATGCAGCGCGCCAGCTGTTCCTTGGTACGCTCGTCGTGCTCCCCGTAGACCTTCACGTCCGTAACCTCCCGAGGGGGTTACGGCTATCACTCGGGTCCTGTTCCCCATCCGCTTCGCGGCTGTGCATTTCCACGGAAGAACGCGTGGATTCGGCGGATCTCGTAGCGCAGCCGCACACGTTCAGCGTGCGGTGTAGTCGATGACGCGGAGCCGGCGGGTGAACGCCGGATCGATGTTCGTACGCAGGTTGGTGGCGAGGAGCACGACGCCGTTGTACTCCTCGACGCGCGCCAGAAGGTCGCCAGTGTCCAGGTTCGCGGAGCGGTCCTGCGAGTCCTCGACGGCGGTCCGTTTGCCGAAGAGCGCGTCGGCCTCGTCGAGCAGCAGCACGGCGCCGGCGCGCTCCGCCTCGGCGAACACCGCGTCGAGATGCTTCTCGGTCTCACCGATGTACTTGCTGACGACCGCGCCGAGATCGACACGGGACACCGTCGTGCCGAGCTCGGCGGCCAGCGTTTCGGCGGCCCTCGCCCCGGCTGCCCCCGCCGCACCGGCCAGGAGCACGGCCCCTCGAGTACCGGTTCGCGCGTCGGACGCCACCGCCTTCAGTGCGGCGCTCTGGTCCTTCATCATGCCCTCCCCGCGGTGACGAAAAAGGAACGGGGCAGCCCCGGCATGGCGCGCGGGGCGGTTGGAAACGGCCAGCGGCCGAAGCTGGCGTCGGGATCGCCGGGCTGCACGATGGTGGCCGACCAGCCGTAGCTCGCGAAGAACGCCTCGGGATCGTCGATGCCGAACTTCCACGGGCTGCCGGCCTCGCGCAGCGCGGTCATGTAACGCGCCGTGTACGGCGAGGTCAGCACCTCGCGATTGACGGCGTCGGCCGCCAGCCAGCTGCCGGGCGCGGCGATCTCACCGATGGCCGTGAGCAACGACTGCGCCTCGGGCTCCTCGAGGTACATCAGCAGCCCTTCGACCAGGAAGGCCGCCGGCTTGGACTTCTCGAAGCCGGCCGACAGCAGGGCCGCCGTCCACTGCCGCGCCAGATCGGCGCGCACCACGCGGCGCTCGCACGACGGCGATGCGCCCGCGCGCCCCAGCACAGTCTCCTTGTGATCGAAGATCTCGTCGCGGTCCACCTCGAACAGGCGCACGCCCGACGGCCACGGGATGCGGAAGGCACGCGTATCCATGCCGGCCGCCAGGATGACCACCTGATGCAGCGCGCGCGAGCGCACGGTGTTGTGCAGCTCGTCGTCGAGGAACTTGGTGCGGATCGACAGGTAGAGATCGGGACCATCGCCCGGCGCGCCCATGGCCGCGCGCATGCTCTTCTGCAGATCGAATCCGGCCTCGCCGGCGAGCTCGCGCGCGTACGGATCGCTGAACAGCGGCAGCGTGAGCTCGCTCTCCTTGGCGCGGCTGGCGGCAATCCAGCGCGCGGTGTTGCCGACGCCCGTCATCGCCGGCTCGGGAACGGCGCCCGCCGGATCGGCACCCGCCGAGGGCGGCAGCAGCGCGCGCAGCTCGTCGGTGAGCGCGCGTGACAGATCCGGGCGGCCGTGAAACGCGGCCGGCGTGCTCTGGAACATCGACGCGCGCCACCTGCCGCCGCCTTCCACCGCAACCAGCGTGTGGATGGTGTTGAGCGCGGCGTTCAGCTCCCGGCGGCCCGCGGGCACCATCCCGGTGACCGCGCGCACGAGGCTGACCTTGGGCGCCAGCTCGCGCACCTCGCGCACGGTGCCGACATAGGCCGGCGTGGCGTGACCGGCAAAGATCGGCGCCAGGTGCGCTTCGACGGCCGGCGGGCCGCCGTTGATCTGGCTGCCGTCGAACCCGACGAGGCTGCCGTCGTGCGTGAAGAGCGCGGCCATGCCAGCCGCGTCGCGGCGGTTCCACGCGTCGAGCAGATCGCGGTAGAGACTCGCCGGTCCTGAATCCGGATCGATCTGTACTGTTGCCACGAGCGCCCTCGCCACCCGGCCGGAGGCCAGGCATCAAGTACTGGGCGCGGGGTCAGATCAGGCCGCGCGGCGAACGTCCTTCTCGACCTGCCCGTCCCGCACCGAGATCGTGCGATGCGCGAAAGCCGCAATGTCGGCTTCGTGCGTCACCAGCACGATCGTATTCCCGGCCTCGTGCAGTTTGGCAAACAGGGCCATGATTTCGGCGCCGGTCTTCGAGTCGAGGTTGCCGGTCGGCTCATCCGCGAGCAGGATGGACGGACTGTTCACGAGCGCTCGCGCAATCGCCACGCGCTGGCGCTGGCCGCCGGACAGCTCGTTGGGCTTGTGGGTCATACGCGACGTGAGTTCCACGCGGTCGATGGCGCTCTTGGCCAGCTTGAGACGGTCCTTGGCCGGGATGCCTGCGTACACGAGCGGCAGCTCCACGTTCTGCAGGGCCGACGCTCGTGGCAGCAGGTTGAAGGTCTGGAACACGAACCCGATCTCCTGGTTGCGGATGCGGGCCAGCTCGTTGTCGTTCATCTCGCTGACCTGCTTGCCGTTCAGCAGGTAGCTGCCCTTCGACGGGGTGTCGAGGCAGCCGATCAGGTTCATCAGCGTGGATTTTCCGGACCCCGATGGTCCCATGATCGCCACGTATTCGCCGCGTTCGATCTGGATGGAGACTCCGCGCAGGGCGTGGATTTCCTCCTCCCCCATCACGTAGGTCTTCCACAGGTCGCGGGTCTCGATTAAAGCCATCAGGTTCTCGATACGTCTTCCAATGAGGGTCGGTTCCGCCAGCCTTTGGCCTCTGGAGCGCTCTGGCTAAAGGCTAAAGGCCAGAGGCTAAGGCTTTCAGTGTTCGTCCTCGTACTGTTCCTTCAGACGGGCCACCACGCTGGGGTCCGCCAGGGTGGTCGTGTCGCCAAGCGCTTTGCCTTCTGCAATATCGCGCAACAGGCGCCGCATGATCTTGCCGGAGCGGGTCTTCGGCAGGTCCGCGCTGAAGATGATGTCGTCGGGCCGCGCAATGGCGCCGATCTTCTGCACGACGTGGGCCTTCAAGTCCCCCACCAGCGTCTCGCTCCCGACGACGCCTTCCTTGAGCGTCACGAACGCAGCCACGGCCTGCCCCTTGAGCTCGTGCGGCCGGCCGACGACGGCGGCCTCGGCCACCTTGGGGTGATCCACGAGCGCGCTCTCGACCTCCATGGTGCCAATACGGTGGCCGGCCACGTTCAGCACGTCGTCCACGCGTCCGAGCAGCCAGAAGAATCCGTCGGTGTCCCGCTTGGCGCCGTCGCCCGTGAAATAGACGTCCGGCGTCCACCGGCTCCAGTACTGCTTCACGTAGCGCTCGGGATCCCCGTAGATGCCCCGCAGCATCGCGGGCCACGGCCGCGTGAGCGTCAGCAGCCCGCCGCCGGCGCCTTCAATCGAGTCGCCTTTGTCGGTCTTGAGCTCCGCCTTGATGCCGGGGAACGGCCGCGTCGCCGAACCCGGCTTCGTGGACGTGAGGCCGGGCAGCGGCGCAATCATGATGGCGCCCGTCTCGGTCTGCCACCAGGTGTCCACCACGGGGCAGCGCTCGCCGCCGATGAAGCGGTGATACCAGACCCACGCCTCGGGGTTGATCGGCTCACCCACCGACCCGAGCAGGCGCAGCGACGACATGTCGCGCCGGGCCGGCCAGTCGGTGCCCCACTTCATGAAGGCGCGGATGGCCGTGGGCGCGGTGTAGAAGATCGTCACGCCGTAGCGCTCGACGAGCTCCCAGAAGCGATCCTTCTGCGGCCAGTCGGGCGCGCCCTCGTACATCACGACGGTGGCGCCGTTGGCGAGCGGGCCGTAGACCACGTAGCTGTGCCCGGTCACCCAGCCGATGTCGGCCGTGCACCAGTAGACGTCGTCTTCCTTCAGATCGAAGACCCACTTCGTCGTCGCGTAGGTGCCCACCAGGTAGCCGCCGGTGGTGTGGACGATGCCCTTCGGCTTCCCCGTCGTGCCCGACGTGTAGAGCGTGTAGAGCATGTCCTCGGCGTCCATGCGCTCGGGCTCGCAGACGTACGAGGCGTCCTGCATCAGCCGGTGATACCAGTGGTCGCGTCCTTCCTTCACGTGCACCGGCACCGGCGCGCCCTGCAGCCGCTGCACGATGACGACGTTCTCGATCGACGGCGTGCCCTCGAGCGCCACGTCGGCCATCTGCTTGAGGGGGACCACCTGGCCGCGGCGCCAGCCGCCATCGGCGGTGACGAGCAGCGTCGCTTGGGCGTCGTTGATGCGGTCGCGGAGCGACTCGGAGCTGAAACCGCCGAACACTACCGAGTGCACCGCGCCGATGCGCGCGCACGCCAGCATGGCGATCGCGAGTTCGGGAACGAGCGGCAGATAGAGCGCCACGCGGTCGCCTTTCTTCACGCCCAGCGACTTCAGGACGTTGGCGAACTGGCTGACCTGGCGGTAGAGATCGAAGTAGGTGAGCGTGCGGCGGTCGCCCGGCTCGCCCTCCCAGATGATCGCGGCCTTGTTCCGCCGCGGCCCGCGCACGTGGCGATCGACGCAGTTGACGCAGACGTTGAGCGTCCCGCCGAGGAACCACTTGGCGTGCGGCGGCTTCCATTCGAGCACCTGCGTCCACGGCGTGAACCACTCGAGCTCTTTGGCAAACGACTCCCAGAAGCCCTCGGGGTCGCGCTCGGCGCGCGCGTAGACGTCTTCGTCGTTGGCCACCGCGGCGGCGCGAAACGCGTCGGACGGGGGGAAGCGCCGATCCTCTTGCAGGAGATCCGACAGTTCGACAGACGGGTTCTGGTCAGCCATGCGCGCCGATCAGGATACCTGACGGGCAGGTCTAAAGACCTGCCCTTACTAGAACGGGTTACTGGGCGGGAGCGGAGGAGTCCAGTCGCCGCCGAGGGCCGGGGGCACTTCCTTCTTGAAGTACGTCGCGGACAGCACGCCGCCGAGCGCGGCGAACAGCGTGCCCATGACCAGTTGGAGGATGAACAGCACGACGTACGACGCCGGGTTACGGCTGCCGCCGATGCTCTCGAGGATCTCGCGCGCCTCCGGCGAAATGTCTCGCGCGTTGCGCGCCAACTCTTCGAGGAAGGCCTGCTGCAGCGGGCCCATCACCACCGCGATCATGACGACGAGCGGCAGCCACACGAACGCGCCGATCACGCCCGCCAGCGCGCCCACCGCGGCCCCCTCGCCGCCGGTAAGCGTGCGGTTCTCCTGCTGCACTTGGAGATAGGCGGCGAGCGCGCCGCCCGAGACCACCCACAGGCAGCAGCAGCAATTGGCGGCGCCCACGATGGGCAGTGCCGACAGAACGCCGATAAACAACCCGCCGAGGGAAGCGGAACGGATCATGTTCGATTACGCCTTCGCCCGGCGAAGCCGGGCAAAAGAGACAGAGTTCGATTAGCGGGGCGAAGGAAGGCTAATCGTAGTACTCGCGACCGAGGTGCGTGATGAGCTCTTCGCCCATCATGTGGCGCAGCGTGTTTTTCAGCTTCATCAGCTGGATGAACAGGTCGTGCTCCGGGTAGAGCGCCGGCGCGTGCATGGGAGCCTTGAAGTAGAACGACAGCCACTCTTGAATGCCCGAGAGGCCGGCGCGCTTGGCCAGATCCATGAACAGCGCCGTATCGAGCACGATCGGCGCCGCCAGGATCGAGTCGCGGCAGAGGAAGTTGATCTTGAGCTGCATCGGATAGCCAAGCCATCCGATCAGATCGATGTTGTCCCAACCTTCCTTGTTGTCGCCGCGCGGCGGGTAGTAATTGATGCGCACGACGTGCGTCAGGTCGCCGTAGAGCGTGGGATAGAGGTGCGGCTGGAAGATGTAGTCGAGCGCGCTCTTCTTGCTCTCTTCCTTGGTCTTGAACGATTCGGGGTCGTCCAGCACCTCGCCATCGCGATTGCCCAGGATGTTGGTGGAGTACCAGCCCTTGACGCCCAGCAGGCGCGCCTTGAGGCCCGGCGCGATGATCGTCTTGATCAGCGTCTGCCCGGTCTTCATGTCGTTGCCGGCGAGCGGCGACTTGTTCTTCGCCGCCAGCTCCAGCATCGCCGGGATGTCAGCGGTGAGGTTGGGCGCCGCGTTGACGAACGGGATGCCCTCGCGCAGCGCGGCGTAGGCATAGACCATGCTCGACGGGATCGAGTCGTCGCTCTCTTCGAGCCCCTTCTCGAAGGTGGCCACGGTCTGGTGCACCGGACCTTCCTTCATGAAGACCTCGGTGCTGCCGGCCCACACCATCACGAGCCGGTCGCAGCCATGCGTCGACTTGAACGCGCGGATGTCGGCGATCAGCTGCTCGGCGAGGTCCCGCTTGTTCTTGCCCTTCTTGACGTTGGGGCCGTCGAGCCGCTTCACGTAGCGCTGGTCGAAGACGGCCGGCATCGGCTTCACGGCTTCGAGCTCGCCGCGCACCTGTTCGAGCTGCGAATTCTCGAGCACGCCGGCCACGCGCGCGGCGGCGTAGCAGTCTTCCTCGAAGATGTCCCAGCCGCCGAATACGATGTCGTTGAGGCCCGCGAGCGGGACGAATCCGTCGATCTTCGGCGCACGGTTTTCGGTGCGCTTCCCGAGACGAATGGTGCCCATCTGCGTCAGCGAGCCGATCGGCTGGGCCAGACCCTTGCGGATGGCCATCACGCCGGCGATCGTGGTGGTGCTCACTGCCCCGAGGCCAACCAGGAGAATGCCCAGTTTGCCCTTCGCGGGGGTGATGTCGATTGGTTGAGTCACAACCGGCCACTATATCATCAAGAAGAAATGGCGCTCTTTTCGTTTCGCCGGCTCGATATGGATCCGCTCGCGGTGGCGATGACGGGCGTCAAACTCGGAGAACGCCTGCTGCAGATCGGCGTGGACGACGCCACGCTCGCCGGCCAGCTCGCGGCGAAAACCGGCTTGAGCGGAACCGCCGTCCACATGGTCTCGAACGACGACGAGGCCGTGCGCGTGCAGCGTGGCGCCAAGAGGGCAGGCGTGCTCGTCGAAGTGCGCGTCGGTGTCCTCGATCGACTTCCGTTCGACGACAGCGCATTCGACCTCGTGGTGGTTCACAGCGCCCGCGGTCAGCTCGCCGCGGCCGCCGCCGAAGCGCGTGTGGCGGTGCTGCGTGACGGACATCGGGTGCTCCGGCCGGGTGGGCGGCTCATCTCGATCGAGCCGGGCACCGCCACGGGCCTGCGCTCGATGCTGCGCGCCACTCCGGCCGCCCAGGGGGGCTACGACGCGGCCGGCGGAACGCCGGCGGCGCTCCGGCAGGCCGGTTTCGGCGCGGTCCGTGACCTTGGCGACCGCGAAGGCCTGAAGTTCGCCGAAGGCCTCAGGACGACGTAGATCCAAGGGTTTGCTCTCTCCTGCGGACGGCGGCCGCGCCCGCCGCGGACACTTCCTTCAATTCGCCAGCAAACAGCCGCCCCAATTGAGGCAAGGGTTTTGCCTCCCTTCCTCCTTGCCATGACAGCAGGGGCGCCCGAGGTCTACTCGCTCGACGAGATCGCACGGGCCGCGTATGTGGATGCGGCCACGGTCGAGGCGCTCGTCTCGCGCGGGCGGCTGCCGCTCGTGTCCGGGACCCGGTTCGTGGCCGAGATCGACGCCGTGGCCGCGGCTCGGATGCTCCGGCACTCGGCGCTGCTGTCCAGCCATCCCGTGGAGCACGACCTTTTCCGCCTGACCACGCACGGCCGGGGTGCCATGCCTCGACCGGGGGCGTGGTCGATGGCCGTTCACGTCACGGCGGTAGTGGCGATCCTGGCGCTCGGACGATCCGCGACGCCCGCGGCGGCCACGTCGAACGCCACCGAGCCGAGCCGTCTCGTCTTTCTGGTCGAGCCGGGCCCCGGCGGCGGTGGGGGCGGTGGCGGCGCGCGAACGCCGCGGCCGGCCACGCGAATGCTCGAGCCGGCAGCTCACGAAGTGGAGGCAGTCTCGGTGCCCGAGACGGTGACGAAGCCGGCACCGGCGCCCGAGCCGGAGCCCCCGCCCGTCGAGCCGCTGCAGGCGCCCGTGGCGCCGATCGCAGCCGCCGTGGAGCAGCGGAACGGTGAAATCGACGCAAAGCCAAGCACCGTCGCGAGCGCCGGTCCCGGAGCGGATGGCGCGGGCAGCGGCCGCGACGGCGGCAACGGACCCGGGCGCGGCGCGGGCGTGGGCGACGGCGAGGGCGGCGGCGCGGGCGGCGGTCCGTACCGCCCGGGCAGCGGGATCGAGCCACCCCGACTGCTGCGGGAGATCAAGGCGACGTACACGGAAGAGGCACGGCGCGCCAACGTGACCGGCGACGTCCTCATGGAAGTGGTCGTGCGCGCCGACGGCACGGTGACCTCCGCGCGGGTGACGCGCGGCCTGGGTTACGGCCTCGACGAGCGCGCGGTGGCGGCGGTGCGGCAGTGGCGCTTTGCACCCGCACGCCGACTCGGTGTACCTGTGGATGTCGCGGTGGAAGTAGCCATGGAGTTCAACCTGCGATGATGCTCCCCTTGATAGCGATGGTTGCGATCACGGCAGCCTGCGCGCTTGCCGTCGTGGTGTGGACGCAGTATCGCGAGGCGCAGCAGCGTTCGGCGGCGCGTGTCGCGGCACTCGCCGCGGCCCTCGACGGACCGCCCGACACGTTCAGCCTCGCCGAGGCGGACCTGCAGCCCCGCGGCCGTGTACCTCTGGAGACGTTTGCGGAGGAGTCGGCGACGGCACTCCCGCGGCGCGGCTGGATCATCGCCGCGGGCGCCGTGCCGGCGGTGCTGGTCGTCGCCGCGCTGCTCGTCACCCGCGGGCCGGGCACGGCGTCGCCGCCGCCGGCATCGCGGCAGCCGCAATCGCTCGAGCTGCTCGACATGCGTCACGACCGCACCGGTCATCTCCTCACCGTGACCGGTACGGTGCGCGTGCGAGGCCGTGACGCGGCGCCGGTGACGGCGGTCGTCACCGGGCGCGACGGCACCGGCCGCATCGTCGCCAGCGCGCACGCGCCGATCGACGACGCCGCGCTGGACCTCGGTGGCGAATCGTCGTTCCAGGTATCCGTATCCGGCGGCGACGACGTCCGCCGGTATCAGGTTCGGTTCGAAACGCCGCTTGGTCCGCTCGCACACATCGATCGGCGGGCCGGACACCCGTCGGCAGTCGCAACGCCATGACCTCACCACAGCCTCGCTCCCCGTCGCGCCGCGTCCTGGGTATCCTCGTCCTCCCGCTGCTGTTCGCCGCGACGGGCAGCCTGGCAGTACAGGCGCAGGACGGGTTCCGCTTCAAGAGCGGCGTGGACCTGATCAACGTGACAGCCACCGTCACCGACGAGTACGGCCGCTTCGTGCCGTCGCTCACGAAGGACGACTTCGCGATCTTCGAGAACGGGCGCCGGCAGGAGATCTCGCACTTCAGCAGCGACCGGACGCCGGTGAGCCTGGGCATCCTGCTCGATACCAGCGGCAGCATGACCCCCGACAAGATGGCCGCGGCGCGTTCGGCCATCGATCGCTTCATCTACGATCTGCTCGGCCGCGACGACGAGCTGTTCTTCATGGAGTTCGCCAGCACTGCGCGCGTGTCGCAGGCGTGGACCACGGACCGCGCCGCGATCAGCCGCGCCGTCAGCCGCGTCGATCCGGTGGGCGGCACCGCCATCTACGACGCCATCGCCAAGGCGCTGCCGATGGCCGCGGCCGGCCGGCACAAGAAGAAGGCGGTGCTGGTCATCTCCGACGGCAACGACACGAGCAGCATGATCTCGGTGCCGCTGCTGCGGCAGCAGATCCGCGACAGCGAGGTGCTCGTCTACGCGCTCGGCGTCGATGGCGCCGTGCAGCGCGAGTCGGGCCGGACGCGGCCGCCCATCATCGGGGTCCCCGTGCCGAACCCGTTTCCCCGGCCACGGGGACCCATTCAGTTGCCCCCGATCATCGGGGGCGGCGGCGGTGGCACCGGCGGCGGGACGTGGACGCGCACGACCGGCGAGCGAGTGAACCCCGAGGCGCTACGCGACGTGACCGACGACACCGGCGGCCGTACCGAGATCGTCCGCGGCTTCGGCGATCTACAGGCGGCCACGGCGCGGCTCGCCGACGAGTTGAGCAAGCAGTATTCGCTGGCCTATTCGAGCACGGAGGAACGCGACGGCCGCTGGCACGCGATCCGGGTGGAAGTGCGCGATCGCCGCTTCACCGTCCGCGCCCGCCGCGGCTATACCGCCACGTCTTCATAAGGGCCGGCGGGCTATGATGGCCCTTCGTGTCTACGCTCCTTCTCGTGCTCGGGCTGACCGTCCTCGGCGGCCTGGGCGGGCTGCTCGTCGCGTCCAGCATCCTGCTGATCAAGGAGCCCGCGCGCACCCGACTCATTCCGTGGCTGGTGAGCTACGCCGTCGGCGCCCTGCTCGGCGCGTCGATGCTCGAGATCCTGCCGAAGGCGCTCGAGCAGCTTCCGGCGCGTGAAGTCTTCCCCACGCTGCTCCTGGGCATCCTGCTGTTCTTCGTGCTGGAAAAGCTGGTGCTCTGGCGCCATTGCCACACGCACGACTGCGAAGTGCACGACGGCGCCGTGCTGCCGGTGGTCATCGGCGACGCCTTCCACAACTTCGTGGACGGCGCGGTGATTGCCGCCGCCGCCATGACGTCGCTGCCGCTCGGTATTTCCACCGCCGTGGCCGTGACCGCGCACGAGATCCCGCAGGAGGTGGGCGATTTCGCCATCCTGCTCCACGCCGGCTACTCGCGCGGCAAGGCGCTGACGCTCAACGTCCTTTCCGCGCTCGCGAGCATCCTCGGCGCGGTGGCGGCGTTCGTCGCGTTCGACCAGCTGCCGGCACTCCTGCCCTATTTCCTGGTGGTCTCCGCCGCCAGCTTCCTCTACGTGGCGATGGCCGATCTCATTCCCGGGTTGCACCGCGGCCGCACTGACGCCAGCTCGCTCCGCCAGATACTGCTGATCGGCGCCGGCGTCGTCACG
>Ga0079218_10000020_pt1 | contig 29079 bp, 22 predicted proteins | sample NCCompost_FD_77181 | JGI IMG/M metagenome (GOLD analysis project Ga0079218, IMG submission 77181) | Agricultural soil microbial communities from Utah to study Nitrogen management - NC Compost | ecosystem: Environmental > Terrestrial > Soil > Agricultural land | place: USA: Utah | collected... | reverse complement strand
TGCTGGCGCGTGCTTCCCAACATCAGCGCGGCGTAGTCGTAATTGATGCCGTACGTAATCACCGTCCCGGTGCGGGACAATTCGCGGCGAAAACGTTCGCGCGGAAAGTTGGCACTGGCTTCGGTGGCAGCGTCGAGCATCAACGCCTCGACGCCCGCGTTGCTAGGGGTGATGTTGCGAGAGCCACCGCGAATATAAAGCCCGGCAACCACCGTCTGATTGCCCTCGCGGCGTTTCAGCAAAACCTTCAACCCGTTGACTTCGAATTCGCTGACCAGTCGCGCACTGTCATCGACAACCGCAGCCGTCGCTGCCCGCGCAGCCGGCACGTTGGGGGTGCGCGCCTCGCCTGTTTGCGACCACGTCACGGTAGCCGGCGCCAGCAGGGCCAGAATCAGGATCAAACCACGCAGCCCACTGCCACGCACCACCGGTCGAATCGTCTCTAATTTTTCCTGGAAGCTTCCCATTGATTAGTTCCCTGCTGCTTTCTGAGTTGCCGCTTTAGTGTTTTGGTTACCCACCAGGTCGTCCGCGGTAAGGCCCGAACTACGAACTGACTCTTCCGATAACAATGCGAGGCCAACGTGCGGTTTGTCCTGAATGTAGGTGTTGACGTAGCGACTGATGTCGGCTCGCGAAGTGGCGCGCAATCGTTTCAAGTAGCCACGGTAATAGTCGAACCCGGTTGAAGCCCACCAGAAACTTATTACATGCGAATACTCGGAAAGTTTTTCCCGGGAAAAGAGATCGTCAGCTTCAAGTAGCGCCTTGGCGCTCTCGAGCTCCTCATCGGTGAAATAGTTGGCGTCGTTGAAGTGTGCCACTTCTGCGTAGGCAGCGCGCACTGCCGCTCGCGCTTTGTCGGGCGTCGTTTGCAGCGTCAGAAAGATCGGTCCGACATTGCGCTGTGTGTAGTATCCAATACCTGCCCCGGCCACTAAGCCGCTGTCAACCAGGGCCCGCTGAAACCGCGAGTTTGGCTGGCGCAGGATGAAGGAGAAAACATCTGCAGCATAAGTAGCCGCGTCATCTTTGCCGATTGAAGGTCCTTGCCAACCCAGTTGGATCACCACATTCTGCACCGGCTGCACCAGCAACTCCCCGGAGCTCTTCGGCAGGGGCGGATGCTCAACCAGCGGGAATTCCACAAACGGATCCTTCGCTCGCCGTTCCCAATCACCGAACAGTTGTTCCACGAGCGCGTAAACGGCCGGAGCGTTAACGTCTCCAGTGACAACGATCGCCGCATTGTTGGGGACGTAGTAGCGGCTCTGGATCAAACGCATTTGCTCCGTCGTCGCCGCACGCACGGTTTCTTTGAAGCCGCTGGGACGTTTGCGGCTGGGATATTTAAAAAACAAACGCTCATTCATCACCTGGCCGATCAAGCCGTAAGGATTCGATTCGTGACGGTCGAGCTCGCCGATAACCACCTCCCGTTCCTGAGCAAACTGGCCCGGGTCAAACGCCGGGTAGCGCGCGGCATCGCGCATGAACCGCATGGCAACTCCAAAGTTTGGAGTTGTAGTTGTGAAGTAATAGTTAACTACTTCTTCCTGCGTTTGACCGTTATAGATAATGCCGAGCTGATCAATCGTCTGCAGGTAGTCTGCCCTTTCCAGCGCGGCGCGATTAGCTTTGAAGAACATGTGCTCGTACAGGTGGGAAAGCCCATTGAGCTCGGGCGGCTCAGTGTACGAGCCATTACGAAAAGCCATCTCCACAGTGACGAGCGGAATGGAATGGTCCTCAAGGACAATTATTTCTAAGCCGTTGGCGAGTGTCTTAGTGACAACACTTTCTTCTGGCGCTTTCGCGGGAGCGGCTGCCGTCGGGCGCGCCTGCTTTCCCGTTTGCGGTCGCGCCGGACTTTGCACCGACGCAAATGCAGACGGAACTATGAAGGAACAAACGAGTAACAGAACCAGTAGATAACGCTTCACAAAAAGCTCCATTCGTTTCCTAGATGTGTCTAAAAAACCGGCGCCCCAGCGCCGGCACCGTATTTTAGCTAAGGGCGATGCTTTTCGATGTCTGCCTGCGGCGATTGGATGTCAGCCAACGTAGGATTCATCCTGCTCAATCCGGGACAAGACCCAATCAAACTCTTCCGAGGTTATCTTGCCTCCGCAGAATGCACAACGCCGCTGAGGTTTACCGTGAGGGGCTCGAAGCCATTTTGGGGAATCTTGGTCAGCGATTGAAGTTAAATGAGCCGAGCATTCCGGTCCGGAGATTCGGAGACTACTGATCAAGCGCAGAACGCATCCAACGCAGAGTCTAGCGCAAGGCGAGGGCCGAACATAACCACTATAGATTCTCGTAGGGTCTTAATTTGAAAATACATGGAGGGGCGTCCCTCCGTGTGCGCCTCGGCAAGTGCAGCAACTGGTGGCATTGTTAATAAAGCGCTCACAAGCTACAGCACTTCAAAAGGGTTGTTAACATTTCGTTACCTGCGTGTAAGACCGATTACACACAGTAATGGTAGTTTCAATGGCGAGGCCCTGCATTGTTTGCTGCTAACACCCACAGTCAGATTTACCACCTTGTAATGGTCGAGACGCGGACTGCCAAGACTGTCTGCGGATTGCGCGTGGCGATGATCGTAGAACCAGAACCCGTTTCTGCGGCGCTTCATCTGGTCTCACACGAACCACCAGGCTACTCCTCATGTGCACACTGCCGGCGATTATCGGCGTCCCAGGTTATGGTCGACTCGCGATTGCCAATTGACGATTAGCAGAAACTGAACATTGATTGAATATTCTCTGTAATTTTAGGCGGCTAAAGCTGAGCTAGCGAGTGCGCAATTTGGCAACGGCTATGTTCGCGCGCGCTCGCAGCACCCGGCGATAGTCAGCCGTCTTTGCCGACAACAAGTTGTTAGACCAGACGGTCTTGAACGGAGTGCCAATGCGCCCGCTGCTCTGAACTTCAAGTACATAAGCCTGTCGCTGGCGCGGCACGTAGAGAACAAAGCGATGATGGGAGGCGCGACCGTCGCGCTTGATGCCGCTAAAGAGAACTTCATCAAAGTCGTCGCCGTCTGCGTCCAGCTTCTCCGCTTTCCATTGTCCATGCTGAAAAGTTTTGTTATCGAGCTGTCCGCGCGCCAGAATGCGAAAAGCATCGCCGCGTCGTTCCATCACGAAGAATTTGGATAAGCCGCCCCTGGTTGCCGCTTGAATTGCCACCACCATTCCCCCAGCTGCTGTCTCCAAAATTTGCACATCGCGCACAGCGTTCCGCGAAACAGTTGCCGCAATACTCTCGGCCTTAGCCAGGGTGAGAGCAGCCGGCGCTGCTGTATTTTTCAGGAAGCTTCGAGAGTTGTTGCCCGCCGGCGCTGGACTTGAGTAGCCATCACGATCAGTTTCTAAAGTCGATTTCGCTCCAAGCTTGTTCGCGGTTAAAAAGTTCGACCCTGCTTGAGAAGTTGTCTCTACGTTGCCACCCCAAACGAAAAGCAGGGCGCCCAGAAAAATAACCGTAGCGAAGGGAGCGACCAAACGAACAACAATATTGCTGCGTTCAGCAACGACTGCCAGAGTCGAAGAAAAGGGATCTGCCTGCGGTAACTCGCGTTCGCGGCGCAGGAGACTTTTTTCGAGAAGGGCCCGAGCGACTGCCGCAGTGCGCGGGCGATCCTCCGGACGCTTCGCCAACAACGAATGCACTACCAGCGCCAAAGGCTTAGGAATGTCAGGACGCAACTGCGGCAATGGCGGCGGCGGCGCCGTGGCCTGTTTGACCAGCACCGCTGACGGTAAGACATCTACAAACGGTGGCCTTCCGGCCAGCATTTCGTAGAGCACGACTCCCAGACTGTAAAGATCGCTGCGGGCGCCGACGCGCTGCCCGAGACATTGTTCAGGCGACATGTAACGCGGTGTCCCGACTATTTGTCCGGAACCGGTCGTGGCATGCGTTGCAGTCGTATCCGGCGTCACCAGAACTTTGGCGACACCGAAATCCAAGACGCGCACACCGCGTTCGTTGAGCATGATGTTGGACGGCTTCAGGTCGCGGTGAATGATGCCGAGCTGGTGAGCCTCTTCCAACACTTCGCAAATCTGAACCGCAATCTTCACCGCTTGCTCCGCCGAAAAACGACTCTGGCGAACTAAGGCTTCGGAAAGTGTCGTACCTTCGACAAATTCCATAATGATGAAGTGCCGTCCATCCGGCAGATTGCCCGCGTCGAAGATCATCGCCGCATGGGGATGACGCAAACGCGCCATGGTGCGCGCCTCACGCAGGAAGCGATCGGCGACGTCGCGATCGCCGGCAAACTCCTGCTTGATAATCTTCACGGCGACGGGGCGTTCAAGTCCCAGATGAGTCGCACGGTAGACAGTACCCATGCCGCCCGTTCCGATCTCACATTCGATTCGAAACCTGCCGGCGATAAATTGCGGAACGTCCATAGCTGACCTTCTTTCGGGATTAAAGGCCGACCGGTGACTGCTCTAGGGAGCTGCACAGATCCGTGCGGCGGAAAGCGAGAGTCTTAGTTGTGATTGATCCAGGGGAGCGCTCCCGTGTGTGTCCGGGGGTTAGAGCGGCGTTAGTCTAGCACCGTTGAAACTGGCGGCAAACTTTTTTTCGGTAATCAGAAACTACGTTGGCGTCCCTCCGAAAGCCACCTTCTCTAAAAACGTGGGGCGGCCACGGAGTGCCGCCCTACAGCAATAATCGGCAATTGCCAATCAGCATTCCCCAATCGGCTATCCCTGCTGGCCGATCACTTTCTTTTCTTTTTTTGAGATCACGGCCGCCTTGGCGCGGGAACCGCGATCAAGAGGGTCGGTACTAGTTTCCGGTTCAACCGCGACAATGATCTCGTCGTCGTCTTCGTCGATAATCGCACTATGCGGAGCAGGCTCCTCCTCAGCGACTAAAGTCGCAGCCTCTGCCGCCTCTTCTTCATCAGCATCTAACTCTGCATCGGCGCCCAGATACCTACGGCGAAGCGTTTCGGCACGAGTGTCTGCTGTCGCGGCGCTTGCAGCTCGGCGAGCTGAATCGGTTTCAGTTCCGTGTCTAGCCACCTGCGATTTCGGGGAAACTTTGTATCCCGGTAAACTCTGCTTCACGATCTCTTCTAATTCCGAATCTGTCAGGTTTGCCATGACGATCCTCCCTACTGCACCTGTCTACCATCCCAATCCGAGGCAAGTATACTGGCGCAAAATCTTGTTTTCAATTGCGATCGAGGTAGCCCCGCTGCGTCCATGCGGGATCGCAAGACTGTATTCACTCTTCGCGTTGAAGAGTGCCAAGGCCGGCGCAAGACCTGCATTGTAGTGGCGCCAGAAAGACGTATGCATCGGTCCGCCGAAATAGTTGTATGGCGATTCGAGAGGTGAATAATGCGCGCCGGTGCATCCGATAAAAGCCAGTGCTCCGCGCGCCAGAAAACTCAGTGCGATCGATGAGTCGACTGTCTTTTGACCAAAAGGCCGACCGGCGGTGGCGCGGCCCGCGGGAGTATCTACAGTCAGGGCTCCCCAACAACAGCCAGTAAAGACGATGCCTTTGAACTGCCGCGGGATGTTACTGATGTTCACTGCCTCGGTGTGATTCGCAGTGCCCTCGCCCCAGAACCGACTCGAGTCGATGTAATCACCGTGAAGCATGAAATAGACGCGCTCTGACTTGAGATCCAACGACGGGCTTTGCTGATTAAACGTGGCCGGCCGGGAGACGTGCAGATTTCCTGGTCCAGGGAGAACTCGGAAGACCTGGTCCGCGAACGGCCGGGCCACGTTTCTCACGCCTCCACGCGCGTTCGCTACTTGTCCTCTTGCAGCTTGCAACGCTGCCGTAACCAGTTGTGCAGACTTGCCATCAGGAATTCGGCTGACTGGCAACTCGAGCCGGCCGCCACCTCTGCGTACGCCGTAAAGATCATCGCTCCAGACCACGAACCCGTCTGGATCGTCATTATCAGGAAGCCGGCGTAACAAATCGTCGGTTAGGCACTTACGCGGATCTGCAGGCACTACGTCGTATCCACCCACGATCACGACTCCCTTGACGTTTGGACGTTGTGCTAATCGTCGTCTAACAAGTTCAGCTGCGGCCTGTGCGTTTGCGGTGTTCGGGAGATCGTCGATCAGCGGTTGTTGACTGGCACGAATTGAGGCCAACACTCGGGCACACTCCGCCACTCCTATGTTCGCCGCGAGTGTGCTGCGGCTGGTGACAAACAGGAGTTCTGGTAACTGGCGCCCGCCAGCAATCCTGAAAGCATCTGCAGGAGTTGTGGTTCCCGGCGATGGACCTGACGACGGCCCCTCGAGCGAACCGCCAGGCTCCACATCGACGGTAATCGTCACTCGTGTGGTGACGTGCGGGATCTTCGCGTTGACCTCAACGACTTGGGAACCTGACCCCGCAGCAGTTTGTTGCGGCAGTTCGACGGGCGTCGTTTCCCCGCCTTCGAAAGGCTCTCCGGGCTCTCCGATCCCACCGATCGATAAATCTGAACTGTTCGGTTGCGGATCGTTAAGTTCGCCGGTGGTCTTCTTAACGCGCACCGTCTGGGGGCTGAAGGTAATCGTAACCAGACGATTCTTATCAGTGCGTGCCCACGTAATATCGTCACGGTGGTCGTTCAGGAAGCTAAGTACCTTCGCATGAGGATGATGCTTGCTGAACTCGCCCGCGCAAATGCCGTAGAGTTTAGTGCTTCCCAATTCCTGCAGCATCTGTTCGGAAAACGCGTTGTCGCTGCCGTGGTGCGAAAGCTTGACCAGACTATACGGAGCATCATCAGCGATTTTTCGTCGCAGCCGGAGCACACTCTGTTTGAGGAAGTCGTTACTCACTTGCGGCTTTTCAAACTGCATGTCACCGGCAAATAGGAAACGGTGGCCGCGGAAATGAAAGCGCGTGATGATGCTTTGCAGGTTTACTCCCGGACCCGGGCGTGAAACATCTAGCGCGTCCGTGCCCGTACTCACAAGGCGGCGATAAACGTCGACGATGTCGCCTGCGGCGTCTTGCCGGACGGCGTCGCTCGCCATTTGAATGGCATCGTGGGATTGTCCGTTGATGACGTCGGCACATTCGAGCATGTGGTTACGCGAAGGTCCGATGATTTTCAATCCGACATCCGCGAAGGCGGCAGTGATGCCTGCGCCGCTGTCGCGGCCGTGGCGTACGACCTTCGTGCCGCGCGACCGGAGCGTATCAAGCATCTCGATGTACTTGCCTTCAAGCGAGAGTGCGTCTGACAGGAATCGTTCAAGCGTGGCATCGTCAGTCCGATCGGTGCGGATTTCTTCACGCAACGCAGCAGCAATTGCACGCACGCGATCGTCAGTGACAGCGGAATCGCGATCGTCGTCGTTGGCGCGCCCCCAGCCAAGCTTCGGGTCAACTGCCAGGGCCCACTCGGCGTGCAGCACTTCGTCTTTGATGAGTTTAGGCAAACACCCAATGTGATCCTGGTGAGCGTGCGAAATAATGATGAGACTTAGTTGATAGGGTGGCTCCTGATTCAGTAAATCCCCGATTTGGTCAGGGATCGATGGATGTCCGCCTTTCCCTTCAGCGTCGCCGGGGTGTGCACCGTCAATCAGTACCGTCTTATTCCCAAACTGACACAACACAGCGTCGCCGTATTCTTCAGGGCCGACGTCAAGCAGCCATACTTTGAAGCTTTGACTGGCGTCAATCGTTTCGCTGTTCGCAATGGAATCGGTGCGATCAGGCCTTCGCTCCGGAGGCTTTCTGCGAGGTTTATTGGTAGACATGGCAATAGCTGCTCCTGCTTCTCCTATTGAATAGGGTTCTCACATAGTTTAATGCTGTTCCTGGTAGCTGAGACGAGGTGACTTCAGCTCCGAGGGAGCTAACTTGCACGGGAAGTGAAGACGTTTTGTTGACGCGGACGAAGCCTAAGCCTCCGCTGAACGGGTGTCAATGCTTTCCCTGAAACTTTATAAAAACGCGGTCAGATGAAGGTCTGGCACTAAGCCAAGCTCGGCACCTGTAATGACCAGCCTTCGTTTGTTCCCCAGCGCCAGGGAAGGTTTTTGTGGGAATTAAATAATACAGAACCGGGACCGATAGCGACCGGGCTGATTCTCAAAAAGTCCAGGACCGTGTTGCTACTACTTTCGGTTCTGATTTTGGCCACCAGATAAGCAAGCCGCTCAAGGTAAAAACCGGCAGCTGCAACGTTTGCGCAAGGCCCTAATTCACATTGGGAATCCAGAATGTTTGCCCATCGACGACTACACTCTTCAATCCGTGCTTAGGCAGGTCCTTTTCTTTCAGTCCCAGATAGGTAAAGTGCGGTAAGTCGCTAAGTACAGTTTGAAACCAGCCGTGCTGGGCCAGAATTTCACGCACTCGCGGATTGTCGAATTCCGTAACATCGAGTGCGAGCAAGGCAATATGTTGGGAGGTGCCCGGCGCTGCGATCGAGTAGAGAATCGACTTCGACAGGTCTTTGCTAAAAAAGATGCCGCTCTTTTCCAACTCCAAAACCTCGGCCACCTGATCATGCAGCGTCAGGCCGCGCAAGCGAGTTACCTGCTCGCTCGTCAAGCGGCCCTGCGCCAGCCAATACTCCAAAGCAGGCAAGAAGCGCGTGTCCCAAAGCCTCATGCTTTCTTCGTAATTTCGGCGCGCCGCTTCGGCGCCCCCGCGCGGAGTGATGTCGAGTGCTTCCTCCTGCGCGTCGTCGCGAGCTTTGAGTAACGCCTTCATCGCTTCTGGTTGCAATTCAATCTCCGCGTCGGCAATTGTTTCAGCGACAAAGCCGGCTGCGTTTTGAAATGCGGTCACTTCCTCCTCAGTAGTGAACACGCACGCGGGCGGTGCGAGCACCTTTTTGTTTGCGAGGAAGATCGCCCCATACTCTTCCAGAATGCGCCGCGCTACCGGGTCGGCTCCCGGGCAAATTCGTTCTACCGTTGTTTTGCGTTTCTTCAACGCTTTCCGCAGAGCTTCATAAAAAGGCGTGGCAGCAATCTTCTTGTCGGCGGCGGGCGTCATCTTTGTATTAGGACTCATCAGTGTGTACTTGGCTTGTTGGGATCGCGCGGCAACACTTCCGGTAGAAACTAGGAGCGCCGTAAGCAAGAAGACCAGAACTAGAAGGCTTGAGGAGGGTTTCGGAAAAGCTGGAGCTCGCATAAGCCGAACCGTAAACCACCCTCGCGAAAAGAATTGCTCACCTTGAAGCCACTGCATTTTGTTTACTGATGATAGGTGTGGACAATTGTGATGGTCAAACAGAAGCCGTGGACTTGCACCGATGTCATGAATTTAATAGACCGCATTAAGGAAATTCTCGCTACCTATGAAAAGCACGGTTGGCGCTTGCGCCGCGCGCTCTTGCGTCCCGAAACGCGTGCCGAACTAACCGACGAAAGCTGGTCTGAAGATGCGAGCATTGAGGCTGGAGAACTGGATGCCCTCTGGTTCTCACGCAGTTCGCAGCAAAACCGCGAAGCTTGGGAACTTCGCTTAATCTCGGCAACTCAATATGCGCTGTTTGAAATTTTTGAAGCTCATGAGCCGGAAGCCGCCCGCGAAGAAGTGCGGCGGGAGATGGAGGCGAGGATGAGAGAAAGAGTTTCGAGGTCCGAGTATCAAGTTCCGGGGTAAAGACCAGGCATGAGCCTGACACCCAATACCAAGACTCGCAACTGAACTGGAAACCCGAAACTTGTTTTACGATCTTCCCATCTTCACTGGTATTTCAAGTGACTCCGTGCCACGCATCACGACAACTTTGATGGTGTTGTAAGGTACGGCTCGCCTGACGCGTGCAGACAGTTCCTGAGGGGTCCTAATTGGGACACCGTCAAACTCCGTAATGATGTCGCCTTCCTTGATACCTGCCATATCAGCCGGCAGATTCGGCGTGATGTCATCGAGCCGGACTCCAAACATTTTGGTTCCGGGAATCGCGACTCGCTCGGTATCATCGTCGTCAAACCCAAAACGCCCTTTGCCTCCAGGACGATTGGCAAACTCTCTTACTAGTCGATCAAAATCAGCCTGGGAAATCGGCGTCAGCTTCGTTGTCTTTTGCTCGCCGTCCCGCAGGTAGATCACATCCACCGGCTTCCCTATCTCCGCGCTCCCCATGAGTTCTTGCATTTCGTCTGAGGTAGTAACAGTTTTACCATCGAAGCTGGTGATAATGTCGCCACCGACGAGACCGGCTTTATCAGCCGGCGACCCCGGCGGTTCCACATTTCTGAATGTGACGCCACCCTCTCCGGTCTCAAAAACATTTACACCAAATTTAGCGCGCGGCTTTTCGGGGACAGAAATCGAAGTAACGTTGCGTCCAATCGGCGCAACTATGGCGGTAAAGGCGGCAGCTGCAAGAAAGAAAACAAGCAGCCCGATGAACATCCAACTCATTCCGCTCATGCGCTTGCGCGGTTTGCCAAAGGCGCGCGTCGGTGACGATGCCAGGGGCGCAGCGTAGTTGGGCGCGAACGGTTGTTGCGCACCGCCCACGCCGGCCTGGCCTTTTTGAAAACGAACCGTTTCGGTATATTCAGCCGGACCTTCGCCCAGGCGAAAGCCACAGTTACGACAGAACCGCAGCCCTGCCGGCATCGGGGTGCGGCAGTTACCGCAGGTGGTAACACTGCTATCGAATTCAGTCTTTCCGCTCATTTCTGGATTTTGCGACATGACATTCTTGACCGCTTACAGCGGTGGCGCTAAATAGGCTCCGGTGGGGTATACGCCAAAAACTGCTTGCCAGTTGCATCAAGCCGTCCCTTCGCCACCCACTTATAGTAAGTCAAAACCGAGCTTGAATCGTAGTATCGAAGCCAGGTTTTTTAGTTCGAGAGTCTGGCAAACAAGAGTGTTACTGTGTTTTCCGGTTCAGTTTCGGATGTTTCGAGTGCTGCACCAAGCTTGGCTAAGCTCGCTCAGGAAGGGGCCGATTAGACATCTGGGGATGATACGTGCAGAATCGCTCCTGTTTTCCCCGTGGCCAGAAATGAAACTGAAGGAACAATTACTGTGGAAGTCACAAAAGCTCTCGCCGCCCTCCAACCGCTTTATGGTAAAGACAATATTGAAGTGATTACGGTGGATGGCCGTCGCGTCCGCGGTATTGTACGCAGCATGAAAACCACCCAAGCCCTCACCACACCGAGCGTGAAAATCGAATGCTCCAACGGTCAGGTAGTCAAAATACCTTTCCCTTCGATTGCCGAGATCAAAGATTACAACTGAGACAACCAGACGATACCCCCGGGGCTCGCATTCTCGCGTTTCCTGAGGTCATCGCGTATAGTACGCCGTTCATAAACGGGCATCACGAGGAGAGCTGAGCGACTTGGCATTAATGATTGAAAACTTCGGCGGGCGGGTGGCGACAGTGTGGTCGGAACTGCGACCGACGACCCGTGGTCTCGTCGAAAGGGCTTTGCAGCTCTCAAATGCAAACTCACCTCAGTCCCGAAATCCGCCTTACGATCCGCGCGCTGATATGGAGCTCAGTCGATTGCTGACCGCACTCGATGATCGAGCCGCAGAAACCACCGCTGCGGGTGAGAGCGTAGAGAGCGAGCAGTTACGCCACATCGCGAATACTTGCGCCACCGTTCTCCAGGAGAAAACTCAATCAGCCGAAGTCTTTGCGCAACTAGTTCGCCGGGCGGATCAACAACGCGACTACAAACGCATCGATGTGCTGGCGGATGCTTTGAATTCGCGGTTCGCGCCGAGTGAGATCTGTGAGCTGGCGCGCTCCGAAGACGTGATCGTGAGGGCGCTGGCCAACGAAGCTTTATCGCAATTCCCGACTTCAGTGCTGGTGGGATTGTTGAGCGATCCCGTCGATTCGGAAATCGCTCGCGATGCCTTGCGTCGCCAGGCGATGGAATTCGGCTCGGATGAAGCGCGCCAGATCATCAACGCCCTCGATCAGGTTGAAGAACTGTAGCTCTCTTTGGAGGCGTAAATAAACCGCCAAGACACCAAGGACACGCCGAGAGCGCCAAGAGCTTTCAAAGCGTGAAGTTTGACTCACTAGTCTACCTCTTCTCCTCATTACTTTATTCCGTTCTTCTCGGCTTTGGGTTAAGACAGAACCACCCTCTTCAATCTTTCTAATTCCCAAAGCATGTCCCTTATAACTGACCGGCAGAATTACCTCGGATTCGAAAGGAATGTTGCGTATGGCTAGTTCAACTGTATCGCCGGTGCGTAGAGAGGCTCACTAAGCCCCGGCCCAAGATGTCGATGCACCTCGATTGCGGCTGCGATAACTGAACGGGCTAACTTATCGAGATTTTGATCAGGCTCACGAATCAGCGCTGAGATTAGGCCATTAGGCAAGGAAGGCTTATCGGTCATGTGAGGCTCCGATAGTGAGTTATGGCTAATTTAGTGAGGCTCCGGCTAAATTACTTGAAATGTCGAGTATTTCTTATTAGTGGCAGTCTTCCTTTTTAAGCCTTGGCGTGCTTGGCGTTTCTCCGCGTCTTGGCGGTTTCTTTTTGCAGGCCGACTCAAGCAGGTTGCAGCTGGCCAATCTCATTAAGACGCGCGACCACTTGCTTAATCAGCCAATCTGGGGTGGAAGCACCGGCCGTGACCCCTACGCGAGCAACGCCTTCAAGGTCCGCAGCGTTAATCTCTGCCGGAGTTTCGATCAAGAAACTCTTACTACACTGTTCCTGACAAACGGCAAGTAGCTTTACGCTGTTTGAGGAATGCCGCCCGCCAATCACGTAAAAGGCATCGACCTCGCCGGCGAGCGCGCGCGCTGCATCCTGGCGATCGCGAGTTGCCGAGCAAATCGTATTGATTACCTGTGGTTCCGCGTCCGCCTTAGCCCGTACTGCTTCCGCAACTTCCAGGAATGTTTTCAGCTTGATAGTTGTTTGCGATACCACGAGGGGCGAACGCAAGGTTGGTAATGATGCTACTTCAGCGGCATCGCGTACGACGTAGGTGTTGTCTGGAGCATAGCCGACGACGCCTATCATCTCCGGATGATCCGGATTACCCGCCACCACCACGTCGCGTCCCTGCTCGGCCGCACGCTCGGCGAGATGCTGCACTCGCGTAACGAAAGGACAAGTAGCGTCGATAACTTTCGCAGCGCGTTGTTCCAGCTCGAGCTGCACCAAAGGTGTCACCCCGTGCGCGCGAATCACAGCGACGGAGCCATCAGCTTCTGCGGGGGAATCGATTGTGGAAACGCCCTTGCCACCCAATCGCTCCATCTCCTGGGCATTGTGAATTAACGGACCCAATGACCGAATCGGTCCCCGGCCTTCTCCGACGGCGTCTTCCACCATCTCCACGGCGCGCTCCACTCCGAAGCAGAATCCGTATTCATCAGCCAGTAAGACTTCCATGATTTCCCTTAATTGTGCGAACCGTTTTAGATTGCCGGTCCCGGTTCGCTCGTCACGTTTGCGTCGTCGCGTGTACAAGCGCGTCGCCATTCCTCACGTAAACGATCGCCACCGGCAACGCGCGCGTCCACCCATTCGATGTCTTTATCAACAAGATGACGCACATTATTCAAAAATGATTTCTTAAACTCTCCCAGACTGTGTGCCATATCGCGTGGCAAAACAGCATAGGAAACGTCGCCCAGGTAACGCGCGGCATCGCAAATCGCATTAAATGCCGAATTAATTGGGTCTTTCTCTTCATCCATGATCGATAACCTCCAAAGGACAAAAGCCGTCACCATGACGGCCAGGTAATTCTAACACCAACTGCTTTACGTCCGCACGGGCAGACTCGTTCCAACTAAGGGTTTGACACTTCCGCGCAACCGCCAAGTCGCCAACATAACGAAGGCTTTTTGTCCAAAGGCGCTGAATCTCATTCACACCTGACTTCAGTCAGGTGACGGGTTCTGAGATGGAAATCGTTTAAACGGTTTCTCTGGATCGTCGACCAAATTTACATCTGGCTAATAGCCAGATGAGAATGATACCGGGATGCTTACTTAATGCCCACCACCATCGAATCAGGACCAATCAAGTGTTCCACCCGCGTCTCGCGAAAACCCGCGTCGCGCATCCAGGCGGAGCAATCCTTGCCCGTGTAGTCGAATCCGCCTGGCGTTTCGATCAGCATGTTGAGACTCATGATCAAGCCAAAAGCATTCTGCCGCCGCTCGTCATCAATTAACGCCTCAAAAACTATCAGTGCTCCGCCTTCCGGCAACGCGCTGTAAGCTTTGTCGAGCAACATGCGTTTCTGTTCAAGATCCCAGTCGTGCAGGATGTGACCCATCGTGATCACATCAGCTGTGGGCAGTGGTTGGTTAAAGAAGTCGCCGGGTTGAAACTTTAGCCGCTCACTCAATCGGTTAGCCGCCACATACTCTTCGAAAATAGGCCCGACGACGTCGAGGTCGAAGTTCGTTCCCTGCAAGTGCGGATGTGCCAGAGCAAGCTGCACCAACAGTCCGCCTTGGGCACCACCGACATCAACCACCGTCTGATACTTTTCCCAGGGAAACTTTTGCGCAATCGCCAGGGACGCGCCCATGCTTAGTCCGGTCATCCCCGCCAGAAACAGTCGCAGTCGCTCGGGATCCCCGTAAAGGGCTTCAAAGAGACCGGTGCCGCCGGTTTTCACTTCATTCTGAGGCAGTCCGGTTTTTAACCCTTCCGTTAACGAACCCCAGAAAGGATAAAGCCGTTCATTGGACATCTCGAGGATGCCGCCGATGTAGCTCAACTTACCGCGCACCAGGAAGTGATCTGTTTCCGGAGTGTTGCGATAAAGATCTCCGTCGCGTTGCAGCATGCCCAAAGCAACGAGGGCGTCGAAGAAATCACGCGCGCTGCGCCGGTGCAGTTGCAAACGCTCGCGCAATTGTTCTGCGGTCAAAGGCTGCGTTGCGAGTTCTGAGAATACTCCCAGTTCAACGGCACTCAGGAGAGTCTTAGATCCCCAGAAGGCAAAACCGAGTTGCAGAATGTTGTCAGGCGTAACCGCCAACTTTGCTGACATACTGATCCTCTCAAATGAACCTTGGTAAGAACATTAATGTGAATGCGGCGACGGCTGTGCCGCCGGATATGCGGCGCCGGCTGTGCCGCGCTGTAACCTGCGCAAATCAATTTTTGTTATTTACTGCTCTTCGCCAGATGCCGCGGGCGCCGGGCGGGGCGGTTGTGGTGCTCGCTCAGTGTTGAGTGAATCGAAATTCATTGCCGCGTTAAAAAGTAAAAAGAAACTTCCCTGCGTTTGATGACGCCACATCGGATTGTTAGCAAACATCAACACATGACCGCGCCCTACCGGGACGTCAATCACAGCAGGCGCGTTCGCTAGCTCCGAACCACCGGCGAGCATGCCGCTGATCAAAAGTTTCTTCTCATCTGAGGCAAAGCGCAGTATCACTCGGGGGCGTTGCGCCAAGGGCACAAAGTAAGCCCCGAGTTGCAGACGTTGCTCTTCGGTTAATTCTTCCTCGCCCGGTCTCGCGGGTGATCGCGAGGGCGCGGGCGCAGGTTGCGGCATGCCCTGAATCACATCGGGGTCCGTTAAGCTGCCGCGTCCCGTCGCTCTCTGTGCACCGCCGGCGCCGCCCGGCGCGCCACCACCACCGCCTCCGCCCCCCTGCGTCGCCACCTGAAACAACGGTGCTTGATTGAAATAGATCGGTACTGTTTCGTCATAGCCATACGCGATTGGACTTTTCCTATCGCTAAACTGCGCGCTGAAGACTGAACCGCGTGCCTGTAGTTGGCGGGGCTCTTGAATGGAAACCCCGGTCGTCATTCCATATTCAATCGGGATGCGCGAGTTGTTGGTGATCACCACAAACAAGCCTCCCGCTTCGACAAACTTTTGCAAGTTCATGACGCCGGCCATGCCCATGCCTCCGCGCATGTCATCGGTTTGGTCGGGCGAATGGCCAAGGTTCGGTGTCAATTCCGACGCTTTCCAGGGAATCGGTTCACCACGCATGGGAATGCCGTTGACGATTTGCTGCGGCGTACCATTGAGGGGCGGAAAGATAATCACGTCAAACTTGTCGCGCAGGTTTGGTGTGTTGCGTACCAGTTGATCCGAAATATACGAGTACGGAATCTGCAAACGATCAAACTCGATGCGATACCAGCCTTCATTCTGCGTATTGGTCCAGGTGTGAAGAATGGCGATGCGCGCTGCCACCAGCTCGTGAGTCTTTACCTCAGGCAGCTTGTCGACAGCCTGGGCTGTCAATCCTAAATCGGTGACCGCTGTTTCAAGCCTTTGCCGCAAGTCGGCCGGGTTCCCTTCAGCTTTGATGATGAAAGAGCCGGCGTTGAATTGCCGCTCGCCAATCTTGAATGCGTCCTCGGCAGCGCTGATGTGAATGTCCTTAAGTCGATAGCGCAAGGTGGCGAGCGTATTTTCAGTGTTGTGATTGATAATGTAGCCGGCGGCACTGGCTGCGCCCATGAGCTTGCCCTGTACGCGAGCGTCGGCCGTCAGCATTTTCATCGGCGCGCTGAGCACTTCCTTCTCTGTAATGCGGACGGTTTTTACGTTGCGCAAAGCTCCCAACGTCCAACCCGTATCATCGTAAGGGCGCGGATCGTTCACGTTGTAGTACTGCGTGTCCAAAAGCATGTCCGCCATTCGCGAGTAGGGTTGATCCATGCGAATTACATACGATCCGGCAGGAAACTTCTGGCCCTTGATGGCGACTTCCCTGGTTGCCGTATGCACCTCAACGCCCATCTGCCTTAGCAGGTTGACCATGTCAGCCGCTTCCACGAGGCGCGACTGATCGCCCGGCACAACATAAGCAGCGGGACCTTCGTTGGTAGCTTTAGCAACGGAACGCTTGCTCTTGATGTAAAAATTCTGCAGGAAACGTTCCTTATTGTTAGCGACAAAGTTTAGTGCCAGCAACACACCTGACTGCTGCATGTTTACGTTGTTCCGCAGTGACCAGCGCACGCGGGAGTGTGGTGGATTAGGACGAAACCAATCGCGTCGCGCCTGTTGCGTCACTGTCCGATCGATCGTGTCCGCGCCGCTATTCCCAAACGTTTCATAGAAGCGGCCGATCGCGTTATGTCCATTGGCGACATAAAACATGTAGTTCGGTGCCCAGCCGTCATAGAAGCCATGCGTCCAAACACCGGGTACACCTCGTTTAGTCATCTCTTCGACTTCGTGATACGCGAGCAGCTGCCACTCGTCGATCGTGATGGGGTCAAGCCAGGCGTTGTAGGGTCCGGTACCGGTTGAGGTGTAGAGAAAGGGAACCGATTCGTGCAGGTCATGCAGCACTGCCGGGTGGTACTCCAGAAAAGTCTTCATCATGTTGCGCGTCAGCGCGAGCGCCATCCCGAGTCCGTCACGATTGTTGTCGTGCGCCACGTACTTACCCCAATAAATCAGCGACGGCGCATTCTTGCCAGGATTAGCTTTGCGATAGTTATAAATATCAACCATGCGATCGCGACCATCCACCTCGAGCACCGGTGTGATCAGCACAATCACGTTCTTACGAATCGCCTGGATAAACTGACTTTCTTCAACTGCTAGCCGGTAGGCCAATTCCATCAACATTTCCGGTGAACCGGTTTCGGGAGAATGGATCGAACCCGATAACCAGTAAAGTGCTTTGCCTTCACCGATCAGCTTCTGCGCTTCGGCTTCATTGAGCTGGCGCGGGTCGGCGAGCTTCGCGGTAATCTCTTTATAGCGATCAAGTTTTGCTAACGCCGCCTCATCGCCAACAGCGAGCAGCAGCTGTTCGCGGCCTTCTTCGCTGCGCTCGGGTGCACTGAAGACCCGCACGCGAGGTGTGCTCTTCGCGAGCTCGCGATAGTAGCGATAGATATCTTTGGTATAGGTCAGCTTGTTGGGTGTTCCCGCAATATAGCCCAGCACTTTGTCCGGAGACGGAACCTTGCTGGAAAGCGGCAAGTGATCCACTAACTCCGTCATAAAGTAAGGCGCTGTCGTGTATTCCCTGATCTTCTTTGTGTACTCGTTATCGTTATTCTGTTGCGCCGGAGCCGGCGGGCCGCTCAGAAACAGCAGCAGCAAAAGAGTCCAGAACAAAGTTGCGGTGCGAGCGTACCTGCTCGCCAGAGACAGGGCGTTTCGGTTCATGATTACACTCCATCCAGGATTTCGAATTGAATTTGACAGGCGTGCGCGGGCATCTTACGGGTGATAGCCGCCGGTAGTAAAGAGCATCAGAAGGAATCTGGCTTCGCTCGTGCGCCGGCAACGTTGACAGTAGCGCGGCCCTTTCTTATCTTGTCGGCAGAAAAGCAGGTACCTAATCTCCCCTTTCTGCACTTCCGGAGCCAATCACACGACTCCAGTTCGGCAGGAGACAATCGATGAGAAGCCTATTCATCTTGCCGCTGCTCCTGATCCCTCTAGCCAGTCCGCAGAGTAAGAATCCTGTCACTCAGGGAGCGCCGGATCTGACGGTAGTCAGTCACAAATGTTACAAGGCGCGCCAAGTTCCGGATCCATATAACGATCCGGATCCACCGCCCGCGCAGTCGGTTTTCCTTCCCGGTGGCAAAAACCCGCAGCGACAACAACGCGTCAACGAAACCGGCGGCGCTCGCGATCCGGCGGCTGATACCACCGACGGTCGCGCGGCCGCGCTCGAAAGAATGGTGCAGGAGTCGCGCAAGCCGAACCGCAAACCCATCGATGGATTTTCCTACCGGCTAAAAGTAAAAAATGAAAGCGCCAAACCAATCGAGGTCGTCTTTTGGGAGTATCAATTCATTGACGCGGCCAACCCACAATTAGTCGCTCGTCGCCAGTTTTTGTGTGGACTCAATCTGAAGCCGGGCAAGGACAAAGATGTCCTCGTGTTTAGTTTGTCAGGGCCAAGTGAAGTGGTTAGCGCCGGCAGCCTAGCCAGCAACCAGACGCCCCAGGAGCGAGTTCTGATCAATCGTGTGGAGTATGCAGATGGCAGTATCTGGCAAAGGGCCGATTGGAGCTTTGCGGAAATCCGCCTCACTTACGCGCGCGCGATGGCCTCACCCTGGACGGAAATGTGCCGTGGGCTCTAAGTAATTGAATCATTGAATCATCGGGTCATTGAAACATTGAGTCATTGAGTTGCGTCATTGGGTCATTGCATGATTGCGATACCGATTGTGCGAATAACCCGATGTTTCAATGACCCGATAATTCAATGATTCAATCCCCCAGGCCTATCGTTCTCGCAATTACCGGCCACATTTCCCTGGACCACAATTCATAGCCGGCATCAGACGGATGAAATCCGTCGCTTGAGAAAAACTCAGGATGTGAAGGAAGTTGATCGCGCGTCGCGGAATGCACATCAAACAAAATCACTTCATGGCGCGCCGCGATCTCTTCGAGACGTTTATTAAAAATAATGATTGCCTGTTGATACTGCCGCCGCGCAAACTCTGGAATACGAGGCGCGCTGGAAATATCCGGAATATTTGTTACGACAATTTTCGCGCTTGTGCCTTTTCTTAACTCGCTGAGAATTTCTTCATAGTTGCGAGCAAACTCTTCAACTCCGATGCCGTGGCCGATGTCGTTGATGCCGATTCCCACGGTGACTAAATTCGGATTACCCGCAATGCCGCGACGCAACTGACTTTGGAGTACATCTTCGGTCGTCGCCCCGCTCACGCACAGATTGGTCAGTTTGGATCCAGGACGCTCCAAAACGATGTTCTGGAAGAGCCGTGCAACATAACCTCCGTTGCGCGCTCCCACGCCGACGCCGGTAGAGTCTCCCAATGCGACATAGTTAACCGGACCAGAAATAGGTGTGACCGACATTGATTCGGAAGCTTGCTGATTAGCCCCGGCTTGGCCGTTGGGGCTTTTGGATTGGCAGGTGCTGCAAAAGGTTATCGCCAGCAGAATTGCAATAACGCCGGCATGCCTTCTTCCCGTTGAGGCGCGATTCAGTCCCACATCCAACGCCCAAAGTCTAAGCCCCGCTACTGCAAGTCCGCTTTTTTCCATAAACAAAAATACGTATTAGTAAACAGAAGATGATTCGCGAACTTGGAGGACGTTGGCCAACAGTTCACGCCCTGCCAGCTACTTCGCCGGTTTGCGTATTAACTCGCACGAGCTCACCTTCCTTAATGAACAGAGGCACACGCGCCTGCATGCCCGTTTCGAGCGTAGCCAGCTTTGTCGCCCCGCCTGCTGCTGTATCTCCCCGCAGACCCAACTCAGTGGCAAGAACAGCGAGTTCGACATACTGTGGCAGTTGTAACGAAACCGGCGCCCCATTGTATTTCAGGACCTGAAGCGAAATACCTTCCTTCAGATAATTTCGATCATTGCCAACTTCTTCGCTCGAGAACATGAACTGTTCGTAACTCTTTTCTTCCATGAAGTGACACCCGACAGTATCACTGTAAAGAAACGAAGCCGGAGCGAGTTCTACGTCAGGCTCCTCAAACTTCTCACTTGAACGAAAACTCTTCTCCAGCACGGCTCCGGTCAACAAGTGCCGCATACGCGTGCGCACCATCGTGGCCGCACCGCGCGCCGTGGGCGATGCGAAAAAGACTTCAAGGACAACATACGGTTGGCCCTCAACGGTAATCAGTAACTTGCGTTTTAGTTCATTGGCGCCAATCAGAGCCATGAATGTGTCTCCTTACAAAACCGACTCTAAGCGTCTATCGCACCGGATCTCTCAAAATCGATTCGGCGGCGATCCGGGCCACCTGCGCGGCCTGTAAGTGCGCTTTCTTTAATCCCGCTATCTGCAACAAAGCTTCGCCGGTGCGCGAGAGCATGCGAAACAGATCGCCTTCTTCGGCGCGCGTTTTCTGCACCAGAGTTGACCAATCCATTCCCGCGGCCCAACGCGCCGCGGCGCCCGCTGCGGAAAAGTTTAGGTCTGGCGCCGGCTCGATTCCCTGTTCCCATTCCTCAGTGGCCACACCAAATCCAATTTCTTCAAATTGGCCCAAGGTGGTTACCACAGTGTCGTCTAGCTCAAGCTCGCCATAATCCCGATCTTCATCAGCAGTCAATGCAGCCAGCACTGCTGCAAGACGCACACTATCAATTGCACCAAACAAGCCTCGCTCTAAAGCTTCGCCCACCAGCAAAGGTCTGTCGACATGCAAGTCAGCGAGCCAACGTCCCCGCTCGGTAACGCGCTCGGATTCAAAGTCGAGATAGCCAAACCTTGCAAGTACTCGCGCTCGCCTTTCAAATGGCTGCCACACTTCGTCGCGTAGGATCTCGCTCCGGCGCACCGCATTCTGAAGCGCTTCGGCGTCAGGCAACGAGGCCCACAAAACTTCGGCGCAACGTGCTTGTTCTTCCTTCTCGCTAATCGCGGTTACGGATTCAATAAAATTCTCAATCAACCCAAGCGCGTCCGACTCTTCATCTTTAAGGTCTCGCAGTCGCGGCTCAGGAAGCACCAAATCCTTGCCGCGCAATTGCACCTCGGCAAAAGCATCCGCGATGCTCTCTTCGCGAAGCGGATAGACTGGTTCGTAGACTCGACCAATCCGTTGCAAGGTCAGACTTAAGCTGCGGCCATCCTGACGAATGCCGAGCACATTGCTGTTCCGGCGCTGCGTAACCATGACCAACCGTTTGCCACTTCGTCCGATTCCAACGACTCTTCCTGGCTGCACCACTTCGTCCAGCCAGCGCAACAAAACTTCAACCCGCGTTTGCGGCTTCGCCTGTTGCAATCGTTCGCGAGCACTCAATAGGCGCTCGAGGCCCAGGGCATCATTAACCTTCAATCCGCAGTTAGCCGTTTCGAGCATTTCGCGAATCCGCCTTTCACTTGCAACGCGCTCAGTTTCGAGCTGGGTTATCTGCTTCGCTGCGTCCCGGTGGGCAAAGCTCTTTTCGGCAATCTGGCGGACCTGGGCAAAGTTTCCGTAAGCATCCAGTAAGTTCAAAAGCGTCGAGTAAGTAGCGCGAAACTGACTTACTAGTGGATCGGGCCGCGCCTTGAGCAGCTCGACAATTTGCTGCGGATCCTGATGAATACCCGGTGCGGCCACAACGAATCCGACGCGGTCGCATCCGCGTCTGCCGGCGCGACCGGTCATTTGCTGCAATTCCGAAGCGGTTAACGGCCGCCATCCACTTGCTGTGCGCGCGTCGGCGCCGGTCAAAACCACGGAGCGAGCGGGAAAATCTACTCCAGCAGCCACCGTTGCAGTTGCGAAGATCGCATCAAGCAAACCTGCGCTCATCAGATTTTCAATCAATAGCTTCCAGCTGGGGATGTGGCCGGCATGATGTGAAGCCACACCGCCTCTGATTATGGTGTCCCAGTGACGATGACTTCTGATCTCTTCGTGCTCCGTCACAAACTCCAGCATAAAGTCGCGCCGCGCATCGCGTCGCGAAACATTTGCGTCGCGGCGCATTAACGCAGCCTCTGCTGCGGCTTGATCGCAACGCCGGCGCGTCGGTAAAAACACAATGGCCGGTAACAGATTGTAAGAACCGAGTGCCGCCAGCAATGTTGCAGGAGGCATCTCAGGCATTGAGAGCTTCATAACATCAAAAAACGGCTGGCCTATTCGCCCTCCGGGCTAGCCGCGTAAACCCGGCTATCTATGTCGCGCCTTGGCGTCTGCGTTAAATCGGAAGTACTTCTCCCCAGTTCTGTTAGTGTCGATCATTGAATCTCCGGCGGCGGTCTCTCCGATGTTTTTCTTCAATTCCCACAAGCTCGGGATTGAGTCGACCCGCGTCATTCATTAGCGGTAGAAGTCTTTGGTCGGGAAACAGGAATGCGGCGCGCAAAGGCACTGGTCGCGCACCAGGTCGAGTAATCACGCCGCAACGAACGCCACGTACTTCCTCGATCCATCCGGCGAAATCTCTTGCGTTGCCGATTGTTGCCGACAAGAGCAACAGACGAATGCGCGGTGGCGTCAGGATGATCGCTTCTTCCCAGACGTGTCCGCGATCTTCATCGGCGAGGTAATGAGCTTCATCCAACACCACGAGGTCGGCACGGACTTCGGCGCCGCCGCGCAACGCATCGAAGAGTTGATTGCGAAAAATCTCAGTCGTCCCCACGATCAACGGCGCCTCGGAATTCTCCTTGCGATCCCCGGTCAGAATGCCGACTTTTGCAGCGCCAAACTCTGCGGAAAATTCCTGGTACTTGGAATTTGTGAGTGCTTTCAGGGGCGTGGTGTACCAGGCGCGGCGCCCCGCTTCGATTAAGCGACGAATTTCCTCACGAGCTATCCAAGTTTTGCCGCTGCCGGTGGGAGCCGTTACGAGTACGTCTTCAAACTCCAAAGCCGCAAGCGCTTCTAGTTGAAATGGATCAGGTTTGAAGGGAGCCGCTGCGGGAGTGCCGATGCCTTCCAGTAATCGCCGGGTCTCCGGCGAATGAGCCGACGTTTTGAATGAGGCTGTCGCGTTGTGCTTTTCGTGAGGTTGTTTGCGATGACGTGGGACTGCAGAACGCGGATTATCGCGATCGCCTTTCCCGCCCTTCCCTTGCCGCTGATTCCTACGTCCGCTGCCGCCTCTGTTGCCGCGCCCCATGCGGCCATTCTACCGCACACTTCGACGCGAAGACCCGGAGACGCGGAGATGGGGAGACGCGGGGACACGTCCCAAATTGAGCCTCTCGAACGCAAAGTGTTAACTTATCTTTGCTTTTTTTGAAGGTTCGCAACGAAGCATGGGATGATGGCGTCTAAGAGCCGAACTTAACGTGCACAAAGGGGAACTCGCGGGTCAGAAAACGCGTTTTGCTAAGGGTTATGGCTGAACTTTTTTCAAATATAGAGATCAATCGCGAGCCGCGCTGGCAAATATTGTCGAAACTTGCCCTGGCATCGCTCGCACTCCACGCCACCCTGCTGGCATCCTTAATCTACGTTCCTGCAGTGCGCGATACCTTCAATGTAGCCGCTTTGCTTTCAGACACAGGTTACGTCGATAAGGCTTATACAAAAACTGCGATCGGCGAAGAAGTGCAAATGCTGCAGTTGCCCCCAGCGAAATTTCGCTATCCCGAGGGCTATTTCGCAACTGAGACTCAACTACAGCTCGCTCAGGCAATCCAGGCAACCGCGGCCGCTCCTCCAATGACGGTTGACCTCACGCAGATAAGTACACCGACCCCGAGCCCGACTCCTCAAGCATCACCGTCTGTTTCTGCGGAGGCATCACCTCTGCCTTCACCGGCGGCGTCGCCAACTGTAACAACGGCTGACAACTCGAAAACCGAGACGCCCAAGACTCCGGAAGAAGCGGAAGCCGAGCTCAATAAGATAGCGACTGAGAATAGCGTCGTTCGTCCTAATGAAAATGAAATCAACACGCGGCCCTTGAAGGACTGGCTCGCGCGCGCGGACAGCATGCGCAACAGAGGGGAGCTGGATCTAACCGCTGCCGTCGAGATCACGATCGCCGCAAAGCTCAGCCCTGACTGCAAGTTGATCGACGCGAACGTCGTTCAGAAGACGGGTGACGCACGGCTCGTGGAGGTGGCGAAGGAAATGGTGGGCGCAATCGGTGACAGTGGCATGCTTTCCTTTCTGCGCGATCCTAAAAAGGTGAAAGATCCTAAAGTGTTGAACTGCGATGCGATGCCATTGCAGCTGACTATTAAACTGGACCAGACTGACATTAGCGCCAAAGTGGAAACTGAGGCAGATACGCCGCAGCGCGCGACGGAGATGGCTAGCGGTTACAACGGACTCCTGCTGGTGGGGCAATTCGCTCGGCGGGGGAAAGATGAAGAAGTTCTCTATCGCAATACCAAAGTGACCTCAGAGGACAAAAAGATTCTAGTGAACTTCAGCATGCCCCGGCAGACTGCGAGCGAGATGCTGAAGAAACAACTGACCAAAGCGGGGTGAGTCTTGGAAAAGCAGTGGGGGCAAGCCCACTTTCCGGACCATCAGGTGACGTCGCGCGGTCTCATGGTCCGGAAGAAGGCGGGCTTGCCCCCCGCTCCCTGCTTCCAAATCTCCCAAGTTTGCCTCGGTTTGTCGCGTCCATTACAATCACAAATTGCATGCATTGACTCGAATTTTGAATTTTTGTTACTGATTGACCAGAGACGGAAATAGACAATGATCGACAAATTTTTAACTAAATTATTTGGCAGTAGCAATCAACGCTTTCTGAAATCGGTTCAGCCCTTCGTCGGTGAAATCAACGCGCTCGAACCTGCTATCAAAAAATTAAGCGATGAGGAACTACGCGCTCGCACCGGTTATTTCAAAGAGAAGGTGCGGCAAGCGGTCGCCGGCATCGAGGATAAAGACGAGCTCAAACGAGTCGAACGCGAAGTTCTCGATGAGATTCTTCCCGAAGCTTTTGCGATCGTACGCGAAGCCAGTGTGCGTACCACTGGGATGCGCCACTTCGACGTGCAATTGATCGGCGGCCTCGTCCTGCACCAGGGGAAAATTGCTGAGATGCGTACGGGCGAAGGCAAAACGCTCGTCGCAACTTTACCTTCCTATCTAAACGCCTTAACCGGACGCGGCGGCGTTCATGTCGTTACCGTAAACGACTACCTCGCCTCTCGCGACGCTGAGTGGATGGGTCAGATTCATCGCTTCCTCGGTCTTGAAGTCGGTTGTATTCAAAACGACATGGATGATTTTGAGCGGCAGACTGCGTACGCCGCCGATATCACCTATGGCACCAACAATGAATTTGGCTTCGACTACCTGCGCGACAACATGAAGTTTGATCTCGCGACCTGCGTGCAGCGCGGTCATTACTTCGCAGTTGTCGACGAAGTTGATTCGATCCTGATCGATGAAGCGCGCACCCCACTCATTATCTCCGGTCCTTCTGACGAAGCTACGGATAAGTATTACCAGGCAGACGCCATCGTGCCGCAACTTAAACGCGGTGAGGACGTCGATGGTGTGAAGACCGGCGACTACATTGTTGACGAGAAAGCTCACACCGCCGTGCTCACGGAAGACGGAGTTGATAAAGCAGAGCGTCTGCTGGGCGTCGGCAATCTCTACGATCCGGTCAACATGGATTTGCTCCATTGCGTCGAGCAAGCACTCAAGGCGCATACACTCTACCGGCTCGATCACCAGTACGTGGTTCAGGACAACAAGGTGATCATCGTTGACGACTTTACCGGACGTTTGATGGAAGGCCGGCGCTGGTCGGATGGTTTGCACCAGGCGGTGGAAGCTAAAGAAGGCGTCAAGATAGAGAAGGAGAACCAGACCCTCGCGACTATCACGCTGCAGAACTATTTCCGCCTCTACGAAAAACTTTCAGGAATGACTGGTACCGCGGAAACCGAAGCCGCCGAGTTTCATTCAACCTACAAACTCGATGTGATTGTCATTCCCACCCACATGCCCATGGTGCGCACAGACTTTTCCGACATGATTTATCGCACTCTTCCGGAAAAGTGGGATGCGGTAATAGAAGAGATCAAGGACTGCCACGATCGCGGCCAGCCGACCCTGGTCGGTACGGTCTCTGTAGAGAACTCCGAATTAATTTCACGCCGGCTTCAGAAGGAAGCGGTGCCGCACAACGTCCTGAACGCGAAGTATCACGAACGCGAAGCAGAGATCGTGGCCCAAGCGGGCCGCAAGGGTTCAGTTACGATCGCTACCAACATGGCCGGTCGCGGTACCGACATTTTGCTGGGCGGCAATCCGGATTTCATGGCGCGCGAGTTTCTCAAGAAAGAAGAGATCGATCCCGATGAGGTGACCGAAGAGCAATGGGCAAAAGCCTTCGCCAGCGCTAAACGGATCGTTGAGGCAGAACATAATGAAGTAGTGGGACTGGGTGGCCTGCACATTCTCGGCACGGAACGACATGAATCCCGGCGCATCGACAACCAGTTGCGCGGCCGCGCCGGTCGCCAGGGCGACCCCGGGTCGTCCCGCTTCATCCTTTCCCTCGAAGACGATCTGATGCGCATCTTCGCCGGCGACAAGGTGAAAGCCTTGATGCAACGTCTCGGCATGGAAGAGGGCGTAGCCATCGAATCGAAGATGGTTTCGAAACGTATAGCCGCGGCCCAAAAATCGGTCGAAGGCCGCAACTTCGAATCACGCAAACATCTGCTTGAATACGACGACGTGATGAACAAGCAGCGCGAGACGATTTACGGCTTGCGGCGCCAGTTAATGGAAGAACCGGATCAGCGTGATTACTTGATGGGTGATCCGCCGAAATCCGGCGTTGCCTACGACCTCCTGACTGACATCACGAGACAGTATCTCAATCCCGACGTGTCTCCCGACGATTGGGACGTGGAAAACTACGCAATTCAGGTCAAGACGATTTATGACTTCGACCCTGAGGCGGCGCAGATTGATTTCGACAAACTTACTTCGCCGGAAATTGCCGATCTCATCTGGGAAGAACTAAAAAAGAAATACGCTCACAAGGAACAACAGATTGGCGTCGAGGCGATGCGCACCTACGAGCGCATCATCATGCTTAACATTATCGACGCGCAGTGGAAGGATCACCTGCTCTCTTTGGATCACCTGAAGCAGGGAATCGGCCTCGTCGGTTATGGACAAAAAGATCCGCTGGTGGAGTACAAAAAGCAGAGCTTCGATCTGTTTCAGGAGATGCTCGACCGCATCGACACGACAACGATTCGTTCGCTCTTCAATCTGCAGGTAGTTTCCGAAGAACCGCCCGAGGCTTTGCGCCAGAGACGGATGCCGCGCCGTTCGACTTCGTTAACGTTTACGGGTCCTAACCAGGGAGCAGCTGCTGCTGGAGAAGAAGCAGGCAAGGTAAAGACGATCGTTCGCGATCAACCGAAGGTCGGTCGTAACGAGTTGTGTCCCTGCGGCTCGGGACGAAAATATAAGAAGTGTCACGGCGCTGCGGCGTAACGGTTCTGAGTTCTGAGTTTCGCGTTCCAAGTTTCGTGTTTCGAGTTTCGCGTTTTGTCACCGAGGTCAGCCTAACGAGCGAAGCACACGCGAAGCACGTCCAGTTAAGATTTGGTTTAGCCCAACGGTACGTGAAGAAACCTCAGAACTTGCCGGGCTGGCGCACTAAGAAATTTCCTAATGTTTAAGCCTCATCAACTTCTTTTTGTCTTCATCGCTTTAATTCTTTGGCTCTCGCCTTCGATCTCGATCAACAAACTCATCGCCTTTGCTCAATCAACCCCGGCTGGTACCGCCGAGCGTGAACGCGGAATCGCGTTGTTTCGTCAGGGCGAGCACTCTCTCGCTATCGCTGACCTGAAAAGGGCCGTCAAAGAAGACAAGGATGACTATGAAGCCTGGCATTTTCTGGGACTCGCCCAAATCCAGATTGACGACCTAAAGAACGCGACAAAGAGCTTGCAAAATTCCTTAACGCTGAGACCCGACTTCGCCCCCGCGCACGTCGGTGTTGGATACGTGGCACTGCTCCAAAGCAAGTGGCCGGAAGCGATCCGTAAAGCCCACCTAGCCCTTGATCTCGATGCCTACATTCCGGAGGCACACTACGTCATCGCCGCTGCCAGCATCCGCACAGGTGCCCGAGAAGAGGCAGTCAAACACGCGGAGGCCGCAATCCAGCTTGCTCCCGGGTACGCTGCGGCCTATTTGTTAAAGAGTCAGGCATTTGTTGGTCTTTCGAGTAGCCCTTTGCTTTCAGATCAAGCGAAAGCAACTGAGCTAAGCAGCGCCCGTTACCTGGAAGCGGCAGCTGCCCTGGAGAAGTACCTCCAGCTCGAGCCTAATACGCCACAGAGAGAAACATGGCTGGGCCAGATCGCGAGTCTTCGCTTTTATTCCATCTCGCACCGGGAAGGGGCTGGCAGTGAACGGGTCTATTCTTCGAAGGACGTCACCACAAAGGCGCGCGTGATTAATAAGCCGGAACCTGACTTTCCGGAAGCTGGCAGGGCCGCAGGTGGTGGTCGAGTAGTTTTGCGATGCATTTTTGCCGCAGATGGAACAGTTAAGCATCTCTTGATCGTAGAAGGGCAACCTCACGGCATTACCGAGGCAGCCCTCGACTCGGCACGTCGCATTAAGTTCGTCCCCGCAAAATTAAATGACCAGCCAGTTTCAATTTACATGCAGCTTGAATACGACTTTAAGACGTATTGAGCACTCATTAGTTCAATAGGTTTGG